>Ga0075012_10001911_pt1 | contig 20783 bp, 7 predicted proteins | sample All_14_2_FD_71474 | JGI IMG/M metagenome (GOLD analysis project Ga0075012, IMG submission 71474) | Freshwater microbial communities in response to fracking from Pennsylvania, USA - Allegheny Zone_MetaG_DW_15 | ecosystem: Environmental > Aquatic > Deep subsurface > Groundwater > Drilled... | reverse complement strand
TCTGAAAATATTAGTGCAATACAATTTTTATTGTACTTTTATAAAGTAAATAATTAATTATTAAGGAAAAGTATATTATTCCATGAGGCTTTATGATGCCTTAAATATTCGTAAAGATGAGTCACTAGCTGTGATGCTGTTTGTGCTGCAATCATTTTTTTTAGGAACATTCCTGGGAACATTTGATGTTGGCGCAAATACTTTGTTTTTGCAGGTTTTTGATGAGTCAATGATTCCAAAGGCAATTGTAATATCTGGCTTAACCGGAATTTTCCTCACATCGCTTTACTCATACTTTCAGAGTAGGCTTGTTTTTTCAAAATTAGCCGTTATAAATCTTTTTGTGGTTTTCCTTTTTACTTACCTGTTAAGGTTTGGCTACTATTTCTCCGATACAAAATGGCTCGCATTTGCGCTGTTTGTTTTAATGGGACCATTAAACATTATAGCGTTGGTTGGGTTTTGGGGTACTGTAAGTCGTATTTTTGATTTACGCCAAGGTAAACGCCTTTTTGGGATAATTGATACAGGACAGGTTATAGGAATCATTCTTAGTAGCTGGGCTGTACCCTTCATGGTTGCCAAGGGTTTTATAACCATAAACTTAATCTATATTAGCACAATTAGCGCTTTTATAGCTTTCGTTTTACAAATATTTATTAACTCACACTTTCCTGGTCAGCTGAAGGCCAAAATATCAAAGACCAAAGAGAAAAGCCGTTTCATGGATACAATGAAAATTCCATATGTTCGAACAATGGCATTTTTTGTTGTATTCTCTATGCTGGTAGCATTCTTTGTTCATTATCTTTTTTTAGTAGTTGCCGATAACCGGTTTGAAAGTAACGAGGAAATGGCCAAATTTTTAGGTGGTTTAATGGGTACGCTAACTTTTGTAAGTATTCTAATTAAAACCTTTGTTTATGGCCCATTAATGAAGAATTATGGACTGAAAGTGAGTTTGCTAATTTCGCCAGTTATTGTTGCCCTTGTAACTGTTAGTGCTGCTCTAATAGGTTCTTTTTTTGGTTACACAATAGCCTCTGCAGCTTTCACATTTTTCTTTCTGTTAATATCGTTGGCAAAATTATTCCAAAAAGCCCTTAAGGATTCCATTGAGGGACCATCGCTTAAGATGATTTACCAATCGCTCGATCCATCAATCCGATATGAAGTTCAAGCACGTGTCGATGGAACAATTAACGAGATGGCTGCTTTAGCCTCGGGAATTTTCCTAACAATTCTTAGCTTGTTAAGTTTTATTCAGCTTATTCATTACACCTACTTCCTAATTGGAATTATTGCTCTTTGGTTTGTGATCACTGTCAGACTTTATAGGGGATACCGTAGAAGCTTGGAGGAAACGCTCGAAAAATCGGCGAGTAAGGAGGTAAAATCTTCCGATGTTGAAAAGTTTAAAGGTTATCTGAATAATCTGGAATTGGAGGAGCAAATTAGGATTATTGAAAGATCAAAACCATGGGAACTTGTAGGCTATATCGACGAAAAATTAAGTAAATCAGAAAGTTCAGACCTCCCAGTACTACTCAATAAAGTTGAGTATTTGGGTGATGTGGTTTTTCTACAAACCCTACAGCAAGTTAGAAAGAGATTTGATGGGACAAAGTCGGCCGAATTAATTGATGAAACCATTGGTAGTATAAAGGCTATTCAGGTTGATTCCAACGATATTGACAAGATAAAAGATCTTACAAATTCTCGAAATTATGAGGATAGAGTTAGAGCCGCTAAGTTAATCGGTGCTTCAAAGAATAATGCCATAAAAAACAATCTTACTTTCTTAATGCGAGATTTAGTTCCTGCAGTTAAAGTCAGTGCCATTTGGGCAGCACGAGGAACGCGCTCCAAGGAGTTGATAATTTTCCTAATCGATTTTTTGGACAAAGAGGCTTATGCACCGCTTGCACATTGCTCTCTAATGAATTCAGGAGAAACTGGACTGGAAATGCTGGAGCTTGCACTTCAGCGCACAAACACTTCGCCCTACTTTAAGGAGCGAATTCTGCGGATTATCCCTGAAACTGGAAGCAGAATTGCGTCCAACGTTTTGTTTCGGAATTTATCGGTTAAGTCGAGCCTTTGTCCTGTTGTAGTTAATGGTTTGGTAAAATTAAATTTTGTTGCCGACGAAAAGGAACGATTGAGTATCAATAAAATGCTAGTTGAGCAAGCAGGTATATGTTCCTGGAACCTTAATGCATTTTACTTTTGCCCAAGTACAAGTAAGTATCCATACTTGAAAGATGAGCTGGAGCTTGAGTACCACAATAGTATCCATAATTTATTCAACCTCCTGAAATTAGTCTACGATAAAAGTTCAATTGAAGCAGTAATAGAAAATTTGGAGGCTGGTACGGGGCAAAGTATATCATTTGCGGTGGAATTGCTCGATACATTTATGGATGAGGATATGAAACCATACATTGTACCGCTTCTCGAAGATACTAGCATAATTAATAAAATTTGGGCGTTGGAAAATTATTTCCCATTACGTCATTTTTCTCCTGAAGAACTTTTAAAGGCGATTATTAATAGAGATAATAACCTTATTAGTAAGCAAGCTAAAATTTATGCATTGAACTCTTTTCAGTACATTGAAAATAGAAGTGTTAGCTCCGATTTGGTTGCCCAACTTTTCAATACCGATAAGTACTTACGTCAGTTATCAGCACAGATTATTGAAGGTATAAGCCGGGATGAGTATCTGAATTGCAAAAAACGACTTAATGATAAGTTGAGAGTAGAGCTCGACCGGTTGATGGATTTATCGAGAATAACAAACCGGAATGTAATTGACAGGATTAATTTCTATAAATCGGTTCACTCTAAATCCATAGCATGGAGTAATTTGCTTTTTATTCTCTACAATGCTTCAGTTACTCGTCAGAATCCAGGGGTGTTTTCTGAGGTAGAGTTGTTTAAGGGAAAGCCAATGCTTTTATATATAGAGCAAGGGAAAGTTTCGGTTACCAATCAATCTAATGAGGTTGTTGAATTCAGCGAGGGAAGCATTCTTAACACATCGAAGTTTGATCAAAATATTTACAAAATATCGATTATCGAGGAATCGGTGATTCATTACATCGAAATAGAAAAGTTCGTTGGAAGTATGTACGACAATGAATTTTTGGCGCAGTACATAGAATATATTGAGAAATTATAACTTAATAAATAGAATTAATGGATATTGATTTTATGAGGAAGCAACAGACTACTATTTTTAGACAATTAATCTATAACATTGTCTTCCCGGTTGTAATTGCTTTAATTGTATTGGGTGTAATTAATTTTAGAAATACCCGAAATATCATAAAAGAAAGCAATAAAACACGCAATTACCTTATATCGAACGAACTAACCCAGGTGTTGCGATTCCAGGACATTACCCTTTCGATTCTTGAGGAGAACATAACTCCAAAACTTGAAAATGTAAGCAAAAAGTTGGTGTTGGAGTATTTTAAATCGACATCAAAAATTAAGGAGGCCGATTTAAAAAAGATTCGCGAAGAATTGGGGCTCGATCCAAATTTTTACGATCTCTATATTATTGACACTAATGGCATAGTCGTTAACACTACCTTTAAACCCGATCTCGGACTGAATTTCTTTTCATTTGGAATTGAACATACTCAACTAATCAAGAAGATATTTAAGGAAGGGGTATTCCGAAGCGAGAAATTTACCATTGAGGCGACTACTCGTAGATTAAAGAAATATACTTACGAGCCAACCTTGGATGGGCTATATATTATTGAATTAGGCGTTCGTTCCAATACCGCCGATGAGATTATTAATTTAATTAAATCAACCCTGAACGATTTTAGCGTTAAAGAAAAATCTATAGTATCCGCCGAATTGTTTATGAATGAGGACGATCCATTCTCCTTGACAAAAACTGAAGAAATTGGCGCTGTCGAAAAAGAATTTATTCGACAACGGTTTGAAAAAAAGGATACCATTCAGGTTGAGAAAAAGATAGATGGGAAGTTCTTGTCCTACCAGTACTTTTTCATGTTATCGGACAATTCAGAGCTTTACAAAGGATCTGTGATTCGAATTGTTTCCGACAGAACCAATGAGATTAAGGACGAGTATTACAGGTTGATCAGCTTTGTGGTGATTTTTGTGCTTGTGCTTTTTACGATAAGCTATCTTATATTCAAGAATACAAGAATAGTTACCGATCCAATTAAAAAATTGGTGAATAACGTAAATCGAATTGCTGATGGGAATCTTAACGAGAGGGCAGAGGTTATTGGTAATAATGAGATTACCACACTCTCAGTTAAGTTCAATGTAATGATTGAGCAACTCGAAGACTTGTATACCGATTTGGACAAAAAAGTAAAGGAGCGTACTGCAGAGGTTGTAGCCCAAAAAGAGGAGATAGAATCGCAAAAGGACGAATTGGAGAAGCAGCGCGATATTCTGGCAGAGCAACAAAAGCATATTATGGATAGTATTTTATATGCAAAACGATTGCAGTATGCTATTCTACCTACCGATGAGTTTGTAAAGGAATTATTCCCCGAATCGTTTATTTTATTCCATCCTAAGGATATCGTTAGTGGCGATATTTATTGGTTCTACAAGCAAGGCAATAAGCGATTCTTTTCTGCCATTGACTGTACAGGTCATGGTGTTCCAGGCGCCCTTGTGTCGATGGTTGGGCATAACTGGCTCGATTATGCGGTTAAGGATTTAAAATTAGACAGACCAGTTGATATTCTTGAAGCCCTTAACCGAGGTGTTACAACAACCTTCAAGGAGAAGGATGAGGATAACGCAGTTAAGGATGGAATGGATATTGCCCTGTGCTGTGTTGATTATACAACCATGAAGTTGGAATTTGCCGGTGCATATAATCCAGCGTTAATTATTCGAAATGGAGAGTTAATTCAGCTTAAAGGCGATAAATGCCCAATTGGCGCATTCTCCAGACGAGCCGCTACTGGATACACCCATCAGGAAATGGATGTGCAAAAGGGCGATATGGTTTATGTTTTCTCCGATGGTTATACCGATCAGTTTGGCGGTGAGGATAACCGTAAATTCCTCATGAGTAATTTCAAAAAACTATTGGTAGATGTGCATCAGTATCCTATTAAAGAGCAGAAAGATAAAATGGAAGAAGTGCTTTTCGATTGGATGAAATACGAGAGTCAACTCGATGATATACTAGTTATAGGAATAAGAATTTAAAACAATGGCACAAACAATAAATGTTAATCTTACTTTCAACCATGCAATGCAAAGTAACGTAAACTTTGTGACTAATTTCAAGCAAGATTTTACTTATTGCATTAGCAGGTTCAACGCCAAAGTAGTATTTAATGACGATTCAAGGGTTGATACTCCCTTCGATTACCATTTTATTGTTGTTTCCAACTCCGACTTTTACGATTCTGCTTTTAGCACTAGTTTAAAGGATTTTATCGGCGACGATCGTAAAACATTTGTAATACTCTTGGATCCTATAAAAACTAGTAGTGATAAAATTGCAATTAAAAGGTTTGTAAATTATATTTTCTGGGATCAAGTTGTGGAAACGGGAGAATCCCGTTTATACAGAAAGGACGATAAGTCCACCGTCCATTTTTACTGGGAAAGGTTGTCGGATATAGTTTTTGATATCCTTGATACCGGAAATAGTAAAAAGGGAATTGTCTATCTTGCTCAAACCGACGATTCTCAAAACCAAGATAGGGATAATATCAAAAGAGATTTGTCCGATTTAGGCTACCTTGTTAAGCCCGAAAAATTGATTAGCAATAACTTCGAAGAATCAATTACACAAGTTAAAGAATCATTGTCGAACTCTGAGTTAATAATTCACTTAATTCCATCAACATACAGTGAGTATTTTTCTGGGAAAGGACTATCCATTGTTGAACACCAGTGTAATATTTCGGCAAAACATATCAATAAAGGCACTAAGAGTTTACATCGAATTATTTGGATTCCTTCCGATTTCGAGGTTATTGACGAGCAGAATCAGATCTTTATTGAAAAGATTCAAAGAGATCATGAACACTCGAATAACACAACCGTACTTAAAGTTAATTTGGAAGACTTAAAAAAGATTTATCGAAAAATCTTATTGGGCGATAACACTTTAAAAGAGGATAATCTTCTTCTTCCAGACTTATATGTAATTGCCGATCAGGATCAGTCGCCATTGACAAATAAAATTGACAATGAGGCTAAAAACGCCGGATTAAAATTTGGTGTCAACTATAAAGGAATTAGCTATAACGAACATTTAAAGTACTTGGCTAGTGCTCAGGTTGTAATACTGAACTACTCACAGGAAAACTCTCAGTGGATAAATGTAAAGGTTCATGATATACTTAAATCGCCCGGACTCGAAGTATCGAAACCTAAGAAGAAACTGATTTTAATTAAGCATTCTAAGGATTTAGATACCAGTCATTTTGAAAGGTATTTTAATGAGATTCATGTTGTTGATGCAAATAATATAAAATTGAATATTCTGAGTTAATAATTTAATATTAAACATATGGTTACATTAACCGAAAATGGTGTTGTAACAACCACTTTAATAAATCCATTTCCAGGATTAAGGCCTTTCCATACCAGTGAGGCTCATCTGTTTTTTGGTAGAGAAGGTCAGAGTGAGGAGGTGCTTGAGAATCTTGCTAAGAATAAATTTGTTGGAGTTTTGGGGGCATCAGGTACCGGAAAATCATCTCTTATTTACTGTGGATTACTTCCAACTCTGTATGGGGGATTTTTGCACAACGATCGGTCAAAATGGAAGGTTGTAATTACCCGTCCAGGATTAAACCCAATAGGCAATTTAGCTAAATCGATAGCAGAGACTTTTGGCCACTCAAAGAGTGAGGAAGCAATAGAGACTGACAGTTACATTGATTATGCTTTACTTAAACGAACTCCCGATGGCATTCAGAATGTAATTAATCAGTATGGTCTTGATTCCTCTGAAAATCTTTTAATTTTAGTAGATCAGTTCGAGGAACTATTTCGATACCAATATTCTAGCAAGGATTCCAACTCATTAAATCAATCGGAGCATTTTGTTAATCTGCTTATAAACGCTGTTAAGCAAACAGAACTGCCTATTTACGTTGTAATAACAATGCGTTCCGATTTTATTGGGGATTGTTCTCCTTATCAAGGATTAACAAAGCTAATAAATGATAGCCATTACCTGATTCCCCGAATGACACGGGACGATTTCAGAAAGGCAATAACCGGTCCGGTTGCTGTTGGTGGTGGACGAATTACAGATCAGTTGGTGCAGTTGCTCCTGAACGAGATGGGTAATAATCCTGATGAACTTCCCATTCTCCAGCACGCTTTAATGAGAACTTGGGACTATTGGATAAATAACACAAACCATACTGAACCTATTGGAATAAATGAGTATGAGGCAATTGGTAGGTTGGAGCGTGCACTTTCCGTTCATGCTAACGAGGCGTTTGATGAAATAAACTTTGATCAAAAGAAGATTTGTGAGATTATTTTCAAGTCTTTAACCGAGAAAGGTGCTGATAATAGAGGGATTCGCAGACCAACCAGCGTTGCTGAACTATCTCGAATTGCAGAAACAATCCCGTCGGAGGTAATCAAGATCGCTGAAGTTTTCCGAAGAAAGGGCAGGACTTTTCTAACTCCTGCACCAGGCGTTGAACTTAACGAAGATTCCTATATCGACATATCGCACGAAAGTTTGATGCGTGTTTGGGATAAACTTAAAACTTGGGTTGAGGACGAGGCTGCCGCTGTTAAAATGTATATTCGTTTAGCCGATTCTGCTGAACTGTACGATCAGGGAAAAACCTCGCTATGGGGACCTCCCGATTTGCAACTTGCTATTAACTGGCGCGAAAAGCAACAGCCTAACCTGGCTTGGGCATCGAGGTACAATCCTGCTTTCGAACGAACAATGGTTTACCTAAAAACTAGCGAGGAAGAGTACATTGCCGAGGAAGAAAACAAAATTCGCTTGCAAAAGCGCGCCATTCGACGATCAAAAATTGTCGCATTAATTCTTGGAACAGCCGCACTGATATCTATAGGATTGGGAATTCTGGCCCTTGTTCAAAGGCAGGATGCATTGAGCGCTAAGAATGAAGCTGAAGTTCAAAAGGAAAATGCCACCCAAAAAGCTATTGAAGCTCAGGAACAACGGGTGATTGCACAGGAAAACGAAAAACTTGCAACAATTCAAAAGGATAGTGCTGAGTATCAGCGGCAAATTGCAGTTCAGCAAACCATTGCTGCAAAGCGGAATCTTGAAGAAGCCGACAAGCAGAGGAATATTGCACAGAAAAATTACTTAGAGGCACAGGAGCAGCAAAAGCGCGCTGAAGAGAATGCTATTCGTGCAAAAGCTGAGCAGGAGCGAGCCGAGCAGGCTAGCCGTGATGCTGAGCGACGTAGAATGCTTTCTATAGCTCAATCGATGGCTGTTAAAAGTGAGCAACTTACAACAGATACACTACTAAAAGGATTACTCGCATACCAAGCCTATAGTTTTAATACTGAATTTAACGGAGTGCCATACGATCCGGATATTTACAAGTCAATTTACTCTGCACTAAAACTTTTTCAAGGCGATCAGTTCAACGTATACAATACACATACAAGTCTTGTAAGAACCATTGTTCAGGTGGGCGATATTCTTTACTCGGCAGGGAGTGATGGACGTTTGTTGAGTTGGGATATTAATAGCAGGCAGGCTCAGGTGTTAAATACCGATCTGTCGATTGTTAAAAAGATACTAATTAATGATGATATACTTTATGGTGTAACAGATAATAGATTTTTTGCCTATGACTTAAAAGCAAAAACATCCGACTTATATTCTATTCAGCCCAATGAGATAAAGGACTTCTTTGTGCTTTCCAACGATAGTCTGTTGGTAGTTTATAATCAAGCCATAAATATTACAAACAATTATAAGAACAGGGGTCGTGAGGTTTATAGAACAAATTCACGAATAAACGCTGTTAAGTACTATAAGAATTCAAATTCAGCGTTTATAGCAAATTTGGATGGAAGTATAGATAGAATCGAAAATGTTTTAAATACAAAGCCAGAAATTAAACGGCTTGCAGCGATACCGCAAGCAAATTGGGGTGATTTAGCATTTAACAGTGTGAAAAACATACTAGCCGCTGGTTTAGGAAGTAGTCAGGGAGCAATTTACCTATGGGATTTGAAATCGGGGCAGCAGTCACAAATTCTCAGGGGACATACCGGAAGGATATCATCCATTACCTTTTCTGAAGATGGGAAGTATATGGCCTCATCTAGCTATGATGGATCTGTTCGACTTTGGAATTTTAACGATTTAAACACCCTTCCAATAGTATTGAACGATCATAACAACAACTGGGCAACAATTGCTTTGTTCTCCAACGATGGGAAGTATGTATTTTCCGGCGATAAAGTTGGAAATATTAGAAAGTTCCCAGTAAGCGTGAGCAATCTAGTTCAAAACTATTGCGACTTTTTAAAACGAGATATCACCAAAGAGGAATGGAAGAATTATGTTGGAGAAGATATTGAATATAAGCCTAGTAAATGTAAATAATTGCATTAAATGAAAACATATTTACTCATAATCGTTATCATACTATCGGCATTAACGCTTCGAGCTCAAACTACTTGTACTGACATTTTGAAACAGGCACAACGAAATTTTGATGAAGGGAAGCTCGATGAAATTCCCCAGATGATTGAACCATGTATGAAAGATGGATTCACTAACGAGGAGAAAATGAATGCTTACAAATTGCTGATTCAAACCTATCTCTTTAACGAAAAGCCAGAACAGGCCGATCAGGTTATGATTAGATTTCTCAAGGAATTCCCTTCGTACGAAATTGCCGTTAACGACCCCACAGAGTTTATAAATCTTCATAAAACATACAGAACTGAGCCAATCTTTAGGATAGATATTAATGCAGGATTGAATTACTCCATGCCATCGGTTACTGAAGTGTTTGGTCCTGGCAATATCAATCTATCTTCTATATCCTATAAGTCGATGCTTGGATTTAACCTCGGACTTAATTACACCGATAGAATTTATAAAGATTTTGATATTGTTGTGGGTGTTAACTTTTCAATTTATAATATTGATTATAATGACTTTCAGTACGATTATACAACCGTTACAGGGTCGTTTAAGAGTATGTTTGTAGGTTTTCCTTTGGCTGCTAACTATAATTTAAATCTCGGAAATATAAGAATTATTTCACGATTAGGTGTTGAAACAACATACTTACTATCGTCGAAAATGGATTTTACAAAAAGTTTTAGAAGTGGAGAAAATCCCATTAAAAGTAATGAAGATATTAAGAGTTGCTTTAAACAACTCGATTTTAAACCCACCATTTCGCTTGGTTTTCCTTTTAAGATTAGTAAATATGAGATATTGCCAACTATTGGGTTTAAGTTCTCCACTATAAGTCCGCTAAAGGATAGGTTGAAATATCCTATTGAAAGTGGGGTGTACTACAAGTATAATTTTGCCCCAGCCAATATGCTTATGAACCAGTTCTTTTTCACTGTCTCATTTATGAAACCAATTTACAATCCCCAAAAAATAAAGTAGTATGAGAAAGTTATACTTAATTATACCTATACTAATCATCATAGTTTGTTCTTGCGAAGAGACAATATCACCTTTTCAAGCACAAAATTTCATCAAATTTTTTGGAGGCGGTAACGGTAGTGGTGGTGCTAGTTGCGTTGAAGTAAGCGGAGAGGGTTATATTCTAGTTGGATACGATAATAACACACAAGGAAAAAAGCAGATATATGCTGTTAAAACAGATTTAAATGGAAACATTGTATGGGAGAATTGGTATAGTAGTGATGACTCCATTCAGGAGGGTTTGTTAATTAAAATGGTTGATAGTGAGAGTTTTATTATGGTTGGTAATTCCAAAAGTTCCTCAACATCAGTATCAAATCCATTCATAATGAAGATTGATAGATATGGCGACATAGTTTGGAAGAAAAACCTAAATGTTAACTACAGTCTTTTTATCCATGATTTTGCTGCAACAGATAATTCAATCTTTTTAGTTGGAGAATCGTTCAAAAACTCAACAACATTATCCGATACATATATCGCCAAAATTGATTTAACTGGAAATATTATAGATACTGTTACAACGTCGGCAAATAGGACCGAATTGTTCAAAAAGGTGTTTGTAAAAAACGATGGAAAAATTATAGTATTGGGTAATTCTAATAGCAACATAGGTAGTAATTTAAACCAGTTAACTTTTACCGAGTTTCATCCTAGTTCAATTACTAATCCAATAAATTCTGATCCAATAGAATCACTAAACGATCAGATATTCAAGGATGCCATATATGCAAATGGTCAAGTAAGCATTATGGTGTATGAATTACTACAAGGAAGTTGGGTTACAAGCATAACAAAGATTAACGAGAATTTAACGTTAGTGTGGAAAACCGATCCAATTTCACAGTTCGAAGGGAAGTCGATGTGCATGAATGAGTTCGGTGATGTTTTTATTGCGGGAGATAATAATTCTCAAATTCAATTTGTAAAGTTGAGCTTAGAGGGTGATTTATACTATGGCGATGAGGTGTTTCTAAAGTATCCAGGAACAGTTGGATCTTTAATAAATACTCAAAATAATGGATTATTGATGGTGGGTTCTACACCATCAGTTAACGATAATATGGTACAGTTGATTAAGACTGGTGCGGATTTATACTTGTTGAAACCTTAATGCTTGGGTTATGAAAACGTTAAAATTTCTATTTTTAGTTTTGTTGATATTTACAAGTAACAATATACTTGCTCAGTTAACTGCCGATATAGTAGATGTTACCCCAGATCCACGAAATACCAATGCTGGAAATGTAACAGTAACTTTTAGTGCACCAGTTACTGGGGTCGACAAATCAGACTTCACACTAACAAGGAATGGATCCTCTGTTAATATTGCATCTTTATCGGTTTCGGGCTCTGGAGATACCTATACTCTAGACTTGTCTGGATTTACCGAACTCGCTGGTAATTATATCCTAACGCTTGTTGCATTAGGGTCTGACATTGTTGATGGATCCTCAAACACCTTATCGGGAGATGCTAGCGACACATGGGTTATGGATTTAACTGCACCTGCAGCACCCTCGGGTTTATTTATTACTGACGATTACGGTAGTAGTAGTTCCGATGGGATTACTTTCGATCAGAATATTTATATTGGAGGAATTGCTGAAGCTAATAGCACTGTTGAAGTATTCATTGATGGAGTTTCAATCGGTTCAACCCCTGCTAATGCATCTGGAGTTTGGAGTTTTGATTATACTGGAACAGCTTTAGTGGCTGGTGGTTATGCCATAACAGCAAAGGCAACTGATATGTCCGGAAACACTGGATTGGCTTCGTCGGTGTTCAATATAACAATTGATACAGACTTACCTAGTGCGCCTGTAATAACCGGTATTCGTAATGATAGTGGCGCAAATACGACCGACGGAAAAACCAACGATCAATCTATCTTTATTGATGGTACAGCTGAGGCTAATTCATCAGTTGAGGTTTTCATTGATGGTGTATCAAAGGGTTCAATCAACGCTGATGGAGGTGGTGTTTGGGCTTTTGATAACACTTTATCAGACTTAACTTCTGGATCTCACTCCATAACAGCCAAAACAACAGATTTAGCAGGAAATACAGGTTTAGAGTCGGCCCCATTTGTTGTAACAATTGATATTATAGCACCCAATGCCCCGGTAATTTCGGGAATTATTAATGATAGTGGAGTTAATGGTGCCGATGGGATAACAAATGATGCAACAATTGTAGTTGAAGGAACTGCCGAAGCAAATAGTAACGTTGAGATCTTTTTTGGTGGAATCTCTAAAGGAACAACTAATACTGATGCTTTTGGTGATTGGAGTTTTGACTACACTGGCACAACTCTAACCGAAGGAGCCCATGTTATTACCGCAAAGGCTAAAGATGATGTTGGAAATATAAGCAGTGCATCTTTGCCCTATAATATTACTATTGATACATCTACGCCAAGCGCACCTGTGGTTACGGGAATTCGCGATGATAACGGTACTTTTAGCACCGATGAAATAACTAACGATCCAACAATATACATTGATGGTACCGCAGAGGCAAATTCCTCGGTTGAGGTTTTTATTGATGGTATATCAAAAGGTTCAATTACTGCAAATGTTTCTGGAGATTGGACTTTTAATTATACCGGAACAAGTTTAGCGGAAGGAAGTTTTGTAATTACTGCGAAAACTACTGATATTGCTGGAAACACGAGTGTTATTTCTTCTGCTCTTAATGTTACAATTGATTTAACGTTACCGGCAGTACCAAGCGTTACAGATATTTCTGGAACTTATAACGTTGATAAATCATTTAGCATAACAGGCGAAGCGGATGCATCTTTTAAGTATTCGCTTAATAATGGTTCTACCTGGAATAATTATTCAGGTACCGTTACCCTCACAGCGCAAGGAACTTACGATATTATTGCATATCAAATTGATTTGGCGGGTAATGCATCGCCGAATTCATCGTTAATGTCTGTTATCATAGATAAAACCACCCAAGCACCCACCTTAACAACACCTGCTTCAAACTCTGCTTCGGCATCAGAGGTTGTTGTACGATTTTCAATTCCGGAGAATGCTCTCTCGGAGAGTGTTAAATTGACATTTAAGTGTACTGGATTACCTTCTGGGTATTCTTCAATTGCGGATAGAATAATCACTTTTAAACCGAATTGTGAAACAAGCGGATCAAAAATTGTTAGGCTAAATGGTTTAAATCTTGCCAGCAATACTGACTCCGTTTTGTCTGTTTATACATCAGGATCAGATGGGGCGAAACTTTTTGATGGAGCAACCTACGAAGTTAAACTGGAATATCAGGACTTTTTAGGTAATACGGTTAGCTCTGTAACTAATACCAATTTTTTCTATGAGCAAAATCCTCCCGCTGCAGATGTAGTTGATGTAGCCGATCCACGAAATACTCATGCAGGCATAGTAACCATTAATTTTGATAGGGGTGTGCGAGTTTCAACTGTAGGTATAACAGATTTTACACTAACCCGAGATGGTGTAACTGTTAGTTTAGCATCTACATCTGTGGCGTATGTTGATGAATACTGGTCCTATGGATATTTAGTATCCAAAAAGTTTACCGTTGATCTTACCGACGAAACGGCGAGCCCTGGAACATACATTTTCACAATTAAAGGAGGCGTAACATCGGGTATCGTTACTTCGGGGGGAAGTCTTTTTATAAACGATGCCAGTGATTCCTGGGTTAACGATCAAACACAGCCTACAGCTGATATTATGGACATATCCCCCGATCCTAGAAATAATGCCGTTGCTGTAGTTGCCGTAAATTTTTCCAAAAATGTTACTGGAGTTGACATTTCCGATTTTTCACTAACCAGAGATGCATCTCCTGTAAGTTTAACGGGGATATCCGTTAGTGGTTCAGATGCAAATTACTCTCTAGACTTAACAACTGTAACAGGTAGTTCGGGTACATATGTGCTTACAGTAAACGGGGGAGCCGGTATTAAAGATCTAGCTGGGAATAATCTCGCATCTAGTGCATCGGACACTTGGGTAACCGATGCTACACCCCCAAATTTAACAAGTATTAGTATACAATCTAATAATACAAACAATAATGCATTTGCAAAAGTAGATGATATTGTAACCCTATCTTTCACTGCAAATGAAAATATTCAAGATGTTGTAGTTTTAATTAATGGAGTTGCCGCAACTACAATTTCTGGTGGCCCAATTAACTGGATCGCTTCGCGCGAAATGAAAAATACAGACAGCGAAGGTGTTGTGACCTTTAGTATTGATTATGAGGATGCTGTGTCGAATTCTGGTGTAACAAAAACCGAAATAACAACCGGACTAAATGTTGAGTTTTTAAAAAATGCTCCAACATTAAATAGTGTTTCAATCATTTCAAATAATACTTATAACAATAGAGCCAAGGTTGGCAATGTGGTAACATTAAGTTTTTCATCAGCAACCAAATTAAGTAATGTTAGTGTTAATTTAGCGAACCATTCTGTTGCTGCCACAACTTCGAACGATAAAGATTGGACTGCTGTTTGGACAATGGTTGAAGGCGATAGCGAAGGGTTTGTTCCCTTCACAATAAACTTCACCGATAAACCAGGGAATGCAGGGACTCAGGTAATTACGACTACTAATTCAAGCAAAGTTAAATTCGATAAAACAAAGCCCGAACTAAATGCCGTTAACATTACATCTAACAATACATATCCTCAATGGGTTGGAGTTGGAGGTGTTGTTACAGTTAGTTTAACCAGTTCCGAGAACATAATTCTTTCGAATGTAAGTATTGAGGGAAGTCCTGCTACTATAGCTGGTTCTGGAAAAAACTGGACGGCATCATATACAATGAAAAGTTCAGATATTGATGGGAATGTGGATTTTGAAATAATTACATTTGCCGATTCTTCTGGAAATGCAGGGAGTTTAGTTAATGCAACTACAAACTCAAGTTCTGTGTTATTTGACAAAACCGCTCCAAGCTTAACATCAATTTCAATTGTGTCGGATAATCTAGAAACTACAAGAGCAAGGACAGGCGATTTAGTGAAAATACTTTTTACTGCGGATGATAGCATTGTTAATGTTATAGCCAAGGTTAATACCAAAAATGCAATTGTTACGCCAAAAGGGTTGAATTCTTGGGAGGCTGAATTTCCCATTTCGAGTTCAATATCAGATGGGAAGTTAAATTTTAGTATCAATTACAAGGATTTAGCGGGAAATAATACTGAAACAACGGCTACAACGGATGGGTCAAAGGTTGTAGTTGACAATACACCTCCTGCTTTTTCAACAGTCTCTATTGCGTCAAACAATGCAAATCCTGCATTAGCAATAGCTGGGAATGTAGTAACAATATCGTTCGAAACTTCGGAGAATATTAAAACACCTATAGTAACTATTAATAATATTGCTGCAACTTCAATAACAGGAAGCTTAAAAAGTTGGATAGCGACAAGAACAATGAATCCTGGAGAGCCTCAGGGAGTAATTCCTTTTTCAATTATTATTCAGGATTCTACAGGAAATAGTCCTGCTATTCGATACTCTACTTCCGATGCATCAACCGTATCCTTCGACGATTCAAGCCCAATAATATCATCAATAACGGTGCCTGCTGGAATTTATAAGGTGGGTAGTATTATCCCTGTTACTCTTATAACCGATGGAAGTTTATACAGTGGAACAACAGTTGAGGTTAATGGTAAATCTCAAATATTAGTGAATAATGCGAATAATACTTATTCTGTGAATTATACTGTACAGGAGAACGACATTGAACGAAATTCAATTGCCGCTTTACCCGTAAATATTGTTTTAACCGATGCAGCAGGGCTCAGTACTTCAAGGTCTTTAGCAAATGTAACTTTAGGAGTACTAACTATTGACTCAAGAACACCAAAAATTGATGCTTTTTCAAGCAATGCCGAGACAGTTGGAATTGCAAGGATTGGTCAAGATATTATTTTTACTCTTAAAACACTAGTTGCTGAGCCTGGTTTAATTGTTTCTCCAACAACATATAATGGCAAGGCATTGACTTGGACTACAACAGACGGAGGGGCAACTTATACATCAAAGTATACAGTTGTTGAAGGTGATCCTCAGCAAATTGTACCGTTGCAGCTTGGGAATATTACATTATCCGATATGGCTGGAAATAACGATGTAAAATTACTCGCCGATTATAATCCAATTCAAAAACAAATTTTTACAACAAAACCTACAATTCAAATTACTGGATCAAAAGTAAAATGCTTCGATAATGTAAATGAGAACGTAACGTTCAATTTTACAGGGGTACAGCCATTTAAGTTGTGGTATACACATAGTGGGAATAAGTTTTTTATCGATGAGATATCGTCAGCTAATTATACTATTCAGATTAAGGAAGGTACTGTTTCTTTGGATAGTCTACTCGATGCCACAACAAATAGAATCTATTCTGCACCAACGAATGTTACAATAACCGTTAATCCCTTGCCTGTTGTTACACTTGATATCACAGGATCGCCCTATAGCCCCGATTCACCAAAGGATGAGTTAAATAAGTATGTGCAACCAGTCGATAAACGTAGTGGAGTGTTTAGCGGTGAGGGTGTTGGATTTCTTAGCGGAAAATACTATTTCTACCCAACTATTATACCTGAAGAATCAAAGGATAAGAATTTGGAGATTATTTACAGTTTTACCGATGCTTTAGGGTGTGTTGGGCGAGATACTAGTTATGTTTTTGTGTCGAGCACTCCAGTGAATATTCCCGATCTTAAAACCGGCTATTGTAATTATTCCGATCCAGTTACAGTTAGTGGAGTGTTACCTTCTGGACATACGGGTATTTTTGAATTGTTCGATTCAAATAATATACTACTATCCAGCGGATGGTTGCAAATTGATAGTGTTACAATGCAAATTAACCCTCAATTGTTGCCAGTTGGAACATATCGAGTAAATTATAGAGCGTTAAAATACCCTTCGTTGGAGTTAACCTCGTTTATAAACAAAACATTCACGGTTGAAGCTAAAAGAACAGGAATATCTATAACAGGTCTCAATAATGAGTACTGCTTCAATAGCCAGGGATCAGATATTGAGGTTGTAGTTACAGGGGTATCGTTTGAAAATGGAGATAAAGGACATTTTACTGGCTCGCCCGTTTTTGCAATTACCCCTAATGCTCATACTGCAAAATTTAAGTATTCAACAGCTCTTGCAGAGCAGGATTACAATATTTCGTACGTATATGAGTCGGTAAATGGATGCTTGTCCGACCCAGTAAGTCGAACTATCCATATAAACCCTTTGCCCGAGTTAATTTTTACATTAAACGATAACTATAACTTTAATCAGGCGACTATACCTTTAGTCGGAAATCGTACAAGTACCAGTTACCTTTTCAGTGGCGAGGGGGTGTCGAGGGATACTTTGTTTACTTCTGCAGCCAGAGTGGGGGCGCCAATTATTATTACTTATTCGTTTACCGATGATAAGGGTTGTTCTAGTCAAACTCAAAGAACAACTACAATTTACAAAGCAACTGAATCTATTAATAATTTAAGTTCGGTTTACTGTTACGAGGATAGGTATTTCGACATATCGTGTGCTCCAAACATTAGCGATACAATCACAGGAACTTTCATTAGTAGAAGAAATGCGTTGGAAATTACAGGTAAGAATACTGCTCGCTACTTCTTAAGTAGAGTCGGCAATGGTGTTGATACCGTATTCTTTAATTACAAGATAAAAGGAACTGATTATTCAATTTTCAAGGAAGTTCTTGTAGATAGCATTGGTCAGGTTCAGATTATTTCAAACTTGGAGAGCTATGATTTTTGTAAATCCATTGCAAAAGTGCAGTTTAATGGTGTCCAAATTCACCCATATGGAGGACAGGGTAATTTCAACTACTCAGGGAATTCCTCTGCTTTACTGAATAGGGGAAGTAGTGCTGAACTATACCCGCCATTGGAAACTCCAGGAACTTATTTGGTTAACTACACATACACATCAAAAAGCGGTTGTACCTCTACCGATATTAAGAACCTAAATATTTATTCTGTACCTAGTGCCAGTTTTAATATCATGGCAACTTGTCCGGGCATCATCGATTCCGTGGATTTTGTTAATACGAGTAATCCGATCGATGAAACAATGCGCTGGACATGGAAAGTTGAGGGGTTAGAGTTCACCAAAAAGGATCTAAAATATAAGTTCCAGTTAATAGGTTCAAAACCGATAACCCTGATCGCTAAATCAAGCAATGGATGTGAGTCATCAAAGGATACTACTATTAATATTGGTATTTCGCCTCAGGCCGATTTTGATTGGAGCCATGATTGTAATATTGGTAGCCCTATCATTTTTACAGATAAGTCAACAAATGCAACATCTCCAACCTACACTTGGAAGATGAACGAAACCACTTCTCTAGGTTCAGGAAGTACGATTCAACATAATTTTAATGAGATTGGTGTTTATGATATTGAATTGCTAATTAATACTTTAGATGGATGTGCTGATTCTATTACTAAGAGATTAATGCTTCAGCCCTATATAAAAATAGTAGACCTAGCAGATTCACATTATCTCGAAAACTTTGATAGTAATAACCCATACTATAATTGGGAAGCCAAAGGTATTAGCATGTCCGATTCTTGTCGTTGGAATTTAGGAGCACCGAACGGAAGTGTAATTAATTACCCTGCTTCGGGGTTAAACTCTTGGTATACAAGAATAACAGATAAAACCAATGTTGAAAACTCGCAGGTGATTAGTCCATGTTTTGACTTATCAGGGCTTAAAAATCCGATGATTAAATTAAACATTTGGTCATCGTCGGAATATAAACGAGATGGTGCGGTATTACAGTATTCAACAAACCAAGGTAAGACATGGACCAATCTTGGATCAAAAGGAGAAGGGATAGGATGGTTCGATTCCGAAAATATTCAAAGTCAGCCAGGTGGCGAAAAACAATTCTATGGTTGGAACGAAAACCCAATGAACGAATGGAATACTGCTCGTCATAGTCTCGATAATCTTATAGGTATTACCAATGTTCGATTTAGAATTGCATATGCTGCCGATGGAGGCGGTATCTCAAAGGTTGATGGTTTTGCTTTTGATGATGTGTGGATAGGAGATCGAACTCAAAATGTTATTTATGAGTACTTTGTCAATACAAATATAGCCGATGCACAATCCTACTATCTGCAAACGAGAGAATTGGAAGAGGATTTAATCGAGGATATTATTCCAATTCATTATCATACCAGCTATCCTTCGGGCGATCCATTTAATCAGTTTTATACAAGTGGCCCTTCCTCCCGAGTATACTTCTATGGTGTGTCGCAAATTCCTTACGCCCAGGTAAATGGAAATAACTCCTTCGGTTTTCCAGCAGGATTAAACGCCTTGACGTATTTTAAATCAATATCGGATAACATCAACATAAAATCGCTCAGCGATCCAAAGGTTGATATGACTATTTCTGCTGTGAAAAATGCAAATACATGCAACATTGCTGTTAATTTAAAGCATAACGTAGACTTAACAGGGAAGATGCTTGGGTTGCAGTGTGCTGCTGTAAAAAATAGTTTAAGTGTAAGCGGTAAAGTTTACCATAATATTCTGCGTAGTTTTATTCCTGATGCAAGCGGAACAGCAATTACTGGAAATCTCTCTGCAGGTGAAAGTCAATCTATAAATCTCAGTTGGACACCATCAAACTCTGATGAGTTTGCAAATGCGAAGATTATTGCTTTTGTTCAGGACTTGAATACTAAGGAAATCTATCAAGCAGCAACGTTTGATCTTTCGTTAATTACAAGTACAAATCCTATTGATATTAGCGAAATAGTTAATGTATTTCCAAATCCTGTAAGTGATTTGCTTCTTGTTGTGAGCGAGATAGATATCAACGAAATTCAGATTTTTGATATTTCGGGACGGTTAGTTCGTAACTATAGTAAACTAGGTAGTAATATCTCAATACCTGTTAACGATTTGGTAGGTGGAGTTTATTTGCTCAAGGGGAATACGCTTAAGGGAACTTTTGTTAAGAAATTTGTAAAGCAATAAAAAAAAGCCCGGTAGGGGCTTTTTTTTTATTGCTTTGTTTATTTTAATGTAAT
>Ga0075012_10001909_pt1 | contig 20784 bp, 17 predicted proteins | sample All_14_2_FD_71474 | JGI IMG/M metagenome (GOLD analysis project Ga0075012, IMG submission 71474) | Freshwater microbial communities in response to fracking from Pennsylvania, USA - Allegheny Zone_MetaG_DW_15 | ecosystem: Environmental > Aquatic > Deep subsurface > Groundwater > Drilled... | reverse complement strand
GACCCACCTCGACACCTATCGACCCAGGAGAGACCTCAATGAACGACATGGCGACCGCGATGAGCAGCAGCAGCCCCAACGAGCCGGTGAGTAAGTTCTCGCCCGGCGCCGGCCCGCGCCCGGCTCTCGAAAAGACCGCGCTCGCGTTGTTCGAGGAGCGGCGCAAGGTGCACACCTGCAGGGCGCCGGCAGGCGTGGACGCAGAGGCCTTGTTGTATGAGTCCTTCTGGCGGCACGTCTCCGTCAAGCTCAACCGCGACGACATCGTCTATGTGCTCGCCGAAGACGGAAGCTGGGAGGTCGAGTGCAGGATCGAGGTGTCAAAGCCCGACGGCGCCGAGGTCAGCATCGTCAAGAAGATGAAGCGCCAGGCCATTGCACAGCGGTCGACCGTTCTGGGCAGCGGCGAGTTCGTTACCGCATACGCGGACGGCTACTGGAACGTGCTGCGCACGAAGGACCGATATCCCGTGATCAAGGGTTATGGGACCGAAGGCGCGGCCATCACGGCCTGGCTCCGCGAACAGCCGCGCAAGGGCTGACCCATGAGCGGCGGGGACCTGGTGGCGGTCAACAGCGAGATCGCCACCATCGAAAAGACACTGAGCGACGATCCGGGCTCCTATTGGCGGGATGAGGCCATGCAGGGCCGCTATCTGCAACTGCTGACCGCACGCGAGACCGGCACCTCTCCGCCTCCCGTGCCAGCCCGCCAGAAAGAGATCCAGCGGCTCCACGAGATGATGGCTGACAGGGACAGCGAGTATTGGCGCGGTCCGGAGGCGGAGAAGCATCAGGCCCGCTATCGTGAGCTGATCCGGGGTGGCAGCGTCGAGCCCGGCCTTGTGCTGGGCCTGAACTACACGGCCAACCCTGACGCGCCGCCCAGGGCCGTAGAATCGGCCGCAGAGATCATGCGGGCTCTGTCGGTGTGGGATCAGGCCTCCCTCGTCGAGTCCTTCGATTTCGCCCTTCCTGAGGCCGTGCAGAAGGCGGCAATTGCCGAACTAGCCGCCGGTCCTCCTCATCTGGTGCCGGTGGCATCGGCGTCCGACCTGAAGCGCTTCGAAACCGACGAAGACAACGCCGCCCTGGCACGAGAATGGGGCACGCGTGCCGCTGCCCGCCTTGGCACGTACCGGGCCCGCCTGCGGCGCATTCTGGGCGGTCTTTCGGCGTCCGATCGCCGGCAGGCTGTCCATTGGTTGAACACGGCGCCGCCGACGGAATACGCCGCGATCGTGCGGCAGTTGGCGGGAGCCTGAAATGGCCGCCATCGTCCATTCGACCACGATTGCCGCCCTGGAGGCCTCCCCCGGTTTCTCGGAGCTGCTGCAGCAATACGAGGCCGAAACGCTCATCCCTGGTGTGCCCTCGCCGGAAGTGAATTTGGAGAGCCTCCGCCAGCTTGAGGAGGCCGATGCGATCCACGTCCTGGCCGCGACCAGCGAAGGGCGCGTGATCGGCTATCTGGCTCTCCTGGCGCCGTTCCTGGCGCACTACGGGCGGGCGGTCGCCGTGTGCGAGAGCTTCGTCATGAGCAAGGCGCACCTCGACACGGGCGACGGCCTTAAGCTGATCCGCGCGGCTGAGGACAAGGCGCGGGAAATCGGCGCCCCGGGTCTCCTGATGACCGTGGACCTTGGCACTGACTGGCCCGATCTCCTGTGGCGCATCGGATACGAAGAGCGAAGCCGGGTTTTCACCAAGAATCTGAGTCGGCCCGACAACCGCGGCGCTCTCATTGCCGAAAACACCTCGACGAGGCTGCAATGATCTATTCCGACAAGATCCGCGATGTCATGACCCGCCCCTACGAGCGCGGGCGGTGCTTCACGGGCCTCGAAATCGCGGCGATTGCTGGCGTCGTTTCTTCCGTTGCCGGCGTCGGCATGTCGATCATCGGCGCGTCGCAGCAGGCGGACGCCCAGCGCGAGGCCGGGGAGGTCGCGTACCAGCAGGCGCTTATCCGCAACCAGCAGGCACAGGCGGAAGCCAAGCGGCTGGAGGACAAGGCCAACGCGGAGCAGGCCGCAGCGCAGCGGCAGGCGATCGAGGAGAAGCGCAAGGCGACGATTCTGGCCAGCCGCGCGCAAGCGGTCATGGCTTCCTCGGGCGCGGGCGTCGATACCAACATTCTCGATGGCATTCTGGCGGAGGGCGAATACGGCTTCGATACCGCGCTTTACGAGGGCGACACGCGAGCGCACCTGGCCGGGGAAAGCGAGCGGTTCAAGGTCGCGACCTTCAAAGACCTGAACGCGCTGGATCTTACCGAGATCGTTCAGGTCGCGGACAATCCGGCGAAGGTCGACGTGATCACCAACAGGATCGAGCGTCGCACGCGCGCCTTCTATGAAGACCGTGGTCTTCCCGGTGAGGCGGCCGCGGCTGCGGCGTCCAGCGACGCTCTGCGGTCGGTGATTGAGACTCAGGCGGCATCGGGGAATGGTTCGCAGGCCCTTTCCTTGTTCCGGAAATATGCGAACAGGCTGGATGCAAAGGACCGGCTTGCGCTCATGACAACGATGCGCACCGTCGAGATCGGTGAGACGGCGCGGTCGCAGGCTCTCGACCTGGTATCGAGCGTCCCGACCACGGCGTCGGCGGAGGCCGGCACCAAGGCCAGTCTCGCCTTCTGGAAGGGCGAGTACGGCGAGAAGGTCTCGGCCGGCATCACGGCCGGCTTTCTGCGCGAGTCGCAGTTCTCCACCGGAGCGCGTAGATGCCGCTGCGGATATCGACGTATCCAAGGCCTGCGATATCGTTGGGGAAGTCGAAATCTGACGCGTAGCGAGGGTCCCGTGCGAGGGCCTGTGCGGCCCGGAGTTCGCGTTCAAGATCAACCATGCGGTGCCTCCACCAGGAAGCCGCAGTGCGCCGCGACGACGACCGCTGTAGCCGGGTCCATGCCGAAGTCGCGCACGAGCCGGTGTGCGACCAGGACAGCGGGGGCCCAACAGAAATGGCCGCCGGATTGAGGTCTTGCTCGAATGGTGTATGCTTCGCGCTGTTCCAGCCGCCCGGCAGAACAATTCGCGTGGGGCTCGCCTTCGTGCCGGAAGGTGGGCCCCGTCGCTTTCGGGCTCTCCACTATGCCGCCGCCTGATCGCGCTCAGCAATGCGCTGAGCCTGCCAGGCTAGTACTTCGGCCTCGTCCCATGCGGTGCAGCGTGGGCTGATTCGAAATTGCTTTGGGAAGGTGCCTGCAGCCACGCGTTCATAGAGCGTGGACCGGCTCAATCCCGTCGCTTCGCAAACTGCTGCGATGCGCAGAAAGGTTCGGCGCGTTGGCACGTCGCCACTTGGGACGTTTGAGGGTTTGGTCACTGCTGCCTCCGAAGAAATCCGAAGGCCACCTATCTGCCCGCCAACTTCCGACTAAAAAACGACCCGAATAAATGTCGTCCGACAATTATTGCTTCGATTTTTTGTCGCGTTCGGCAGCGGCTTCAACGCCCCATCTCTTCAGTATGGCTGGCCCATCCATGCCGCCCAGTTCGAAATCCTTTAACAATCTCGCGCGCTCGCGCTCGTACCGTTTTGCCAGGGCTTCCCTTCGCTTCTCCGTCGGCTCCTGCTTGCGCTCTCTTAGGATCTGGGCCGCTATTTCGCGAACAGGTCGAGTCGGCGATTTCGCTAGTTTCGCCTCGAAAGCCAAGATCGTATCTACGTCGGCGCCTGTTCTAGGCCTCCCTCTACGCTTTAACGGGGTCCATTTCTCTTCCCAGGCGGCCCGTTCTGCCATCCGCAGGAGGAGCTTGATTAGCGACGGACCGTCGTGCGCGACTGGTATGCCCAGTTCCGTACACCAAGCCTGAATTTGCTCTTTGATCAACTCGCCGCGCTGATACATCCATAGCGCGTCATCTTCGCCGGGTAACGGCGGTATCGTGGGCCTACTCGTGGCCTTTGATGGCCTCGCCACCTATGCCTCCTGCCGGCTGCGCGCGGCGAGAGCAACGACGTTGCCCCTATCGACGGCAGGCCGGGTGCAGAAGGCGGCCCAGTCGTTCATGAGGCGGGTCCGCTTCTCGATCAGCTCGCCGCGCCTATAGGCCTTCTCTACGGCGTCTTTGACCGTGTGCGCCAGCGCCGCTTCGGAAACTATGTTCGGGTGGTTTGTCGCCTCAGATGCCCAATCCTTGAAGGCGCTGCGGAAGCCATGCACGGTGAAATTCGGGCGCATCCCCCGGACCATTTCCAACATGCTCATGTTCGACAATGGCGACTTCGCCTTGGTGCCGGGGAAAATATACGGTGAGCCGTTCTCTCGGGGGACTTCGTCGAGTATCTCGATAGCGCGATCCGACAGGGGCACGCGGTGTTCCTTGCCGGCCTTCATGCGATCTGCCGGGATGGTCCACACCTTGGCCTGAAGGTCGATTTCATCCCACTTGGCGCCGATCGTCTCGCCCGTGCGGGCTGCGGTCAGGATTGTGAACTCGAGGGCCTGCGCCGAGACGGCCTTCTTGGACCGCAGCTCTACCATGAATGCGGGGATCTCCCGCCATGGCAGAGCGGCATGGTGTTTGACGCGCTTGGCCTTACCAGCGGACGGCTGGGGCTTCCCGTCCTTGATCCATTGGATGATCCGCTCAATGCGTTGCCGGACCCGAGACGCTGTTTCCGGCTTCTTCTTCCAGATTGAAGCCAGCGCGCCATTGATGAGTGCGGCGTCGATCGCTTTGACCGGTCGATCGCCTAGCGACCCATAGACGTAGGCCTTCAATGTGCTGCGCCACTGGGCGCGGTGCTTCTCGTTCCGCCACGACAACTCGTGCGCGTCGATGAACTTTTCGGCAGCGGCCTTGAAGGTGATGTTTTCGTCCGCTTCCTTGCGAGCCAAGTCGCGGGCGGCAAGGCGGGCCTCGATAGGGTCGATGCCGTCCGCAAGCTGCTGGCGGGCCTGCCGGGCACGCTCACGGGCCTCAGCCAGGGAAAAGTCGTTGACGCTCCCCAGGCCCATCTTTCGGGCGCGTCCGGCCACCATGTAGCGAAGAATCCAAGACTTGGTCGGGCCCTTTCCGTCGACGTCGGCCACCTGCAAGTAGAGATTGCCGCCGTCACCGTAGAGGCCCGGCTCCTTCGCCGCTGCCACGGCCTTGACTGATAACTTGTTCAGCCCTCGCGCCATCGAGTGCCTCCTGAGTGCGAAACGTTCCTACGCACAAATGAATGATGGACGTTACCGGACGCTCTCGGAACTGTCCAGACTATAAAAGCCTTTGATTACCGGAGATTTGGCGGCGTTCCGGACGCTTTCGGAAAGTGTCGGACAACCCGGCGGCGGCCACCCCCTCCGCCATTTCCGCCCGCGCTGTTCTTGGCTTTCATGATGCTCCAGACCAGCGCCGGTGGAAGCCATGATCGACGCCCTAGGACAATCGTTCTATGCAAGAGATCCTGATCGTCGCGCCGGCACGAACCGACCAACGGCTCGCGTTCCTGAAGGGCTAATCCGCCCGGATCAGAACTTGACCCCGCGGTTATAACTCGACACCAGCGCGTTATAGTCGTGCGTCAGGCGCGGCGGCGAGCCTGCCACCATCCAGCCGCTGCCCTGGCCGGACAGCATCATCTTGTCGCCCGTCGAGTAGGGCACCTTGTCCCGGATGCGACGCATCAGCTGTTTGGCCGTCACGAGGTAAGCCTTGGCCGCGCTCGTGAAGCCGGAGCCGGCATAGGCTTCGACTTCCTTGAGGGTCGTTTCAAAATCGGCCACGGCTTCGGTGATCTTGGCAATGTCGGGAGAGGATGCCGTCTCCGCGCGCATCACGCGCTTGGCCTCGATCATCAGCAGTTCGGTGAAGTACGGTCCCTTGCGCCCCTCCGCCTTTTCGATCTCGGTGAGCCGCGCGAGCGCGCGGCGATCCTGCAACTCTTCGATCCCGCCGCGAAGTGCGGTGTCGGCCGCGGCAAAGGCATCCCAGGCGGCCACGAGACGCGGGTGGAGGGACTTGCCCTTCGCCATCTTGTCGTCCTTGTAGTTCTGCTGCTGGTAGTAGTCGTCAGCCTCCTTGAGCAGCGGCTCGAGCGCCGTCACCGCGGCGACGTAGGCGGTGGCGGCTGCTTCCAGGCTCGCCTCGTGCGGTTCGAGGGCGTTGGCGGCTTCTACCGCCTTCCGGCAATCGGACGTGTCGTAGATCGTATAGGTGCCGTAGATCACCCGTTCACGGCCGGTCGGACCGCTCTCGCTGGCCCAGCTGAAGTAGCGGGCTCGCGAGTCGAAGCTGCGCTCGGACAGGCGGTTCATGCAGCCGATATAGGCATTGAGTTTGCGGGTGAGGACCGGAGCCTCCCTATTGGGCGCCGATTCGGCAACGGGCAGGCCGACCAGGAGAGTCGCGACAACGAGCAAGGCACGCTTGAAAAGCATCGGAACCTGAATCCAGAGAGCAACCAGTTGGCCCTCCGACCTCGCGGCGTGGGCCATGGCCGGAACGACGGTCCGACCCGTGGGTTCCGACTCCGCCGTGGGTCGTTGCCCATGGTCTCCGCGCAAAAGATCAGGTAGCTGAGACTTCTTGATCTCGAAGTCCCTCGACATGGCCTGCCGCAGCCTGCCCCGGTATTCCTGGCATACTGGGCATGTCACGTAGCCCCCTGCTCCGACGGGCCGCGGTCGCCTGGTGGTCGGCCTTGCTCGGCGCAATCGCGCTGCAGAGCCCATCAGCGCGTGCCGACGAACCGGCAGCGGCAGACGCCGGCCTTTCGTCCTGGCTGCGGCGTCAGTACATGACGGGCGACTGGAACGGGACGCGCAGCGATCTCGAGGCCAAGGGCATTACGCTGCGCGGCCACCACATCGCGGAATCGGCGGCCAATCCGGTCGGCGGACTGCGACAGGGCGCCGCCTATACCGAACAGGTCGATGCCGGTGCCGATCTTGATCTCGAGAAACTGATCGGCATATCCGGCGCCAGGCTCCACGTGACCGTGACCCAGCGCGCCGGCCAGAGCCTTGCGGCCAATGCCATCGGCAGCATCATCTCGGTGCAGGAAGTGTACGGTGCCGGACAGAACGTGCGGCTGGCGGAGCTATCCTACGAGCAGTTCCTCCTCGAGGATCGCCTTCGCCTCAAGCTGGGTTGGCTCCACGCGTCCGACGACTTCGCGACCTCGCCGATCTACTGCTACTTCCAGAACAACGGCTTCTGCGGGCAGATCGCCATCGTCGTGAACAGCGGCTTCACGATCTATCCAACCGGCAGCTGGGGTGGCATGGCGAAGGTCAGCCTGGCCCACGATGTCTATTTCCAGACCGGCGTCTACGAGGTCAATCCGACGCTTGCGGCTCCCGCCAATGGATTCAAGCTTGGACTCTCCGGCGCCAGCGGCGTGATCATGCCGGCCCAGATCGGCTGGCAGCCGCGCCTGGGGACGAACGGGCTGAAGGGCCACTACCGGCTGGGCGGATACTACGACACGTCTGACGTGCCCTATCTGGGATCCCCCGTCGGCGGGCCGCAGGCGCTGGCGCGCGGTCGCTGGGGCTTCTACGGCCAGGCCGACCAGATGATCTACCGCACCGCGCCTGGCACCGACCGTGGACTGACCGCGTTCGCCGTTCTCGCCTACGCCGCGCCCGACACCGCGATGCTCGAGTACATCGCGCAGCTCGGGTTCCTGCAAAGAGGTACCTTCGCCGAGCGCGAAGACGACACGATCGGCCTCGCGATCAGCTACAGCCGGATCAGCAGCACGCAGGTGGCGGCGCAGAACGCGGCCAACGCCGTTTCGCCGGGCTCCGTCGCGGTGCAGTCGTCCGAGACCACGATCGAACTCAATTATCGCGCCCAGCTCACGCCGTGGTTCTCGCTGATGCCCAACCTGCAATATGTGATCCGCCCAAACGGCGTGACCACGATCCCCAGCGCCCTCGTGCTGGGCCTTCAGGTCAGACTGACGTTTTGAACGGAAAGCCGGACTGCCGGCTCGACCGGTCAGCCCGTGGATTCGTCGATGAGCGTGATCGGAAAGCGGACGCCGTCGGGGTTACCCGGATCGGTCGACACGCCCGGCACCTCCAGCGCGACGTCGGGGAGCCCGTCGCCTGCCGCGGATGCAGGCTGGTCGTCCACGACCGCCATCGCGGTCTCCAGCGCAGCCGCCTCTTCGATCGGCGCGAGGCTGGATGTGTCGACCCTGGAGAAATCGAGCAGCTCGGAGGCATCGGTCGCGCCGTCGGGTTCGGCCGCCGGCTGTTTCGGTTCCGGTGGTCTCGTGAAGTTGAAACCGGTGCCTTCGGTGGGCCGGTCGCCGCCGCGGCTCCCGCTCTCCGGCACTATGTCCTGGTACTCGTGAAGGTCGGGTGCAAATATGTCATAGTCGGGACGCGGAGGTCGATAACCCTCATTGTAACGTCCGAAGTCCGCTCCCGAGGCTGCGGCATCACCTTCGGTTGGACCGGCGGGCGGCTCTTCCTCGGCAGTTTCCGCCGACTCCGTCCGCACACGCGGTCGCGGAATGTATGGGCTCGACATATTTCCATCGATGCCCGCCCCGGACTCCGCGGCATCTCCTTCGGTCGGATCGGCGGGCGGCTCTGCCCAGGCGGTTTCCGCCGTTTCCGGTGTAGCTCCGGGATCGCCGCCCCAACCATCGGGCCTCCACGGCCACGGCCACGGCGGCATCGTCGGCATCGGCTGCCCCACGCTCGCACCGGAGCCCGCGGCATCTCCTTCGATGGGACTGGCGGGCGGCTCTGCCCAGGCGGTTCCCGCCGTTTCCAGTGTAGCTCCGGGATCGGGGCCCGGGGCATTCTCGCCCCGCCCTGTCTTTGTGAAGCCAGGAAAAATATCGGGATGGGGACCCGGAGGCGGAAACGGATACGGCGACATCGGGTTCTCCACGCCCGCCCCGGAGGAGCCCGCGGCATCACCTTCGGTCGGACCGGCGGGCTCATCTGCCCAGGCAGTTCCCGCCTTTTCCGCCGGCGCACCGGGGGTGGGCACCGGCAACGGCGTCGGCCAAGGGGAGACGCCCGACCCGGAGGCCACGGCGGCATCTCCTTCGGTCGGACCGGCGGGCGGCTCTGCCCCTGCGCTGCCGGCCGCCTCCTCGGCCATAGGAGAATGGGGAAGCGGGTACGGCGGATACGGAAACAGATCATCCGGCAACCAGCCCACCCCGGAATCCACGGGGTCTGCTGCGGGAACGAGTGAATCGTTGGTGCTGCTCATGGAGACTCTCTTGATGTCGTCAGGAAATGCTAGCATAGAGGCGCCGAATTTCGACAGGGGATTTCGTTGTCTTCCGAAGAGCGTGCCGGATTGCCGCCGCGCCTCGTCTTGACTCGCGTCTTCCCCTCCGCCCGGTCCGCTGCCCGATGCTTGTTTCTCAAGATCCCTTCCCCGCCTCGGAGGTCTGCACTTTAGGGCGCAATCTGCGTGCCGGGCGGTGGAGACGGCCATGAGAACTGAGGCTGGCGGCGGTGATACGCTCGTGTCGCGAGCGCTGGGCGACGTGCGTGGCGCTCTGCTCGGCGTCGCCGGGCTGAGTGGGGTCAGCAACCTCCTGATGCTGACCGGCCCGCTCTTCATGATCCAGATCTACGATCGTGTGCTTGCCAGTCGCAGCCTTCCGACACTGGTCGCGCTGAGTGGACTGGCGGCGGGCCTGTACGCCTGCCTTGCCCTCATCGAGATCGTGCGCGGACGGGTGCTCGTCCGGATCGGCGACAGGCTGGACGAAATTCTGGGTCGCGCCAGCTTCCGCCAGGCGCTCGAGCTGCCGCGGAGCCATGCCGCCCGGCCGGTCGACGACCTCGATCGCATCCGCAGCTTCCTCGGCGGACCAGGCCCGATCGCGCTGTGCGATCTGCCCTGGCTGCCGGTCTATCTCGTCGTCGTCTTCGCGTTTCATCCCTGGCTGGGCTGGCTGACGGTCGCGGGCGCCGTGCTGCTGATCGCAGGCGCGCTCGCGAGCGATGGCGCGATGCGCGGGCCGGTGCGCGAAAGCGCGGGCCTCGCAGCCCGCCGCAGCGATCTCCTCGAGGCCGGGCGACGCAATGCCGACGTGCTGCGCGCCATGGGCATGACCCCGGCCTATGCCGCGACGTGGCGCCGGACCGATGAGAGTCAGTCGCGCCTGCGTCTGCGGATTGCCGACATTGCCGGTCTGCATGGCAGCCTCACCCGGGTATTCCGGCTGGCTTTGCAGTCGGCCGTGCTCGGGCTCGGCGCGTTCCTGGTGATCGGCCAAGACCTTTCGCCCGCTCTCATGATTGCGGCCTCGATCGTCACCGCCCGTGCGCTCGCGCCCATCGAGCAGGTCGTCGCCAACTGGCGGAGCTTCGTGTCCGCGCGGCAGGCGCGTGTCCGGCTGGAAAAATGTCTCGCGCGCCCATCCGACGCCGAACCGCTCCCCCTGCCGCCCCCCTCGGCAACCTACGAGGTCGAGCGGATCGCGGTCGCTCCACCCGGCGGGCCGCGCCCCGTCGTCCTGGAGGCGAGCTTTCGTCTGGAGGCCGGTCAGGGCCTCGGCATCGTGGGCCCGAGCGGGTCGGGAAAATCGAGCCTGGCGCGCGCGCTGGTCGGAGTCTGGCCCTGCCTGCGCGGCACGATACGGCTGGACGGCGCCGAGCTGAAGCACTGGCGGCCTGACGCGATTGGCCGGCACATCGGTTATCTGCCGCAGGACGTCGAGCTGTTCGACGGGACCGTGGCCGAGAACATTGCCCGGTTCGAGCCCGATGCGTCGCCCGGCGAAGTGCTGGCGGCGGCGCGCAGCGCCAACTGCCACGACATGATCCTGCACTTTCCGGACGGTTACGACACTCGCGTCGGAACGGATGGCATGGCGCTCTCGGCCGGCCAGCGCCAGCGCATCGGCCTCGCCCGCGCCCTCTATGGCAGACCCTTTCTCGTGGTGCTCGACGAGCCGAATGCCAATCTCGACCGGGAGGGTGAAGTGGCGCTCACCGCCGCCGTTCTCGATGCCCGCCGGCGCGGCGCCATCGTGATCGCCATAGCCCATCGCACCCAGCTGCTGGACACGCTCGACCGGCTGATGATCCTGAAGGATGGGCGGATAGCCGACCTCGGCCCACGGGCGGAGGTCATCGCCCGACTGAAGATGCCGGCGGAGTAGGTCGATGAATGACACCTTCCACGACGCACGAGCGTCATCGCCTGCGACGCGCGCGATCCGGCGCAATCTGGCTTTGGGCTTTGGGGTCGTCGCCCTGGTGGTCGGTGGTTTCGGCGGCTGGGCCGCAACGACGGAGCTGGCCGATGCCGTCGTCGGCCGGGGCACGCTCGTGGTGGACGGAAGCGTCAAGCGGGTGCAAACCCGGGACGGCGGCGTCGTCGGAGCCATCGAGGTGCGCGACGGCGACAGGGTGGCCGCGGGGGATTTGCTGATCCGTCTCGACGACACGCTGACCCGGGCGAACCTCGCCATCGTCGAGGACCAGATGCTCCATCTCGCGGCCCAGCGCATGCGCTTGCTCGGCGAGCGCGACGATGCAGAAGGCCTGGTCGTGACGGACGAGTTGCTGCCCGTTCGCCACGGCCCCGCGGCCTCGTCCGACAAGGCGGACGCGCTCGTTGCCTCCGAGCGGGCGCTGTTCGCGGCCCGCCGCAACCTCGCCGCGGGTCAGAAGCACCAACTCAACGCGCGCATCGCCCAGATCCATCGCGAAATCGAGGGTCTCGTCGAGCGTCGCGACGCCAAGTCCGAGGAGCTGAGCTGGAACGAGCGCGAGCTGCAGAGTGCCGAAGCGTTGCGTGGCAAGAACCTGGCCACGCTCGGTCAGGTGGCGGAACTCAGCCGTCTTCGCGCGCGGCTGGTCGGCGAACATGGCCAGCTGGTCGCCGAGATCGCGCGTGCCGAGGGCCGGATCGCCGAAACGGAACTTCAGATCATGGAGCTCGGCCAGACCCGCCAGGCCGAGGCGATGGCCGGCTTGCGCGAGATCGACTCCCAGCTGGCCCAGCTCGCCGAACAGCGGATCGGAGCGCTCGACCGCCTTCAGAGGGTCGAGATTCGCTCGCCGCAAGCCGGCATCGTCCACGACCTTACGGTCCATACGGTCGGCGGCGTCGTCGCTCCGGGTGAAACCCTGATGCAGATCGTCCCGAGTGCCGACACGCTCGTCGTCGAGATGCGACTCAGTCCGGCAGAGATCGACCATGTCCAGCCGGGCGACGCCGCCCTGCTGCGGCTCTCCGCCTTCAACCAGCACACCACTCCCGAACTAACCGGCAAGGTGGCCGGGCTGTCGCCCGACGTTTTCGTCGACGAGACGACCGCGGAAAGCTGGTACAAGGCGCGCATCGCCCTCGACCCGGCTTCCGTGTCTCGCCTCGGTCCCCTGAAGCTGGTACCCGGCATGCCCGTCGAGGTCTTTGTCGGCGGCGGTGACCGCCGCGCCCTCTCCTACTTCCTGAAGCCGCTGCACGACTACTTCATGCGAGCCTTCCGGGAAGAATAGGAACCCAAGCAAGCGGGCGTACGAACTTCCTGCCGGCGCCGCGGGAGGGTGTCCGTGTCGCCTCGTCGTTCATCAATGGGATCGCCAGCGACGCCAATCTCGAAGGCGACGGCTCCGTGACATTCACGTTCGACTTCAAATCCGCGGTCTCGTCCTTCGTCCTGGGCGACCGATATCCTGTTCACCGTCGAGCTCACGCCGGGAGCGGAGACGCGGTCGGGTCTCTTTCTGATCAGGACGGATTCAACCGGCTGGGCAGTCTCGACGCTGAAGGACATGCCGCCGCTTGCCCCACCCGGCATCATTCAGTTCACGCCATACCGCGTGAACTCGTTGGAGATGCTGGGCTGGATGCCGCTGGCGGCGGCCATGTCCGCGATCCCGGCCGGCTCCTCGCCCTTGCGCGACTTGGCAAGGCCGCGTCCGTAGAGGGCACGGGCGCGCCGGGGATCCACCTGGAGCGACGCATCGTATTCGGCGATCGCCTTGTCGTACTGCTTCTGCTTCAGATAGATCAGCCCCATATTGTCGTGGGCGTAGGGATCGTTCGGCACCAGCCGCAGGACCTCGCGGCAGTCATCCAGCGCGGCAGCGAGGCTGGCCCCCATGACCGCCTGCGTCAGGCAGCGGTTGTTCAGCGCCGGCGTCATCTTCGGATCGAGCCTCAGCGTCTCGTCGTAGTCGGACAGGGCCCTCGCGAAGTCGCCCTTGTTGAAGAAGGCGATGCCCCGGTTGAGGTAGAGGTTGGGGTCTCGCGGCCGTAGCCGGATCGCGCTGTTCAGGTCCTCGATCGCATTGTCATATTCGCCGATGCTGCTGAAGAGGTTGGCGCGGCTGGCGTAGATGCGCGGATTCTTGACGTCGACGCGCAGCGCCTGGGAATAGTCCTCGATCGCGCGGACGACATCGCCGCGCAGCACCAGCACCTGGGCGCGATAATACAGCGCCGTCGGGTTGCCCGGCGAGAGGCGCAGCGCATCGTTGATGTCGGCGAGCGCCCGCGGGAAGTCCTTCTTCAGGCCATAGGCGAAGCCGCGCTGGATGAGCGCATTGATGTCGTCGGGACTGATGAGGAGCGCGGCGTCGAAATCGGCGATGGCGGCATCGAGCCGGTTCTTGAATATCTGCGCCATGCCGCGGTTGATGTAGGCCAGCGGCTCCTTGGGATCGAGTGCGATCGACGAAGTGTAGTCGTCGATCGCATGGTCATAGTCGTCGATGCGATGATAGGCGGCGCCGCGCTCGAAGAAGGCGAAGGCCATACCGGGCGCCAGCTCGATCGCGTGGTCGAGGTCCGCCACCGCCTCCTTCGCCTTGTCCATCTTGAGATAGGCCGCACCGCGGCCGAGATAGGCGCGAGGTTCCTTTTCGTTGATCTCCAGCGCCGATTCGAAATCCTTTACAGCCGCGTCGTACTCCTGCTTGTCGATCAGTGCCATGCCGCGCTGGTAGTAGGCATTGGCGACCTGGTCGGCGATCTGCGCGGTGGCCGGGTCCCGCTTCCCGTCCTTGTCCTTCCGCGTGAGCTTCAGGATGTTGGCGGTCTGGAGGCCGAACCGCACGGCCTCGTTGAAGTCGACGATGGCGCGGTCGGGGTCGTTGCGTTGCCGCCAGGTGACGCCGCGGTTGATCAGAGCGTTGATTTCCTTCGGGTTGAGTTTGAGGGCTTGGTCGAAATCCGCGACCGCCTCCTCGAACTTGCCCTTCTTGGTGTAATAGAGGATGCCGCGGTTCACGAGCGGTCCCGGATCCTTGGGCGTCAGCTCGTGCGCGATCGTGTAGTCCTCAAGTGCCTTGTCCGAAGCGCCGATCCGGTGATACGCGATGCCGCGCTGCATGTGGGCGAAGGCCTGGCCAGGTTTCAGCTTGATGCTCTCGCTGAAGTCGGCAATCCCCTGCTGCACGTCGTTCTTGTACATGTAGGACGCGCCCCGCCCGACATAAGGCGCCGGATCGCGGGGATTGAGGCGGATCGACTCGGAGAAGTCGGCAATCGCCTTGTCATAGTCGCTCTTGTCGTACCAGGCGAGACCGCGCTGTAGATAGGCGAAGGCCGCCTGCAGCGCGATGCGATTGGCCTCCTGCTGCGGGGACCTGTCGAGCTGGCTGGTGATCGTGTCATGCACCATGGAAAACGACACGGGCGCAATCTTCTCGGGCAGAAGCCTGATCGCGGTCGTGAAGTCGGTGATCGCCTGGTTGAGGTCGCCCTTGCGCCGGTAGACGATGCCGCGATTCGTCCAGGCGCTGATCTCCTTCGGGTTGATCTTGAGGGCCGCATTGAAGTCGGCGATCGCGCCCTCGTTGTTGTCCTTGCGCAGATAGAGGACGACCCCGCGATTGATCAGAGGCAGGGTCTCGCGCGGCGCCAGCCGGATCGCGTCGCTGTAGTCGATGATGGCGCGATCGGCCTCGCCGATCGTCTGATGGACGACACCTCGCTGCATGTAGAGGTGCGGGTTCAGCGGCTGCGCCATGATGGCGTCGTTGTACATGCGGATCGCTGTCCGGAAATCGGCCTTGGAACGCTTGTCGGCGTCTGCGCCGCTCGCCGAGAGGCCGCGATGGAGATAGGCGAGCGCCAGGGCACCTCCCCTCACCAGCCCTTTGTCGATGACCTCGGTACAGGCGGCGACCTTCGTCGGGGCGTCGGCGCCGGTCACGCCGTAGCAGACGTCGGCAGCGGAGGGCTCACCGGGCTTCTTCGCCGCCGGTTGCTGCTGCGGAGGCTGCGATTCCGGAGCAGTTTTCGCTGGCGATGGACCAACCGGCTTCGGCTGTGCCGCAGCCGGAGTCACGACGGCGGCGCATAAAGCCGCGATGGCGGCACTGTGTGCAACGAGGCGCACCGCATCCCCATGCTCAAAACCCCACATGACCGTTCCTCATGAAGTGCGGCGGCCCCCAAAGCCATTGCGCACCCGACAGGCAAAGTCCCCGTTGGCATGACTTTTGTTTCATTCGCGCGGCAGTTTCAAGGCCGCCCCATCGACGGGGTTCGTGTTTTTTGGCACCCTCCCTGCGTCAAAAGGGAGGAAACCAATAATGACACCCAAAATGCGTCCACTCGGGCGCCGCACCGTCGTGGCTGGATTCGCCGCCAGCACGCTGGCCGCTCCGGCGATCGTTTCGGCTCAGGGCACCTACCCGAACAGGACCGTTCGCTACATCAACCCGTTCCCGGCTGGCGGTGCCACCGACACGCTCTCGCGCATGTTCTGCGCCAAGTTGACGGAGATCAGCGGTCAGCAATGGATCGTCGAGAACAAGGGCGGTTCGGGTGGCAATGTCGGGATGGATGCGCTCGCCCAGTCGGCGCCCGACGGCTACACGCTCGGACTGGGCGGTATCGCCAGCCACGCCATCTCGCCCACCCTCTACGCCAAGCTGCCGTTCAACGCGAAGACCGACTTCACCTTCATCTCGACGATCTGGGAGCTGCCCAACATGCTGGTGGTCAATCTCGACCTGCCGGTGAAGACGGTGCCGGAGCTGATCGAGCTGCTGCGCAAGAACCCGGGCAAATACTCCTATGGATCCGCAGGCTCGGGCACGACGCTGCATCTCTGCGGCGAGCTGTTCAAGATCATGGCCAAGGTCGACATGGTTCATGTCCCCTATCGCGGCGCCGCGCCGGCGATGCAGGACCTGCTCGCCGGGCAGATCCAGATGATCTTCGACAACATCCCCGGCGCGCTGGCCCAGTCGCGTCCCGGAAAGGTCCGGGCGCTCGGCGTCACGTCGGCCAAACGCAGCCCCGTGGTACCCGACGTGCCGGCCATCGCGGAAACGCTGCCGGGATTCGATATCAGTTCGTGGACCACGTTGACCGGCCCCGCAAAGTTGCCGCCCGATATCGTCGCCCGGCTGTCCGAACTCTCGAAGAAAGCGCTGGAGAGCGAGGACCTGAAGGCCAAGTTCTTCGACCAGGCCGCCATGGCCATCTGGCGATCGCCGGCCGACACCCTGGCCTTCCGCGATTCCGAGGAGGCCCGTCTTGCTCCGATCATCAAGGCCTCGGGTGCCCGCGTCGACTAGCGCGCGACCTGTCCCGGGCGTGTAGACTGAGGGTCATGCAGACCCTCAACACCGCCCAGACCGTCCTGTCGATGCTGGAAGTGAACGGCATCGACACCCTTTACTGCCTGCCCGGCGTCCAGAACGATCCTTTCTTCGACGCCCTCTACGATCGCACCAACGCCATCCGGCCGATCCATGCGCGCCACGAACAGGCCTGCGCCTACATGGCGCTCGGCCACGCGATGGCGACAGGCAGACCCTCGGCCTACGTGGTCGTACCCGGCCCGGGATTCCTGAACACGACCGCGGCGCTGGCCACGGCCTATGCGGTGAACGCGCCGGTGCTGGCGCTCACAGGCCAGATCCAGCAGGCGATGATCGGTCGCAACGTCGGCCTGCTGCACGAACTGCCCGACCAACTCGCCATCATGCGCGGTCTCACCAAATGGGCCGACCGCATCCCCGCGCCCGCGGCGGCACCGGGACTGGTGAACGAGGCGTTCCGCCGCCTGCTCTCGGACCGCCGCCGCCCCGTCGCCCTCGAATGTGCCATGGACACCTGGGCGCGGCGCGCCCCGGTCGAGCTGATCACCACACCCGCGGCCGCCGATCCCTGCCCCGTGGACGAGGAGGCCGTGGAACGGGCGGCCAAGCTGCTGGGTGGCGCCGAACGTCCGATGATCGTGGTCGGCGGCGGCGCCCAGGGAGCTGGCGAACATGTCCAACGCATCGCCGAGCTGCTCGACGCGCCGGTGATGACGGGGCGCATGGGCCAGGGCGTGATCGACGGCCGGCATCGCCTGTCGGTCACCGCGCCGGCCGGCTACCGCTTCTGGGGCGAGGCTGATGTCGTGCTCGCGGTCGGCACGCGGCTGCAGTCGCCGCAGCAGAACTGGGGCCTCGACGACGGGCTGAAGATCGTCCGCATCGACGCCGACAGCGAGGAACTCGACCGTCATCGCAAGCCGGCAGTCGGCATCGTGGGCGATGCGGCCGCGACCTTGAAGGTGCTGGCCGATCGCCTGGCCGCACACAACAGGAAGCGCCATGGCCGCGCCGACCACGTCGCCGGAATCAAGGCCGCTTCCACCAAGAAGATCCACGATCTGTTGGCGCCGCAGATCGCCTACCTCGAGGCGATGCGCAAGGCATTGCCCGAGGACGGTATCCTTGTCGATGAGCTGACGCAGATGGGTTACGCGGCGCGCTTCGCATGGCCGACCTACAAGCCGCGCACCTTCCTGTCGCCCGGCTACCAGGGCACCCTCGGCTGGGGCTATGCCACGGCGCTCGGCGCCAAGATCGCCCGCCCCGACACGGCGGTGCTGTCGATCAGCGGCGACGGCGGCTTCATGTTCACCGCCATGGAAATGGCGACGGCCGCCCAGCACGGGATCGGCGTCGTGGCGGTCGTGTTCAGCGACGGCGCCTTCGGCAACGTGCGCCGCATCCAGCAGCAGTCCTTCAACAACCGCACCATCGCCACGGAGCTCCGCAATCCGGACTTCGTGAAGCTGGCCGAGAGCTTCGGCATCGACGCCGTGCGCGTCGGCTCACCGGACGCGCTGGGCAGCGCCATCGCACACGGCGTCGCCAAGGGCGCGCCCCTGCTGATCGACTGCCCCGTCGGCCAGTTCCCCGACCCCTGGCCGCTCGTCACCCTGCCGCCCAACAGGCCGCGGAAGGGCTAGGCAATGAACGGTACCAGGATACCTCTCGTGCAGGCTGCGACTCTCGCTTCGATTGTTTCGTTTGCCCGTCAGGATCCTGGCTTTTCGACGATCCCGCCGTTCGCCCGGATCTCGGCGAGCAGCTCCGTGGCGTGCGTCTGATCGGCGATGCGCTTCGAGGTGAAGCGCGGGTCGAGGGCTGGCGCGATCATCAGCAGATGCTTCGCCAGCAAGTCCGGCAGCGGCGGCGGCTCGATCTGCTCTTCGGGCATCTCGACCTCGGCCATCGCGAAGTAGGTCGACCCGTCGTCGCGCTTGAAGAAGTCGACATCCCAGTGATAGCGGCCCTCGGTCCAGGAGTAGCGGACCTTCACCAGCGTCTCCTTGCGCTGGGTCCACAGCCGCGCGAAATCGGCGGGGCTGAGGCCCGTCTCGACCTCGACCACTTGTCCCTCGACGGTGCGCTTGTAAGTGAACACGTGCGTGGTTTCACCTTCGCCTTCCAGCGAGCGGATGCGCAGGCCGGGTGCATCGAGATAGGCCTGGCGCAGCAGGTGGCGTGAGACGCCCGTCAGGGCGCCCAGCTCCACCTCCAGGCCGGAGGCCCGTTCATTCAGGACAAATTTGCGTTCGTTCTCGATCGGCATGCTAGAATCGTTTCTATGGCCACACAGACAATCGACGACCTGCCGACGCCCGCCCTCATTCTCGACCGGGCAATCCTGCGCCGCAACCTCAAGCGCATGAGCGAGCGCCTGCGTCATGCGGGTGTCATGCTGCGCCCGCACCTCAAGACCGCGAAGTCGGTCGAGATCGGCCGCATGGCAGTCGAGGGCCATGACGGGCGCATCACGGTTTCGACCCTGGCGGAGGCGCGCTACTTCGCCGACGGCGGCTTCACGGACATCCTCTACGGCGTCGGCATCATCCCGTCTAAGCTCGCGGCCGTCACAGAGCTGCGTCGCCGCGGCGTGAACCTGCGCGTCGTCACCGACAATCTGGCCGTGGCCCAGGCCATCGCCGCGGCGGCAAAGGACGGCGACACCTTCTCTGTGTTCATCGAGATCGACAGCGGCGGCGGCCGCGCGGGCCTGCCCTTCCCTACATTGCCCGGGCTGCTGGACATCGCCCGCGTGCTGCACGATGCGCCGGGCGTGGACCTCGCGGGCGTGATGACCCATGCCGGCCATTCCTATCACCAGAGCACGCCAGAGGGCGTCGCAGCCGTCGCGGAGCAGGAGCGTCTCACCATCGTGACGGCGGCCGAGACGCTGCGCGCGGCCGGCATTCCCTGCCCCATCGTCTCGGGCGGCTCGACGCCCACCGCCATCCACTCGCGCGACTTCACCGGCATCACAGAGATGCGACCGGGCGTCTACGTCTTCAACGACCTGGACCAGGAGTATATCGGCTCGTGCGGCGCGGGCGACATCGCGCTGTCGGTGCTGGCCTCGGTGATCGGCCACTATCCGCACCGCAACCAGCTCCTCGTCGATGCCGGCGCGCTGGCCCTCTCGAAGGACATCAGTGCCCAGGAATTCCAGCCCAAGGTGGGCTACGGCACGATTGCCGACCCGCCGGCCGCCGGCATGGCGGTTATCGAATGCTCGCAGGAGCATGGCTTCGTCGCCGCCGACGATCCGCTTCCCTACGGCAACCTGCCCGTAGGCGCACGCGTCCGCATCCTGCCCAACCATGCCTGTATCACGGCCGCTGCTTACGACCGCTACTACGTGGTCGACAGCGACCTCGACGGCGGCCGGTCGGTGGTGGACGTCTACGACCGCATCAACGGCTGGTGAGCTACAGCGAACTCACCGTGTGGCCGCCGTCGACGGTGATGATGCTGCCCGTCATGAACGCACCCGCTTCGGATGCGAGCAGCAACAGCGCGCCGTCGAGATGCTCGGGCTGGCCGATGCGGCGCTGGGGGATGCGGTCGATCAGGCGCTGTCCGGCCGGCGTCTTCCAGAAATCGCTGTTCATCTCGGTCTCGATGTAGCCGGGGCAGATTGCGTTGACCCGGATCTGGTAACGGGCCCACTCCATCGCCAGCGCCCGCGTCAGGTGGATCAGCCCGGCCTTCGAGGCATTGTAGGGCGCGACCTGGCCGATCGTGCGCAGGCCGAGGATCGAGGCGATGTTGACGATCGAGCCGGGCCGCTTCGCCGCCACCCAGCGCTTGCCCGCGGCCTGCGTCATCAGCCAGGCACCACGCAGGTTGGTGTCGACGACCGCATCCCAGTCTGCCTCGGGCATGTCGAGCGCCGGCTTCACGATCGAGATGCCCGCGTTGTTGACCAGGATGTCGAGCGGTCCAAGGGCTGCCTCCACCTTGTCGAAGGCCGTGGCGATCGAGTCCGCAGACTGCACGTCGAGATCGACCGCCACGGCCTTCGCACCAGACTGCTGCAGTTCCGCCTGCAGGGACGCGAGGCGGTCGGCCCGCCGTGCCGCGATCGCCACCGAGGCGCCCGCTGCGGCGAGCGTGCGTGCAAAGTGAACGCCCAGCCCCGAGGAGGCGCCGGTCACCAGGGCCACTTTGCCGCTAAGGTCGAATCGCTTGGACATGCCGGACGCTCCACTGTTTCATGCCGCGCCTTATAGGCGAGCGACCCGTTCGGAGGAAACACTGACGCCTGCACGTACGCCATG
>Ga0075012_10001906_pt1 | contig 20803 bp, 18 predicted proteins | sample All_14_2_FD_71474 | JGI IMG/M metagenome (GOLD analysis project Ga0075012, IMG submission 71474) | Freshwater microbial communities in response to fracking from Pennsylvania, USA - Allegheny Zone_MetaG_DW_15 | ecosystem: Environmental > Aquatic > Deep subsurface > Groundwater > Drilled... | reverse complement strand
CAACTGGTCGACGAGCTTGAAGGTCCGCAGGTCGAGGTCATGGCCGCTGCTCGAATACGTCGAGTCGCTGCTGACCGGCAGCGGCCATGACCTCGACCTGCGGACCTTCAAGCTCGTCGACCAGTTGTCGGGCCGTACCGTCGGCGTGCGCGCCGACATCACGCCGCAGGTCGCGCGCATCGACGCCCATTTGTTGAACCGCAAGGGTGTCGCGCGCCTTTGCTACTGCGGCAGCGTGCTGCATGCGCTGCCGGCTGGGCTGATGGCGTCGCGCGAACCGTTGCAGATCGGCGCCGAGCTTTACGGCCACGGCGGCATCGAGGCCGACATCGAAGTCGTGCGCCTGCTGGCACAGACGCTGGCGCTGAGCGACATTCCGACGGCGCGCATCGATCTCGGCCACGTCGGCATCTTCGCCGCACTCGCCGAAGGCGCCGCGCTGACGGGCGAAGCACGCGAGGAAGTGTTCTCGCTGCTGCAGGCGAAGGACGCCTCGGGCCTGGGCGAAGCGGTTGCCGGGCTTGCGGAGCCTTGGCGCGCCGGCTTCCTTGCCCTTCCGGACTGCTACGGCGGTGTGGAGGCGCTCGACGAATGCGCACGCCGCCTGCCCGATACGCCGGCGATCCGTACCGCCATCGACGGCCTGCGACGCCTCGCCGCCGAACTCGCCGGCCTGCCGCTCGGCTTCGACCTCGCGGACCTGCGCGGCTACCACTATCACAGCGGCGTCGTCTTCGCCGCGTACTGCGATGGCAGCCCGGGCGCCGTCGCGCTCGGCGGCCGCTACGACAGCGTCGGGCAGTCGTTCGGCCGCGGCCGGCCGGCGACCGGCTTCTCGCTCGATCTGCGTGTCATTGCCCGCCTGGCGCCGCAGGCGCCGGCCAAAGGTGCGATACTCGCGCCCTGGCCGGAGGACGCGGCCCTGCACGACGAGGTCGGCAGGCTGCGCGCAGCGGGCGAAACCGTGATGTTCGCGTTGCCGGGACACGAAGGCACATGGCGTGAGGCCGGTTGCGACCGCGTCCTCGTCCGCCGCAACGACAAATGGATAACCGAAAATCTCAGGGAAGGTTGAAATGGGCATGAGCGCCGCACGCAACGTCGTCGTCATCGGCACGCAATGGGGTGACGAAGGAAAAGGCAAGATCGTCGATTGGCTGACCGACCACGCGCAGGGCGTCGTCCGCTTTCAGGGTGGCCACAACGCCGGCCACACGCTGGTCATCGGCGGCCAGAAGACCGTGCTTCATTTGGTGCCCTCGGGCATCCTGCGCGAAGGCGTCACCTGTTACATCGGCAACGGCGTCGTGCTGTCGCCCGAGGCGCTGATCAAGGAACTCGACGAGCTCAAGGCCGCCGGCGTCGATGCCGAGTCGCGCATCAAGATTTCCGAAGCCTGCCCGCTGATCATGCCGCACCATCAGGCTCTGGACATTGCGCGCGAGGCGGCCAAGGGCGCCAACAAGATCGGCACCACCGGTCGCGGCATCGGCCCGGCCTACGAGGACAAGGTCGCGCGCCGCGGCCTGCGCCTGCAAGACCTGACGCGCCCGAAGCGCTTCGCCGAGAAGCTCGCCGAGATCCTCGACTATCACAACTACGTGCTGAAGAACTTCCTCGGCGCCGAGACCGTCGACTTCCAGAAGTCCCTCGACGCCGCGCTGGCCATGGCGCCGCGCCTGACGGCGATGATCGCCGACGTGCCGCGCGCGCTCTACGACGCCCACAAGGGCGGCGCCAACCTGCTGTTCGAGGGTGCGCAGGGCACGCTGCTCGACATCGACCACGGCACCTATCCGTTCGTCACCTCGTCGAACTGCGTCGCCGGTGCGGCCTCGGCCGGCGCCGGCGTCGGCCCCGGCATGCTGCACTACGTGCTCGGCATCACCAAGGCCTACACCACGCGCGTCGGTGGCGGCCCATTCCCGACCGAACTCTACGACGCCGTCGAGAAGCAGGACCCGGTCGGCAAGCACATGGCGACCAAGGGCCACGAGTTCGGCGCCACCACCGGCCGCGCGCGCCGCTGCGGCTGGTTCGACGCTGCCGCGCTCAAGCGCTCGATCCAGATCAACGGCGTGTCCGGCCTGTGCGTGACCAAGCTCGACGTGCTCGATGGTCTCGAGGAAATGAAGATCTGCACCGGCTACAAGCTGAACGGCGGCGTCACCGACATCCTGCCGGTTGGCGCCGACGACCTCGCCGCCTGCCAGCCCGTCTACGAGACGCTGCCCGGCTGGAGCGACAGCACCGTCGGCGTGAAGACGCTGGACGGCCTGCCTGCCGCGGCGCGCGCATACATCAAGCGCATGGAGGAAGTCTGCGGCGTGCCCGTCGACATGATCTCCACCGGCCCGGACCGCGAAGAGACCATCGTCCTGCGCCATCCGTTCAAGTAAGGGGCGGACGGGCCCGGCCGGGCAGCGTAGAATCGTCCGGCCGACCCGATATGCAGGCCGCAAAAAGCAAAAGGCCCCGATGTCGGGGCCTTGCTTTTTTCGTTTGCATCGATGGTGCCCAGGAGAGGACTCGAACCTCCACGGTGTTACCCGCTAGTACCTGAAACTAGTGCGTCTACCAATTCCGCCACCTGGGCGACGCAAACGAGGCGCGAATTTTATAGGAACCGACCGAATTGTCAAACCGCAAAACCCAGAAGTTTTCCAAGATCCGCCGCGCCGATCCGATGTTCGAGCGCGAGGTCGCCAAGTACGACTACCCGTTGCCGAGCCGCGAGTACATCCTGCAGATGCTCGCCGAACAAGGCATGCCAGTGGTCTTCGAGCGCCTCTGCGAACTGCTCGACGTCAAGGACTTCGAGCATGAAGACTTCCAGCGCCGCCTCGGCGCCATGGCGCGCGACGCGCAGCTGCTGCAGAACCGCCGCGGCGACTGGCTGATCCCCGACAAGGCCGACCTGATCCGCGGCCGCATCGAAGGCCATCCGGACGGCTTCGGCTTCCTGGTGCCCGACGAGGGCGGCGCCGACCTGTTCCTGTCGACCAAGGAAATGGACAAGGTGTTGCACGGCGACCGGGCCATCGCCCGCGTCATCGGCGTCGACCGCAAGGGACGCCCCGAGGGCAAGATCGTCGAGGTCACCGAGCGCGCCAACAACAAGGTCGTCGGCCGCGCCTACGAGGAGCACGGCGTCTGGTACCTGATCGCCGAGAACCGCCGCCTGTCGCAGGACATCCTGCTCTCGCCGCCGGCGAAGGGCGACAAGAAGGCGCTCAAGCCGAGGTCGGGGCAGGTCGTCGTCGTCGAGATCGTCGAGCAGCCGAGCAAGCAGTCGCAGCCGATCGGCCGCGTCGTCGAGATCCTCGGCAACTACGCCGACCCGGGCATGGAGATAGAGATCGCGCTGCGCAAGCACGAGCTGCCGTTCGAGTTCTCGAAGGCCGCGATCGAGGAAACCGGCAAGCTGCCGGACGAAGTCCGCAAGGGCGATTGGAAGGGTCGCGAGGACCTGACCGAACTGCCGCTCGTCACCATCGACGGCGAGACGGCCAAGGACTTCGACGACGCCGTGTATTGCGAGAAGCAGGGCAAGAACTACCGCCTGATCGTTGCCATCGCCGACGTCTCGCACTACGTGCATGCCGGCGGGCCGCTCGACCGCGATGCCTACGACCGCGGCAACTCGGTCTACTTCCCGCGCCGCGTGATTCCGATGCTGCCGGAGAAGCTCTCGAACGGGCTCTGTTCGCTGAACCCGCAGGTCGAGCGCCTTTGCATGGCCTGCGACATGGTCGTCACGCCGAGCGGCGACATCAAGGAGTACCGCTTCTATCCGGCCGTGATTTTCTCGCACGCACGCCTGACCTACACCGAAGTCGCTGCCGCCCTTTACGACCGCGACGCGGCGACGCGGCGCCGGCTGGCGCCGCTGCTGCCGCACCTCGAGAACCTCGACGCGCTGTTCCGCATCCTGCTCCAGGCGCGCGGGCAGCGCGGTGCGATCGACTTCGAGACCGTCGAGACGCGCATGGTGTTCGACGACAACGGCAAGATCGAGAGCATCGAGCCCTACGAGCGCAACGACGCCCACCGCCTGATCGAAGAGTGCATGCTGGCCGCCAACGTCTGCGCCTCGGATTTCCTCAAGGAACGCAAGCATGCGGCGCTCTACCGCGTCCATGAGGGGCCGACGCCGGAGCGCCTGACCAAGCTGCGGGACTTCCTCGGCACCTTCGGCCTGCCGCTCGGCGGCGGCGAGTCGCCGACGGCGAAGGACTATGCGCAACTGATCGAAAAGATCCAGGGCCGTCCCGACAAGCAGCTGTTGCAGACCGTCATGTTGCGCTCGCTGCGCCAGGCCATCTACAGCCCGGACAACGTCGGCCACTTCGGCCTCGCCTACGAGAGCTACACGCACTTCACCTCGCCGATCCGCCGCTATCCCGACCTGATGATCCACCGCGCGATCAAGGCCGTGCTGGCGAAGAAGCAGTACGAGCCCGGCAACTGGGAGGAGATCGGCCTGCACTGCTCGGCCACCGAGCGCCGTGCCGACGAGGCGACGCGCGACGTCGAAGCCTGGCTCAAGTGCTTCTACATGCAGGACCGCATCGGCGAGGTGTTCGAAGGCAGCATCTCCTCGGTCGTGCCGTTCGGCATCTTCGTCGCACTCGACGGCGTATTCGTCGAAGGCCTGGTGCACGTCTCGGAACTCGGCGCCGACTACTTCCACTTCGACGAGAAGTCGCACGCGATGGTCGGTGGCCGTACCGGCAAGCGCTATCGTCTCTCGGACCGCGTGCACGTCCAACTCGTCCGCGTCGACATGGAACAGAACAAGATCGACTTCCGGCTCGTCGAGGAGGGCGCCGAGGCCGAACCGCACGGCAAGAAGAAAGCCAAGCGGCGATAGGCGATTTCGACCTGTATCAAAGACATAGGCGGCGCGCGGGCGCAGACTTTGTGCATCCTGACGTGTTTCGGATGAGCAAAATGAACAAGGATCAATGGAGCCAAAAGAAGCCCGAGGCCGCCGCGAATCCCGCCGAGCGCTCGCGTTCGGCCCCGAGCCGTCCGGCGGGACGCCACGTCGCCGCTCCCGGCAGCGAGGTCATCGCGGCCCTGAAGCGCACGGCTGCTCACGAGCGTGCGGGCGACCTCAGCTGGAATCCCTGGCAGCCGTGATGCCGCGCTGAGGGCGCGGAGCTCTTCCGGTCCCTCGCAGGGCGGGCCTCGCTGCCCGGCTACAATCGCGCTTTGCCTTGAGGACTCCCATGAGCGAAACCCGATTGATCCATGGCTTCCATGCCATCGTCGCCAAGCTGCGGCACTCCGCCGACGACGTCAAGGAAATCTATCTGGCCGAAGGGCGTCAGGATGGCCGAGTGCGCGATCTGGTGCGCACAGCGGAGGCCGCCGGCGTGCGCGTGATGCCGGTCAGTGCGGCGCGGCTCGAGGGCATGGCGCCGGGGCAGCGGCATCAAGGTGTGGTGGCGAAGGTCTCGGCTGCCGCAAAGCATGTCACCCTGGACGACGTCCTCGACACGCTGAACGAACCGGCGTTGCTGCTGGTGCTCGACGGCATCACCGACCCGCACAACCTCGGCGCCTGCCTGCGCGTCGCGGACGCCGCCGGCGCGCATGCCGTGATCGCGCCGAAGGACAAGGCTTGCGGGCTCAACGCGACGGCGATCAAGGTGGCGTCCGGCGCCGCCGATACCGTGCCCTACGTGACGGTGACGAACCTGTCCCGCGCCTTGCGCGAGATCCAGGAACGGAACATCTGGACCATCGGCGCTGCGGGCGAAACCGAGCGCGATCTCCACGACGTCGACCAGAAGGGGGCGGTGGCATGGGTACTCGGCGCCGAGGGCGCCGGGCTGCGGCGTTTGACGCGCGATACCTGCGACGAACTCGCGCGCATCCCGATGCACGGGACGGTTGAAAGCCTCAACGTGTCGGTGGCCGCCGGCATCTGCCTGTTCGAGGCGCGGCGGCAGCGGCGCGGCTAGAAAAGCCGCGCTGGCGGTCTTACCAGAGCTTCCACCAAGGCTCGACGCGGTTGAGCCCGCGAGCGTAGTACTCGCTGGCGGGGAAGTTCTTGCGCATCACGCGCTCGGCGTCGTCGCGCAGGTCGTTGAGGCCCATCGAGTCATAGGCCTTGACCATGACGAACAGCGCTTCCTCGTTGGCCGGCGCGTCGGGATAGGTCTTGATCGCGAACTGGGCGCGATTGGCGGCGGCAACGAAGGCGCCGCGCTTCATGTAATAACGCGCGACGTGCACCTCGTGCGAGGCGAGTGCATTGACGAGGTACTTCATGCGCATCACGGAGTCCTGCGCGTACTTGCTCTCGGGGAACTTGTCGACGAGCTCCTTGAAGGCGTCGAAGGACTCGCGCGCGGCCTTGGGGTCGCGCTCGGTCTGGTCCTGCATGCTGATGTGGCCCATCAGGCCGAGGTCGCCGTTGAAGTTGGCGAGCCCTTTGAGGTAGTAGGCGTAGTCGACGTTCGGATGGTTCGGGTGCAGGCGGATGAAGCGGTCGCAGGCGGCGATCGCCGAGGCGGTTTCCTGCTGGCGATAGTAGGCGTAGGCAACTTCCAGTTGCGCCTGCTGGGCGTAGCGGCCGTAGGGAAAGCGCGCCTCCAGCTTTTCGAAGTACTTGATCGCCTTGTCGTAGGCGCCTTCGCCCATCGAGGCCTTCGCCTCGGAGTAGAGCTTGCTCGCCGACCAGCCGGCGGTCTCGTCGATCTCGTCGGGCAACAGGCCGCAGCCCGAGGCGAACAGGGCAAGGAGCAGGGCCAGCAGAGAAGCTAAACTACGCATGATGAACGTCCCGCGATCGAGTGCCGGCGATTATAGCTCAGCGCCGGAGGCGGCCCCGACCGCGGCCGTGCCCGGTGCATGTGCCGGCATGCGTCTCGACGCCGCGCTGGCGAAGGTCTTCCCCGAGCATTCGCGCAGCCGCCTGCAAGGCTGGCTCAAGGAAGGCCGCATCCGCATCGACGGCGGGGCGGCCGACGCCAAGCGCAAGGTCTACGGCGGCGAGCGCATCGATCTCGACCTGCCGCCGCCGGCGACGGAGAGCGCCGGCGCCGAGGAGATCGCGCTGCCCATCGTGTATGAGGACGACGAGCTGATCGTCATCGACAAGCCGGCCGGCCTCGTCGTCCATCCGGGCAACGGCAACGCGTCGGGCACGCTGATGAACGCCTTGCTGCACCATGCGCCGCAGCTCGCACAGGTGCCGCGCGCCGGCATCGTGCACCGGCTCGACAAGGACACCAGCGGGCTGCTGGTCGTCGCGCGCACGCTGACGGCGCAGACCGACCTCGTGCGCCAGCTCCAGGCGCGCAGCGTCAAGCGCCATTACCTCGCCCTGGCGCTCGGCGCAGTCACCCGCGACGGCAGCGTCGATGCGCCGATCGGCCGCCATCCGGTGCAGCGCACGAAGATGGCCGTCGTCGGCTCGGGTCGCGAAGCGCGCACCCATTACGCCGTGCGCGAGCGCTTCGCGCATTGCACGCTCGTCGAGTGCCGTCTGGAGACCGGGCGCACGCACCAGATTCGTGTACATATGGCGTCGCTCGGCCATCCCCTCGTCGGCGACCAGGTCTACGGCCGCCGCAAGAGCGGCGATCCGCGGCTCGACGGCTTCCCGCGCCAGGCGCTGCATGCCTGGAAGCTGGCGCTGATCCACCCGCGCACCGGCGCAGAGGTGTCGTGGGAGGCGCCGATGCCGGCTGACTTCGCAGCGTTGCTGGAGGAGCTGCGCCATGGCTGACGACGCGTCTGCGTCAGCAGGCAATTCCCCGCGGTCGGAACCGGGTGGCTTGACGCCCGCAGGGCCGCAATTCATCGTCCCCGACTGGCCGGCGCCGCCGAAGGTGCGGGCGCTGGCGACGACGCGGCAGAGTGGCCACGGCGTCGGCGCCTATGCGAGCTTCAATCTCGCGACCCACGTCGGCGACGACGCGGCGATCGTCGCCGCCAACCGCGACCTCCTGGGCGAGTACCTGCCGGTGGCGCCACGCTGGCTGACGCAGGTGCACGGCACCAGGTGCGTCGACGCGGAGACTGCCGCCGACGGCGCCGAGGCCGACGCCAGCTTCGTGCGTTCGCCCGGGCGCGCCTGCGCCGTGCTGACGGCGGATTGCCTGCCGGTGCTGCTCTGCAATGCCGACGGCACGGTGGCGGCGGCCGCGCACGCCGGCTGGCGCGGCCTTGCCGCAGGCATCCTCGAATCGACGGTGGCAGCGATGCGCGTGCCGGGCGGCGCACTGGTCGCATGGCTCGGTCCGGCGATCGGACCCGCAGCATTCGAGGTCGGCGACGAAGTGCGCACTAACTTCCTGCGCCAGGATGCGGGCGCCATCGGCGCTTTCGTGTCCCATGGCGACGGCAAGTGGCTGTGCGACCTCTATGCGCTGGCGCGGCGGCGCCTCGCGCGCCTCGGCGTTCAACACATCTCGGGCGGGGGCTATTGCACCCATGCCGACGCGGCGCGTTTCTTCTCCTACCGCCGCGACGGCCGTACCGGCCGCATGGCGACGCTGATCTGGCTGGAGCCGTAGGCGGCGCGTAAGAGTCGCTCCGTATAATCGCGCGCCATGTCGACGCTCTCGTGGATTCTCGTCATGGCGGCGGTCGGCGGCGGTCTCTCGGTGACCGCCGCGGCCGCATTGGCCTTCAGCGCACGCACCAGCTGGGTGCCGATGCTGATCAGCTATGCGATCGGCGCGCTGCTCGGCGCGGCCTTCCTCGAGGTCCTGCCGCATGCAGTGAGCGCCAGCGGCGATGCCGGCACCGTGGGTGCCACGATCCTCGGCGGCATCCTCGGCTTCTTCGTCCTCGAGAAGCTGGTGCTCTGGCGCCACTGCCACATCGAATCCTGCGAGGGCCACGAGCGGCATGCGCACCAGGACCGCGGCCACGACTACGGTCGCAGCGGCCTGCTGATCCTGATCGGCGACACCTTCCACAACTTCGTCGATGGCGTGCTGATCGCCGCCGCCTTCATGCAAGACGTGCGCCTCGGCATCGTCACTGCGGTCGCCATCATCGCCCACGAGATTCCGCAGGAAGTCGGCGATTTTCTGATCCTGCTGCATTCGGGCTACTCGCGCCAGCGTGCGCTGGCCTTCAACCTGCTCTCGAGCCTGGCGACCGTCGTCGGCGGCCTGCTTGCCTATTTCACGTTGTCGGCCGCGCAGGGGCTGGTACCGGTCATGCTTTCGCTGGCGACGGCGAGCATGATCTACGTCGCCGTTGCCGACCTTATCCCTGGTCTGCACAAGCGTCCCGAGATTGGCGCTACCGTCCAGCAGGTCGCGCTGATCCTGACCGGCATCGCCACCATCGTCGTCGCCGATCTGGTCGTCGAACACTTCGCCGGCTAGACCGACGGGATGCCGCCGGGCTTCATTGACACCGCAATTGGTGCAGTGCAAAATCCGTGGCTTGCCACAGGAGCTCACGGATGTCCGCTACGCCTAACGAACCCAACAAAGCTGCCGCCATGCAGGCCTTCCTTCAGGCCGGCCAGCACTTCGCGCAAGGCTTCATGCAGTTTCTGGCCCAACAACAATCCTCGCTGAACCAGGCCGCGAGCCAGACGCCGCCGCCCGTCGGCATGGTGCCCGCCGCCTGGGCGCCCGAGACCGAACAACTTACGGCGCTGCAAAAGCAATGGGCCGAGCGCCACCAGCAACTGTGGCAGGCCATGATCGGCCGCAAGCCGGGCGACGAGCCGACTGCCCCGGTGGCCCAGCCGGAGCCCGGCGATCGCCGCTTCGACCATCCGTCGTGGGCCGAGAGCCCGGTCTACGACTACATGCGGCAGGCTTACCTCATCAATGCCGAGTTCCTGAAGAAGATGACCGAGGCCGCGCCGGTTTCGGAAGGTCTGTCCAAAGACCGCATGCGCTTCCTCACGCGCCAGTACATCGACGCCATGGCGCCATCCAACTTTGCGGCGACAAACCCCGAGTTCGTCAAGAAGGCCCTCGAGACCAAGGGCGAGAGCATCCGCCAGGGCATCCAGAACCTGATCGGCGACCTCGAGAAGGGCCGCATCTCGATGACCGACGAGACCGCCTTCGAGGTCGGCCGCAACCTCGCGGTGACGCCAGGCGCCGTCGTCTTCGAGAACGAGTTGATGCAGCTCATCCAGTACTCGCCGCTCACCGACACGGTCGCCAAGCGTCCGTTCGTGATGGTGCCGCCGTGCATCAACAAGTTCTACATCCTCGACCTGCAGCCCGAGAACTCCTACGTCCGCTACGCCGTCGAGCAGGGCCACACCGTGTTCCTCGTCTCCTGGCGCAACGTCAAGGCCGAGCAGGGGCACTTCGGCTGGGACGACTACATCGAGCAGGGTCCGCTGACCGCCTTCAAGGTGGCCAAGGAGATCTGCGGCGTCGACCAGGTCAACGCGCTCGGCTTCTGCGTCGGCGGCACGCTCATTTCCTCGGCGCTCGCGGTCATGAAGGCGCGTGGCGGCGACGACGTCGCCTCGCTGACGCTCCTGACGACGCTGCTCGACTTCTCCGATCCGGGCGAACTCGGCTGCTTCATCGACGAGGCCTCGGTAGTGACGCGCGAGAACACCATCGGCAAGGGCGGCCTGCTGCAGGGCAAGGAGCTCTCTTCCGTGTTCTCGTCGCTGCGCGCCAACGACCTCATCTGGCAGTACGTGGTCGGCAACTACCTGAAGGGCGGCAAGCCGATGCCCTTCGACCTGCTCTACTGGAACTCCGATTCGACCAACCTGCCCGGCCCGTTCCTCGCCTGGTACCTGCGCAACATGTACCTCGAGAACAACCTGCGCGTGCCGGGCAAGCTCGCGATGTGCGGCGTCAAGGCCGACCTCGGCCGCGTCGACATGCCGACCTTCATCCTCGCCACGCGCGAGGACCACATCGTGCCATGGCAGACCTCCTACCTCGGCCGTTCGCTGCTCGGGGGCGAGACCACCTTCGTCCTCGGCGCCTCGGGCCACATCGCCGGCGTCATCAACCCGGCAGCGAAGAACAAGCGCAGCTTCTGGACCAGCGACAGCAAGACGGCCAACGCCGAGGAGTGGCTGGCCGGCGCGACGGAAGTGAAGGGGAGCTGGTGGCCGCGCTGGGCCGAATGGCTCAAGCAGCATGCCGGCGGCGAGATTCCCGCGCGCGGCCGTCTCGGCAACAAGACCTACAAGCCGACTGAGCCCGCACCCGGCCGCTACGTCAAAGAAAAGGCCTGAAGCGCGCCACCAGAGCCGCGATGCCGAGAACCGACGAGGAGACAAGAAAATGCAAAGAGTGGCACTGGTGACCGGCGGCATGGGCGGCTTGGGCGAAGCGATCTGCCTCAAGCTCGCGGCGCTCGGAGACAAGGTCGTGACGACCTACAGCCCGAACAACACCAAGGCGCAGGAGTGGTTGCGCAGAATGAACGACATGGGCTACGGCTTCAAGGCGTATCCCTGCGACGTCACGGATTTCGACTCGGCCCACGAGTGCGTCACCACGGTGACGAACGACATCGGTCCCGTCGACGTGCTGGTGAACAACGCCGGCATCACCCGGGACATGACGTTCAAGAAAATGACCAAGGCCGACTGGGACGCCGTCATGCACACCAACCTCGACTCGGTGTTCAACATGACCAAGCAGGTCATGGACGGCATGGTCGAGCGCGGCTGGGGCCGCATCATCAACATCTCGTCCGTCAACGGCACCAAGGGCGCCTTCGGCCAGACCAATTACGCCGCAGCCAAGGCTGGCATGCACGGCTTCACCAAGTCGCTGGCGCTCGAAGTCGCCAGGAAGGGCGTCACCGTCAATACCATTTCGCCCGGCTACATCGGTACCAAGATGGTGATGGCGATTCCGCAGGACGTGCTCGACAGCAAGATCCTGCCGCAGATTCCGTTGTCGCGCCTCGGCAAGCCGGAGGAGGTCGCCGGTCTCGTTGCCTACCTCGCCTCCGAGGAGGCCGCGTTCGTCACCGGCGCCAACATTTCGATCAACGGCGGCCAGCACATGTTCTGACCGTCGACAAACCAGCAACCTCAACAACACAAACAGGGAAAGGGAACAACATGACTCAACGCGTAGCTTTCGTCACCGGCGCCATGGGCGGCCTCGGAACCGCCATTTGCCAAGCCTTCGCCAAGGACGGCTACAAGGTGGTCGCGGCCTACCATCCGCAATTCGACAACAAGGACGAGTGGCTGAAGGAACAGGAAGCCGCCGGCTTCAAGGATTTCGTCTGCGTCGCCGGCGACGTCTCCAAGCTCGAGGACTGCCAGGCCATGGCTAAGGAAGCCGAGGAAAAGGCCGGCCCGGTCGACATCCTGGTGAACAACGCCGGCATCACGCGCGACAAGTTCTTCGCCAAGATGGAGAAGGACCAGTGGGATGCCGTCATCTCGACGAACCTGACCAGCCTGTTCAACGTCACCAAGCAGTTCTCCGCCAAGATGGCCGAGCGCGGCTGGGGCCGCATCATCAACATCTCGTCGGTGAATGGCGTCAAGGGCCAGGGCGGCCAGACCAACTACTCGGCCGCCAAGGCCGGCGTCATCGGCTTCACCAAGGCGCTGGCGCAGGAAATGGCGACCAAGGGCGTCACGGTCAACGCCATCGCCCCGGGCTACGTCGCGACCAAGATGGTCATGGCGATCCGCGAGGACATCCTCAAGGGCATCGTCGACACCATCCCGATGAAGCGCCTCGCCAAGCCCGAGGAAATGGGCGCCGCCTGCTCCTACCTGGCCTCCGAACTGGCCGGCTACGTGACGGGCGCGACGCTGAACATCAACGGCGGCCTGCACTTCCAGTAAAATCACGTCGTTACGGCACCTCCCGCGGCCCTCGCGGGAGGTTCGCCGCCGGAGGAGAGAGCCGAGATGGCCGAGCAGCAAGTACGTCTGATCAAGAAATATCCGAATCGCCGCCTTTACGACACGCGCACCAGCACCTACATCACGCTGGCCGACGTCAAGGATCTGGTCCTGCAGCACGAGGTCTTCCAGGTACTCGACGCCAAGAGCGGCGACGACCTTACGCGTGCGATCCTGCTGCAGATCATCCTCGAGGAGGAAGCCGGCGGCGCGCCGATGTTCACCTCCGACGTACTCTCGCAGATGATCCGTTTTTACGGCAACGCCATGCAGGGCATGATGGGCAGCTACCTCGAGAACAACATCAAGGCCTTCGCCGAAATGCAGCAGAAGCTGCAGGACCAGGCGCGCCTGCTCTACGGCGACAACACCGGCATGAGCAAGGACCTCTGGGCGCAGTTCCTCAGCTTCCAAGGCCCGGCCATGCAGAGCATGATGTCGGCCTACGTCGAGCAGAGCCGCAACATGTTCCAGCAGATGCAGGAGAACCTGCAGGACCAGACCCGCAAGATGTTCACCGGCATCAAGTTCCCGGGCTTTCCCGTTCCCCCGGGCCAGGAAAAGACCGAAGAGAAGCAGTGACGGCGGGCGGCCGCGCAGTTTTTGGCGGCCGTGAATTTCCCGCCGCCGCGGCGGTCCTAGCGGCTCCGGCAGCGCCCGCTGCCGTGACCCTTTAGAATCCCGCCGCATGAAATCCCGAAAGCACGTCCCCACCGTCGGTTTCGTTTCGCTCGGCTGCCCCAAGGCGACCGTCGATTCCGAGCAGATCCTCACGCGCCTGCGCGCGGAGGGCTATGAAATCTCCGGCAGCTATGCCGGCGCCGACCTCGTCGTCGTCAACACCTGCGGCTTCATCGACGCCGCCGTCGCCGAGTCGCTCGACGCCATCGGCGAGGCCCTGGCCGAGAACGGCAAGGTCATCGTCACCGGCTGCCTCGGCGCCAAGGGCGACATCGTGCGCGCGACGCACCCGAAGGTGCTCGCCGTCACCGGCCCGCATGCGGCGCAGGAAGTCATGGAGGCCGTGCATGCGGTGCTGCCGCCGCTGCACGATCCCTTCGTCGATCTGGTGCCCGAGCAGGGCATCCGGCTGACGCCGCAGCACTACGCGTACCTGAAGATTTCCGAAGGCTGCAACCACCGCTGCAGCTTCTGCATCATCCCGGCGCTGCGCGGCGACCTCGTCAGCCGACCGATCGGCGAGGTGATGCGCGAGGCCGAGGCGCTGGTCAATGCCGGCGTGCGTGAGTTGCTGGTGATCTCGCAGGACACCAGCGCCTACGGTGTCGACGTCAAGTACCGCACCGGCTTCTGGGAAGGCCGCCCGGTCAAGACCAGGCTCTACGACCTCTGCAAGCACCTCGGCGAACTCGGCGTCTGGGTGCGCCTGCACTACGTCTATCCCTATCCGAACGTCGACGAGCTGCTGCCGCTGATGGCCGAGGGCAAGGTGCTGCCCTACCTCGACGCGCCGTTCCAGCACGCCAGCGCGCGCATCCTCAAGCTGATGAAGCGCCCGGCCTCGGCCGAGAAGGTGCTCGATCGCATCCGCGAGTGGCGCCAGGCCGTGCCCGAGCTCGCGCTGCGCTCGACCTTCATCACCGGCTTCCCGGGCGAGACCGAGGCCGAGTTCAACGAATTGCTCGACTTCCTCGACGAAGCGCAGCTCGATCGCGTCGGCGCCTTCGCCTACTCGCCGGTCGAAGGCGCCGCCGCCAACGAACTGCCGGGTGCGCTGCCCGAAGAAGTGCGGGAGGAACGCAAGGCGCGCCTGATGCAGTACCAGGAGGACATCAGCACCCAGCGCCTCGAGGCCAAGATCGGCCGCCGCATGACCGTGCTGGTCGACGACGTCGACGACGAAGGCGCGCTGGCGCGCTCGACCGCCGACGCGCCGGAGATCGATGGCCTCGTCTACGTCACCGACGGCCACGACCTCGAAATCGGCGAGTTCGCCGAAGTGGTCGTCACCGACTGCGACGTGCACGACCTGTTCGCCACGGTCGCATGAACGCAGCGAAGCCGCGCGTCGGCCTGGTCCTCGGCTCCGGCTCGGCGCGTGGCTGGGCGCACATCGGCGTGATCCGCGCGCTGGCCGACGCCGGCATCGTGCCCGACCTGATCTGCGGCTGCTCGGTCGGCGCGCTGGTCGGTGCCGCCAGTGCCGACGGCAGTCTCGACAGGCTGGAAGACTGGGTCCTCGGCCTGCGCTGGCAGGACGTGCTGGGCCTCATGGATATCTCCTTGAGCGGCGGCCTGCTGAAGGGCGAAAAACTGGCCGCCTTCTTCGAGCGGCATTTCGTCGACCGCGGCATCGAGTCCTTGCCGCTACCGTTCGCCTGTGTCGCCACCGATCTTGCCAGCGGGCGCGAGGTGTGGCTGCGCGAAGGCTCGGTGGCGGCCGCGGTGCGCGCTTCGGCCGCCTTGCCGGGCCTGTTCGCGCCAGTGATGCGCGACGGCCGACTGCTCGTCGATGGCGGACTGGTGAATCCAGTGCCGGTGTCGTTGTGCCGCGCCATGGGAGCCGACATTGTCATCGCTGTCGACCTCGGCTCGGACATGGTGGGCAGCGCGCTACGCAACGCGGCAGAGGACGAGGAGGCGGCGCAGAACTGGAGAAGCCGGCTGCTGTCCCGCATCGGCTTCGGCGGCGGCGACGGCGCCCCGGCGATGACCAGCGTGCTCGCCGCCAGCCTGCACATCATGCAGACGCGCATCGCCCGCAGCCGGCTGGCCGGCGAACCGGCCGACGTGCTGCTGGCGCCGCGTCTCGCGCATCTGGCATTGATGGACTACCATCGCGCCGGAGAAGCCATCGTCGAAGGCCGCGCTGCCGTCGAGCGCATGGCACCCGCCCTGGAACACGCACTCGCCTCATGACCCAGCTGATCGACTCGTTGCGGCATGCCGTCGGCACTGCCAACGTGCTGACCGATGCGGCGGACGTCGCGCCGTACCTGCGCGACTGGCGCGGCCGCTACGTGGGCACGGCGCTCTGCGTGGTGCGTCCCGGCAGCGTCGGCGAGGCCGCCGTCGTTGTCGGGCTGTGCGCTGCCGCCGGCGTCGCCGTCGTGCCGCAGGGCGGCAACACCGGCCTGTGCGGCGGCGCGACGCCGCTCGGCAGCGCCGCTTGCCCCGCCGGCGAAGTCGTCGTCAGCCTCGTGCGCCTGAACCGCGTCCGCGAGGTCGATGCCGCCAACAACACCATCACCGTCGAGGCGGGCTGCACGCTGCTCCGGGTGCAGGAAGCCGCCGCCGCGGCCGACCGCCTGTTCCCGCTCTCGCTTGCCGCCGAGGGCACCGCCACCATCGGCGGCAACCTGTCGACCAATGCCGGCGGCGTGCAGGTGCTGCGCTACGGCAACGCGCGCGAACTCGTGCTCGGCCTCGAGGTCGTGCTGCCCGACGGCCGCATCTGGAACGGCCTGCGCGGGCTGCGCAAGGACAACACCGGCTACGACCTCAAGCATCTGTTCGTCGGCGCCGAAGGCACGCTGGGCCTCGTCACCGCCGCCGTGCTCAAGCTGTTCCCGCGCCCGCGCGCCAGCGCCACCGCCTGGGCCGCCGTGCGCGACCCGGCCGCCGCCGTCGCCTTGCTGACGCGGCTGCGCTCGGAGGCCGGCGACCGGGTCACCGCCTTCGAGATCGTCGGGCGCCCGGCGCTCGACCTCGTACTGCGCCACATCCCGGGCGCACGCGACCCGCTGGCCGGCCGGCCCGAATGGCAAGTGCTGATCGAACTCACCGACACGCTCGCCGGCTCGCCGCTCGCGGACATCCTCGAACGCGTGCTCGGCGATGCGATCGAAGCTGGCGAGGTGCTCGACGTCGCGCTGGCGCAGAGCGAGGCGCAAGTACAGGCGCTGTGGGCGCTGCGCGAGAACGTCGCCGAAGGCCAGAAAGCCGAGGGTCTCTCGATCAAGCACGACATCGCCGTGCCGGTATCGCGCGTCCCGGATTTCATCGCCCGCGCCGACGCTGCATTGAAGCTGAATTTCCCCGGCGTGCGCATCGTCTGCTTCGGCCACATCGGCGACGGCAACCTGCACTACAACCAGTCGCGCACCGAGGCGCTCGACAACGAGGCCTTCCTCGCCGCAACGCCCGAGGTCAACCGCATCGTGCACGACATCGTCAATGAGCTCGGCGGCTCGATTTCGGCCGAGCACGGCCTCGGCCAGCTCAAGCGCGAGGAGATCCTGCGCTACAAGAGTGAAGTCGAAATGGACCTGATGCGCGCGGTGAAGAAGGCCTTCGACCCGCGAGGAATCATGAATCCAGGGAAGGTTCTCTGAAGGCGCGGAAAACTGTTTACATGCCGGCACCTGCTCCGTATAATGCGCGCTCTCTTGTGGGGGTATAGCTCAGCTGGGAGAGCGCTTGCATGGCATGCAAGAGGTCGGCGGTTCGATCCCGCCTACCTCCACCAAGGTAACGTCCCTATCGTCTAGAGGCCTAGGACAATACCCTTTCACGGTATGAACCGGGGTTCGAATCCCCGTGGGGACGCCAGTTTAGGAGTGGTAGTTCAGTTGGTTAGAATACCGGCCTGTCACGCCGGGGGTCGCGGGTTCGAGTCCCGTCCACTCCGCCAACAAATTCTTTAAGAAACCGCCGCTTAGGCGGTTTTTTATTTTGTCCAGTTGGCTCTGGGGCGCACTTTCCTTGTTGGCAGTGTCCCCGTTTTGTCCCCGCTACCTCCCGTGACACCCCGCCGCGCCCCGTTCGTCGGGTCCCCGTTTTGTCCCCGTCCCCGGTGGTCAGGCCCGCCCGTCAACCAAGGGACGCTGTCCGCCGTTACGATGCTAATATCATCCGGTCCCCCGCGTCATCCTTCCAAGCTGGTTTTCCACCTCGAATGCCATCGCCGCAGTCGCCGCAAAAGCAACCGCAGTTGTGTGCGTCAAGTTGTGCAAATTGCGATCAGGTAATCGGTTGATCCCGTTTGCGCTGCTGGTGGCGCGCAGGGCGTAGCCCGGAGCGGCGCCAGCAGCGCGCGGCCGCTTCAGGCAGCCAGTCTCAACAACTCCTTCTTCTGCTCCGCCAGGAGCGTCATGTTCAGGTAGCGGGCGTCCTCCAGCCAGCTCTCGTGGGTCTCGACGCACAAGGCCCGGATGAGCCGCAGGCACGATTCGGTGTTCGGGAAGATGCGCACAACGTGGGTACGGCGCTTGATCTCCTCGTTGAGCCGTTCGAGCATGTTGGTGCTCTTCAGGTGCTTGTGGTGCGCCCGCGGCAATCGATAGAATGTCAGCGTCTCCGTGATGTTCGACTCGACCCAGTCGACGAGCTTCGGATACTTGCCCTGCCATTTCCCGATCCAGGCGGCGAGGTCGCGGTTGGCCTCCTGGATGTCGCGCCGGTCATAGATCCAGCGCAGTTCCTGCAGACAGTCGTCGTCGGCCTTGCGCGGCAGGTAGTCCAGCGCATTGCGCAGGAAATGCACGTAGCAGCGCTGCCAGGCGGCTTCGGTCAGGACCTCGAAGATCGCCTTCTTCAGGCCGGCGTGGTCGTCCGAGACGACGAACTCGACGCCTGACAGGCCGCGCTCCTTCAGGCGCAACAGGAACTCCTTCCAGCTGCTCTGGCTCTCCCGGTTCGCCATCTCGACCGCCAGCACCTGCCGCTTGCCGTCCCAGTTGATGCCGATTGCGATCAGCACGGCCTGGTGCGTGATCACGCCGGCGTCCCTGACCTTCTCGTACCTCGCGTCGAGGATCAGGTACGGGTACGGTTCGTCCAGCTGCCGCTGGGCGAACCGCGCCAGCGCCTGGTCGAGTCCCTTGTTGATCGCGCTGATCGCGCTGGCCGAGAAGCTGTGGCCGCACAGTTCCTCGGTGATGGCTTTCACCTTCCGTGTAGAGACGCCTTGCACGTACATTTCCGCCAGCGCCGCCACCAGGGCCTTCTCGCTCCTCGCGTAGCGCTCGAACAAGGCGGTCGAGAATTCGCCGCTGCGATCCCGCGGCACGCGCAGCTCGAGCTTGCCGATCCGCGTCACCAGGCTGCGGCCGTAGTAGCCCGCCCGCTAGCCGTTCCGCTCATCCGTGCGCTCGCCCGGCGCCGCGCCGAGAAACTCGGTCATCTCGCCTTCCAGGACCGCCTGCATGGCGTGCTTGATGGCCTGCTTCAGAAAATCTTGGTCGCCTGCCAACATCGCTTCCACCGGCAACAGCTTCGCTTTATGCTTCCTCGTGGTCATGGTTTGCCCTCCCAAGGGGTTCAAGGTCGATCTGCACAATCAACCTCTTACCATGACCACTCGCCTGCTTTCCCACAGCAGACGCTTTTGCACATAAGTCAGCACACTACCCAGTTCTGACCCTGATGCGGTAGAAGCGCCATCCGCGGAGTTAGCTATGCCCAAGCGTGGCCGCGGGCGGCCGCGCCGGTCTTCAGAGGCCAAGTTGCGTCGCGAGGTGGCCGAATGAGTCCAGAGAAAACGCTCGATCCTCTCGCCAAGGGGAGGCGGAACGCTTACCTCCATGGGAAAGGCATAAAGCCTGGTCAGCCACACCAACTTGATCTGCTTTTTCCATCGATCGTCGCTCGACGCGACGACTTGCGGCACATCCCGAACGACTATGCTCGCTCGTCGTTGTTTACGGCCAGAAACAAGCGCGAGCCCCGAAGAACTCTGCTGCATGAGAGGCTATTCCACTACAACGAGTCGGTCAGCATCCTTTACACGGGCATTGAGCTACGTGCCGAAGATGATGAGATAGTCTGGCTGCAGATACTGAGCTACGGGAAGGGCGTTCCTTTAGGGGACCCCAAGAGTACGATATGGAACTCGTCATCGGCCCCGCGCCAGAGGCGGGTGGCAGGGGCATGTTCGATGACGAGCGCCTTGGCGTTGTCCACCAGCAGGGTCTGCACCCGGCCGCCGAAGTGTGCGAACGCCGCTTCGATGCCGGCGAACCAGGCGCTTTGCCGCTCGTGGCGGAAGGCGCAGACGAAGCCGCGGCGCGAGTAGCCGAGCGTCGCGGCGAACAGGAACACGCGCATGCTCTCGTCGCCGATGGCGACCCGCACTTGGCCGAAGTCGATTTGCATCTGCTCGCACGGCGCCGTCTTGAAGCGCACCGTGGCTCGCCGGCTGGCTTCCAGTTCCTGGCGCATTCCCTTGCAAGCGCGTTCCACAGTGCGCAGGCTCACCTCGATCCCGAGTTCCTTCGCCAACTGCTGACGCACGACGTCGCAGTTCCCCCGGTGCTGCAGGAACCGCTCCCGCAGCCAGTCTTCCTGTCCGGCCAGCACGCTGGTGCGTTCCGGCTGCTGATATGGCACCCAGCCCGGCGGCCGCGTAGCGGCGCACCGTGTTGCGCGCGACTCCCAATTCCTTTGCGATCCGCTTCGACCCCCAGCCCAGCTTACCCAGGCGAATGATCGACGTGACCGCCTCCGGCTCCAGCATCTCCTGTGCTCCCTGATCGTAAGAGCGCACAGGATTCACTACCAAATCCCTGTTTCCAACTTCTACCTCCTCTAGAACGTGAGGGGGTCAGTTCTTCATGTTGTAGCGGGCAATTTTCGGTGTCGGCTCACATCCGCGTCATGACGATTCCGCCGTGATGATCGGCCCTTAAGGTTTGAGCCACGCCAGTTGCGCAGTAGACCTGATGCGCTTCGCCATGATGATGTAACGTAATGCCACCCGCCACCGGCCTCATATGCCGGCGGGAGCAAGGAAACACAGCAGATCGTCACGGCAACGGCCACCATCGACCAGGAGGTAGTAATTTGCAGAAGCGGCTGTGACTACGCACAAGAAGTAATGATGATCGACGTTATTGACAAGCACTTGCCTGACCTGGCCCAGCCTATGCCGACAGTGATAGGCGCAGTTTTGCTGCATGCAGGCGTACTGTAAGTGATAGAATCGAAAGCTAAAGTAATGGAACATAGCCGGGGTGTGAGGCAGTTGCGAAGCTAGGCGGCTTTATCCCCCCC
>Ga0075012_10001905_pt1 | contig 20809 bp, 25 predicted proteins | sample All_14_2_FD_71474 | JGI IMG/M metagenome (GOLD analysis project Ga0075012, IMG submission 71474) | Freshwater microbial communities in response to fracking from Pennsylvania, USA - Allegheny Zone_MetaG_DW_15 | ecosystem: Environmental > Aquatic > Deep subsurface > Groundwater > Drilled... | reverse complement strand
CACGGAGATAGCTGGAGCGGCGGCGGTCGCGGGGGGCGTCGCGGTGACGGTCAGCGTGAGGTTCGTCGTCGCCGTGCCGGTGACCGACGCAACCGTCGTCGTCGTGTTCGATGTCAGCGTATTGCCGAGCAGCGGGTTGACGGCGAAAAACGGGTTCACCCCGAACGGCGATCCGCCGAACCCGCCGCCGAATGTTCCGTTGCCGCCGAACAGCGAGGAGCCGCCGAAGATGCCGGTGAGCATCGAGCCGGCGAGGTTGCCGGTGCTGCCGGACGAGGCACCGAGGCTCGCCAGCAGCAGGTCGGTCGTCATGGCGTCGGCCAGCGTGCTGATGGTGTCGGGCGGCAGCGACGAGAACGGCGCACCGGCCGTCGCGCGGTCGCGAATGATCAGCAGGTCGAGGTCGGCGTCGAACTCGAGATGGATGCGTTGCGTGAACGGCATTCCCGGCGTGCCGGTCGTCGGCGTGGTGCCCAGCGGCGTGACATGCAGGGTGGTCTCGATGGTTCCGGTGACGGTGTACGTCAGCGGCACGCCGCTCGCGGCGCCTGCCAGGCTGACGATGGTGCTGGCGCCCGGCAGCGCGCCGAGCGCGGCCGGCGCCAATGCGGCGCCGAGCGCACCGCCCAGCGATGCCGGCATCACCGGCGCCAGGCTCATGAAGCCGGATATCGGCCCGATGGCGGCAATCATGGCGAATCCTCATCCACACGCCCCGCACCCGGGGCTTCTGTATGGACATTGATACGGGATTCGCCCGGCGCAATCTGTGCGCCGCCTCACCTCCGAAGCATCGCTGCCTCAGTTGACCCTGATGTTCCTCACGCCGGGCTGGCGCGGCGCCGCCTTCGGCAGCACGATCTTGAGCACGCCGTTGCGGTAGCTCGCCTCGGCCTTGTCGGCGTGCACTGCGGCCGGCAGCGGCACGACGCGGCGGAAGCTGCCGTACGCGCACTGCACGCTGCGATAGCGCCCGTTCGTGCTCTCGCGCTCGAAGCGCTTTTCGCCGCGCACGACCAGCATGCCCTCCACGGCCTCGATGTCGAACTGCTCCTTCTCCATGCCCGGAATCTCGAGCCGGACGACCACGCGCTCGTCGTCCTCGAAGACGTCGCCGCCGAGCATCGACCAGCCGAGCGACGGCAGGTAGAACGCGTCGTCGACCTCGTGCTTCGTCGGCGCACGCGTCTCCGTGCCGGGGCGGAACGACGTCAGCGCGCCGGCGGCGTTCTGGCGCAGGCGGCTCCAGCCTTCGGCCGCCGAGTCCCACAGGGCGTTGAAGCCCTGCTTCAGTTCGTCGAACCTCATGTCGTCCTCCCGTGGTTGACGATCAAGACACCTTGACTTCGATGCGCCGCGGCTGCGCATGCTCCGCCTTCGGGATGCGCAGCCGGAGCACGCCGTGCTTGAGCTCGGCGTCGATCTTCTCGCGGTCGAGCTCCTGGCTCAGCGTGAACGCGCGACGGTAGCGCGGCAGGTTCACCTCGACGTGGCTCGCGTCCATGCCGGCGGGCACGTCGAGCGCGACCTCGCCCTCGATGGTCAGGGTGTCGTTCTCGATGCGCAGGTGCAGCTTCTCCCTGGGCACGCCGGGGACGTCGGCGTAGAGCGTGATGCCGGTGCTGTCCTCGATGACGTCGACGGGCGGCAACAGATCGACGTCGGAGCGCTGCGCTTCGGCGCGCGCTGCGGCCTGCGGGCCCTGGGTTTCCTTGGCGACGGCAGTGTTCATGGTGTTCCTCCTCGTCGATTACTGGATGGCGATGCGGCGCGGCTGGCTGGCGGCACGGCGCTTGACGCTGACGTGCAGGACGCCGTCCTGATAGCGGGCTGCGACGCCGTCGGGATCGATGTCCTCCGAGAGGCTGACGACGCGGCGGAAGCGGCCGGCGAAGCGCTCGTCGATATGCACGGTGGCCTTTTCGTCGCGCGGCGGCAGGTCCGCCTTGCGCTCGCCGGCGATGGTGAGGATGCCGCGATCGAGGCTCACCTCGACGGTGGCGGGGTCGATGCCCGGCGCGAAGGCGTAGATCTCGACGCTTTCCGGCGTGCCGCCGACGTTCATTGCCGGGAAGCCGCCCTGGCCGAGGCCGCGGATGCTCGGGGAAACCTCGAATGCCTGCTGCATCTCGCGGTGCAGGCGGTCAAGCTGGGAATACAGGTCGCGTGAAAACAGTGATCGGTACATTGCGCACTCCTTCAGGCTGGTTCGCTCGGTCCCGGGCGGTGGTGCCCGGGACCTCCCGAAGTCAACGTAGGTTCGGACGGCGAGATTTCAATACCCCGTTACCGGGGCATCGCCGCGACCGGGATTCCGGTAAGCTTCGGCGCCTATGACGCACCGCCACCGCCATCGCCTCCACAGCGACACTGCGCACGCCGCGGACGACTTCGACGTCATCGTCGTCGGCGGCGGCCTCGCCGGCTTGGCGCTGGCGGTCGCCCTGCGCGCCAGCACGCTGCGCGTGGCCGTCGTCGAAGGCTCGCCGCCGCACCGGCCTGAGGGCTGGGACGCGCGCATCTACGCCGTCAGCCCGGCCAATGCGCGCTTCCTCGAGGCGATCGGCGTCTGGCCGCATCTCGATGCGAATCGCATCGCGCCGGTGCAGCGCATGGAAGTGCATGGCGACGCCGGCGGACGCCTCGATTTCTCGGCCTGGGACAGCGGCGTCGGCGAACTTGCCTGGATCGTCGAGGCGGCGCTGATGCTCGAGGAGCTGCGTGAATCGGCCAAGCGCCAGGCGAACCTGACGCTGCTGTGCCCGGCGCGGCCGGCCGGCCTCGACATCGGCCCGGAGCGCGCCACGTTGAAGCTCGACGACGGCCGCGTGCTGGCGGGCCGCCTCGTCGTCGCCGCGGACGGCGCCGATTCGTGGACGCGGACGGCCGCCGGCATCGAGGTCGACTTCGCGCCTTACGGCCAGCTCGGCGTCGTCGCCAACTTCGCCTGCGAGAAACCGCACCGCGACACCGCCTTCCAGTGGTTCCGCGACGATGGCAGCGTGCTCGCCTGGCTGCCGCTGCCCGGCAACCTGATATCCATGGTCTGGGCGACCGGCGAGGCGCAGGCGGCCGAACTGACCGCGCTGCCGCCGGCCGAGCTCTGCGCACGCGTCGCCGCCGCGGGCGGCCGCCGCCTCGGCCGCCTCGACCTCGTGACGCCCGCCGCCGGCTTTCCGCTGCGCCTGATGCGCGCGCCGCGCATGGTGGCGTCGCGCCTGGCGCTGATCGGCGACGCCGCCCACGCGATCCACCCGCTTTCCGGCCACGGCATCAACCTGGGCTTCCAGGATGCGCGCGTGCTCGCCGAGGTGCTCGCCGGGCGCCCGGCACACGTGGACTGCGGCGATGCCGCGTGGCTGCGCCGCTTCGAGCGCGCCCGCAAGGAGGAAATCGTCGCGCTACAATCGGTCACCGACGGCCTGCAGAAGCTGTTTTCCCTTCCCGGCGTGCCGTTTTCGGTGCTGCGCAACGCCGGATTGAATCTGACCAATCGTTTGCCTGTCATACGCGATGCGCTGGTGCGCTACGCGATGGGCTGACCTACAGGAGACTCCATGATCGCTCGTGCCCTGACGGCCGCCCTGGCCGCCGTTTTTTTCGCCATACCCGCGTTCGCCCAGGGCGCCGCGGAAGCCGAGATCAAGAAGAACGTCGAGGCCGCGCTGGGCAAGGAAGTGAAGGTGGACAGCGTGCGCGACGCCGGCTTCCTCGGCCTCTACGAGGTGGTGATCAACGGCGACATCGTCTACACGGATCGCAAGGCGAGCTACCTCGTCCTCGGCGACGTCGTCGAAACCAAGACGCGCCGCAACCTGACGGAACAGCGCAAGAACAAGCTGGCGCAGATCAAGTTCTCCGACCTGCCGCTCGAACTCGCCGTCAAGCAGGTGCGCGGCAACGGCAAGCGCGTGTTCGCGACCTTCGAAGACCCGAACTGCGGCTACTGCAAGAAGCTGGCGAAAGACATCGCGACGATGAACGACGTGACGATCTACACCTTCATGCTGCCGATCCTCTCGCCGAATTCTGAAGAGAAGTCGAAGGCCATCTGGTGTGCGGCCGACAAGGCGAAGGCCTGGAACGACTGGATGGTCAACGGCGTCGAGCCGGCGACGGGCAAGTGCGACGCCTCGGCGATCGACAAGGTCTCGGCGCTCGGACGCAAGCTCGGCATCCGCGGCACGCCGACGATCTTCTTCGCCGACGGCACCCGCATTCCGGGCTATGTCCCCGCGGCGCAGCTGGAACAGAACCTCGCCAAGGGCAGCGCCAACTAGACGAAGGTCTGCGGCCGGCGGCGCAGGCGCGAGAACGCGCGCGCCGACAGCACGTCGGCGAGGAAGCCCAGGTTGCGGTCTATCGCCTCCTGCCACGGGTTGCCGTCGCCCGTGTGTGCTTCCATGAGGCGGTAGGCGCCGCCGAACTCATTCTCGAGTCGGTCGCGGAACGTGGCGGCGAAGAAGTCCGGCGTCTTGCGCAGCAACGTTTCACGGTCCGGGTAGGGGCTGTCCGCCGTTCCGGCGAGGCCGAAGGCGCGGAATTCCTCGAACAGGAAGTCGCGGCATTTCTCCAGGTAGCAGCGGTCGGCGAACTGGCTCAGCAGGTCGGCCGTCGCGATCAGGCTTGCCTGCAGGCGAGCGCCGGCTGGCCAGTCGGCCGGGATGCGGAAGATCAGCTTCGTCGGCATGATGAGCTTCGCCGCATCGGCCAGCGGAGCCAGCCGCGTGTTCGCCAGCCAACCCTGCATGAACTCGACGCCGCGCTCCTCGTGCACGGGAATCAGCACGGGGCCCCACAGGTGTGCCTCGTGCTTGCGCCGCAGCAGTCCGATGTCGTGATAGAGGGCGAGCAGCACGCACAGCAGCGCGTCGTCGGCGCCGATGCGTTCGCCGGGAAGCGTGGCCGGCGCGCGGGCATGGCCGTCGATCAGCCGCGCCGTCGTCAGCCCCGTTTCGAGTGCATGGCGCAGGTCGTGGTATAGCGTGTCGCAGCGCAGGAGCCCGGGGTAGCTGCCGCGGTAGGCGTCGACCAGATCGGCGGTCGCGCGCGCCAACAGCGGAGCGTCGTAGTCGCGGCCGTAGAGTCCCCGCAGGATGCGGTCGATCGCCGCGGCGACGGCGACGGGATCCTGAAGATTCACTTGGCCGGTGGGATCGCAATCGTCGCGCGCACGCCCCGAGGCGGCGCCGGCGACGTCGAAGGCAGCGGGGCTGGCGTGTTCAGGCTGCGCTTTGGGAAGCATGGCGCTCGTGCTCGAGGCCGTGGCCGTCGACGACCTCGCTGCCCCGGTAGCACAGGTAGTGCATGCCGTTGGTCCGTCCATAGACCAGGTTCGCGCTGCCGGCAGCCGCGACTACCGACAAACGTTGGGCAAGGCTGCCGCTGTCCCGGAAATATTCAGTCACTCGGTTTCCCGCGATCCTGATCTCGGTATTACGCTGTTCCGCCATGGCCGTTCTCCCGTATCCGTGCGGGCGACCACAAAAGCGCCGCGCGCCGGCTCATTAGGCGACGATTCGGCACATGCGGAAATACAGGGTTGGAGCTATTTGCGCTACCGGTTTTTCCGCGTTTGAATCCAGTGCCTGCAACCGGTCTCACGGAATCGTTGAAGCGTCAGAGAGCAAGGAATTTTCAAGCATGGAGTTGCTTTGAAAAGTATTGCCTGTTTTCTTTCAAAGCCTATAATCCTTTGAAAATGCTTCTGTGGTGCCTTATACAACTCCATGAATAAAAAGGACTTCAACGAGCAGGCTAGCGGCGCACTGATCAATACTCCTCAAGGCTTCCTGGCCTTCAAGCCGAACCCCTTGCCGCCGCCGCTTCAGTTCGATATGGGGCTCGCACTCGCACTGTCTCGAGCGGATGCCGCCTTGTCGGAACTCTCCGGCTTGGGCGGCCAGTTACCGAATCCCCATCTGCTGATCTCGCCCTACATTCGGCGCGAGGCTGTCTTGTCGTCACGGATCGAGGGGACGAAGGCCAGCCTTTCCGACCTCCTGATCGACGAACTGGAAGACGGCCATGCCAAAACGCCGGCTGACGCCGACGACATCCAGGAGGTGCGGAATTACATTCACGCCTTGGAACATGGCATCGCCCTGCTACCGGACCTGCCCCTGTCGCTTCGCCTGATTCGCGAGATTCACGCCAAGCTGATGACGGGCGTCCGCGGCGACAAGGCTACGCCGGGCGAGTTCCGACGCTCGCAGAATTGGATCGGGCCTGCCGGCAGCACGCCGATGACGGCCGCGTTTGTGCCGCCGACCGTCGATGACATGATGGACTGCCTGGGCGAGTGGGAAAAGTTTCTGCACGTCCGCGACGTCATGCCCGACCTCATCCAGTGCGCCATGATGCATGTCCAGTTCGAGACGATTCACCCGTTCCTTGATGGTAATGGGCGCGTTGGCCGCCTGTTGATCACCTTCTTCCTGATGGAACGCAGGCGGCTCTCGCAGCCGCTGCTCTACCTTTCCGCATTCATCGATGCCCACAAGGGCGATTACTACGACCTCCTGCAGCGTGTGCGGACTCACGGCGACTGGGCATCGTGGATTCGCTTCTTCCTGCAGGGCGTTACCGAGATCGCCACAGAGGGCGGCCTGCAGGCCAAGGAACTGCATCGGCTGCGTGAGGGATACCGCGCCATGCTGCGCGACAAGCCGAACGCCCTCGGCTTGATCGACGAACTCTTCACCAACCCGTACATGACGATCGGACGTGCCGGGAGGGTGCTCGACAAAACGCACCCGACCGCCAAGGCGGCAATCACGGTGCTCGAGGAAAGGCAGATCCTCAAGGAAGTCACGGGGCGCCAGTGGGGCCGCTACTACGTCTGCCGTCCGATTCTCGACGCGCTCGAAAAGCCGTTCGGCTGAGTTGCACGGTTGTAAAAAACTGGGGCGGAACTATAGAAGAGCGGCTTCCGCGAAAACCTCTGGAAGCCGCTTGAATACTGGTGGTGATGGGGGGGGCTTGAGGGCTGAGCGTTAGACGAGATGAATGAAGAAGTCGCCTTCGAGTACTACCGGCGGAATTCCAGTCTGGCCGAAATCAAGCTTCGATACGAAATCGCCTGAAAACGTTTTCCCGGCAAGAATCCCCCTTGCCTGCGAAACGGTGCCCCCCGTGACATCGAAAGGCATCGGCATTTGTTGCCAAGTGTTCATGTCTAAGATCAGCGTTCCCCTCGGAAGCGTGACTTGCATTTCATTCGTAAAGACTGTCGGGCTCAGCGCATCAGTGGAAATTGTTGAGTCCGGCGAGCGCATCTCAAATCCGTCGTATCCAAGTCGCTCGTTGAGTTCTTGCATCTCTCTGATCGGCGCATAGGTCTTGAGATACGCTACGAGGTTGCCGTCGCCGTTTCGCTCAACGGCCCCCTCGGTGATAAACGTCTGGATTCTTGTAAGCGCCGGGTTATTGGGCTGACTACTCTTCAGGTAGCGAATCACGCCACTCGAAATTCGGACGATTGATCGTAGGCCGGGTCCGATCGGGGGTGAGGCATTGGCTGCGAGGTCTGGGAAGTCCCGCTCGATCGCTGACGGGCTTAGAAAATTGCTGATGTCACCGAGTCGGTCCGAAAGCTGTTCATAGGGAACGTCGAGGAGCGGCGGTACGGCGGGTCCATGGTTTGTCGAGTAGATGACCAAACGACGACCGTTACATAAGACAAAGTAGACCGCCCTGACTTCTGCATGGTTGGCGTATGACCATGCTTGTTCGATGTCATCCAGTCCGAGTTCGACACTGGGGGCCTTGGCCTCGATTACCCAGCGGACGCGCTTGTTCACCTCCAGAATGTAATCGGCCTTCCCCCTCAGTACCGGATCGCGTTGCGGGTCCTTCCGCCCGATGTAAAGGTGAGAGTAGCGGAGTCCTTGTTCGCGGACGACATCTGCCGACGTGCCGGTCCTGTAGCCGAGAGTCTTGACCAGTTCGCAGATCACCTCTTCGCGAACGTCAGCCTCATTCATGCTGTCGAACGGAAGCTCTAGGAAACTTGCCATCGAAACCCCTCGCGCGCTGACCTCTATGCAAAAAGAGTATCAGATGTGGGGAGATCGCCGGCGCTCGCGATGCGCAAACCCTCGTAGCCCGGTGGCTTGCGGGGACTGGATAGGGCAAGAAAGAAAAACGGGCTAGGCAACTGTGCCTAACCCGTTGATTTGTTTGGTGGTGATGGGGGGACTTGAACCCTCGACCTACGGATTATGAATCGAGAAATTCAAGAAATCCCCAACCATCCAAAAACACACAGAGCAATTCTGTCAGCCACTTGAGTTGTCTAGGCTGCCGCCGGTTCTTTCCCCTTCTTTTGCATTAGTGTGCCACCAGTGTGCCATGACGTAGGCATTGCGCTCGACTTCGTTGCTGATGGTGTGGCTTCGCGCCGTTGCCGTCAGTGTCGGCCTGTGCGCGCCAGCAGTTTGGCCTGCTGCTTGGCAATTTCGGCTTCCCACTTTTCGGGGTCCCCCTGTTGGGGAATGATGAGCGCGGCTGGCCAGCCTCGTTCCTCGACCTCGACCAGGGCATCGGCCACCTGTTCAGCCCAAGGCCGGCCGTCGTCGGGGACACGATAGATGTAGTAGGTCGGAGGCTTTTGCACGCCCTCAAGCTTGCCCAGGCGCTTTTTCATATCACCCACGCGACTTCTCCTTCTCTAGCGCCGTTAGGCGCGCCTCAAGTTCAACGGTTTCGATGGCGCGGCGACGGGCGTCAACAACACCGGCTAGGGTGGCTGCCTCGCTGGGCAGCACGGCGCCGGACGCCGCCGCGTTCAGGATTGCGGCCTGCGCCGCCGCGACCCCGTTGGTGTCGGTTACAGGTGGCAGGTCCAGCACTACCGGGCGCTCCCTAGCCGGCGGAATGAGCCGGTCAAGGACAATACGGGCGGCGGCGATGTCGCCACGTTTCGCGGCGTCGATAACGGCCGCGGCGATATCCTTGGCGCCGGCTTCCATGAGGGACATGAGCAGCATCGTCGCCTTGGACTTCGTTCCCGGCGGCTTGCCGCGGGGGTTGCCCGACGTGCCTTTCTTGAAGGCGGTCGGCGGTGCAGCGCGCTTCGGCATGGTCTGATTCCTTTCTGTATATGCAGGTTTCGGTTAATGGCCCGCCGAGTGTTTCTCGTAGTCCGACACCCACTCCTGGTTCTCATGAGAACGGCCGTTTCTTGATGACTGGGTTTTACTGGCCTTGACTGGGCTGTGCTGGTCTAAGGACTCGTGGGTGACCTTCCGGGTGACCTGCGGGGGTACCTGCTGGCTAGCCGGCTGGTTCTGCGCGGCCTTGTCGTCGCTTCCACGGCCGCGGCCCGCCCTCGCCGCGCCCAGCTTGCCGCCCTTCGACTGTGCGGCCCGGATGGCATCCAAGTGGGCGCGGTAGTTGTCGAGTTCGGGACTAACGAGGCGGCCGTCGGCGACAGCAAAAAAAGGCATTACCTCGGGTAAGGCTGCTGCAATTTCGCCGCATGAAAAACCGAGTATTTTTGCCAAGACTGCTGCGTCCGCCGGCACGCCGCGGTTAACCCAGCATTCCAGCCGCATCGTGTACAGCAGGCCCCGAGCCGCGAGCGACATGGTCCTGTACTCGACGCGCGCCATCGTCGCCGCAGCGTACTCTTGGAAGGCGGGGGCATCCCGGTTTTGAACCATGATGCCCCTCCTAGTACGGACCGAACCAGTACTCCGCGACGCGGGCGACGCGGCCGTCGGCGCAGCCCACCTCGACCATGTGTGTGTCGATGGGGTGACCTTCCCCGCGCAGTTCGTGGATGACGGACGCCAAGCGCGAGGTACCAAACCTCTGCCACGCGGCGTACGGGGTGAGTTTTTCGCCGTTCAGGAGTGCGGCGAGGACCTTGTTCTTGACGGTCATGTTCGCGCCCCCTTAGGCCTGAGCGTCGAGCGCCATGAGGAAGCGCTGACGGTGAATAAGAATCTTGCGGCCCTGACGAATTAGGGCGCCAGCCTTTTCTAGCTTGCGGCCTGATTTGAAAATCAGGTTGCGCATGGCGCTCTCCGTCCAGGCCGGTTCAGCTTGGACGAACTGGCGAAGCGTGAACAGGGTTTGTTTTGCGGGGAAATCAGGGCCGGCCGCGAGGGCCAGGTTCATTTGGGTATCCATGATGGGTGCTGTCCTAAGCAGGGTTCTAGGACTCGCGCGCCCCCAAATGAAAATGGGGAAGCACGAGATACGTGCTTCCCCATCCGGGAATTAGGACTTACTTCTACAGAGGGCATCCTCCCGGCCTTGCGGCCCGAGCTGTAGTACCGAGGTCCAGCAGGCGAAAAGTTACTACAAGCAGCAGCGTCATACAAGCGCCAATCACAAGCCCAAGCGGGCGGACAACTTCTCCCCAGTTTCGACAATGTGCGCGGTTGAAAGGTGTGAGTAGCGCGACACCATCTGCATGGTGCGGTGTCCGAGTATCTTGCTAATCTCGACCAGCGAGACGCCGCTCATGGCCAGGTACGAGGCGGCGGTATGGCGAAGGTCGTGCCAGCGGAAATCCGTAATGGCGGCCGCCTTGAGCGCCTTCAACCACGGCTGGCGCAGGTCGAGGTACTGGGACTTCTTCGCCTGGCTGGTCGGGGGGAATACGCGGTCGTCCAAAATGCTGCGCACCTTTGCGCGTTCGTGCAGCAGGGCAAAGGCGGCGCCGACGAGTGGCAGCGCCCGCGTTTCGCCATTTTTGGTGCGCTCTAGGGTGATGATGCGCCGGGTGAAGTCAATTTGCCGGTAGCGCAAGGTCATGACTTCCGCCTGCCGCGCGCCCGTTGTCAGAGCCAGAATGACGGCGAGATAGAGGTCGGCGTGCGGCTGGCACGCGGCGAGCAGCGCACCGCGCTCGTCATCAGAGAGGAAGCGCACGCGCCCCTTGCTCTCGGGGGGCTTCTTCACCCTCTCGCACGGGTTGCGCTCTATCCATTGCAGTGTTTTGACGGCGTGGTTCATTGCCGCTGATAACGCAGCGAGGTAGCGGTTCACGGTTGGGCCTGAGCGCTTCGCCTTCGGCCGCTTGGCGTCGCGCGCGGGGTCGCCGGTTGGAGGAGTGGCGTAGCGCGGTGTCTCCTCGGCCAACAGTTTGTCGCGCTGCTTGCTGATGCGCGCTGCCGTTATGGAATCAAGTGAGTCGGGGCCAAAGCAGCCGCGCCAGTAGTCGAGCCGCTTGGCGTCTTTCGCATGAGACCGATACTCGTCGGCGAGTTCGGCGAAGGTGTGCCGGCGGGCGGTCCCAAAGTGACGGCCGGCCTTCATGTCGGCTTCCGTCTTGGCCGCCCAAGCCCGAGCATCCGTCAATCGGTCGAATGATGCCGATTCGGGCGCGAAGCCCCTGAGCCGCACCTGGACCCGGTACCTTAATTTGCCGTCTCTGCCAGCGCGTTTCTGTATCGTAGCCATGGCCGCCAAGGGGGTAAGTTGCGGGATAGCCTAGGGCACTGTCGGACACACGACAACCACGGATGGGCAATCCCGGGAACAAAAATTCCAAGTCGTTATTGGGCATGCAATATCTGCGAACGTATGTCTGTCAGGGCACACCGCTGGCACAGTTGGCTGGCATGCGGCCTGGGCGTTCTGCTAGTCGTCGTCGGTCGCCGAGAGATATCGAGTCCCTAATATTCTGTTGTTGTTGTCGTGCCACAAAACGCCTACACCGTTTGCGGCCACCCCTCAGGCGTATGATTTTCCTTTCGCATAAAACTGCGCACGACGCTTCTGCGTCGCTGAAACTGAGGGGACGGGAGATGGCACTAGGGGAATGCATTCGGCGAGTTCTTGATGGGTACGCGGCGGCCCAGCAGGAGGAGTTCACGGGGCACCCTCTAGCGTCATTCCTGCGCCATGATTTTTGCCGCGCCGTTGAGGCCGTATGTGGGGACAATGGCCGCCTCATCGTCAAGGGTAGTCCTGGCATGGGCAACTGGGCGCGAGGGCCGTGGGTCGGTGTATTCGACCGCCTGATTACGAGCGGCGCTCAGGGCGGCTACTACCCGGTCTACCTTTTTCGGGAGGACATGCAGGGCCTCTACCTCAGCCTCAATCAGGGTATGACAGTACTGAAGCGCCAGTACAAATCCGACGCCAAAACAGCACTTCGTGCCCGTGCGGGGAATTTTCGGGCGATGTTGGGGACGGCGCTCAAGCCGTTTCCCGAACTGGACATTGACCTGGCGCCCTCGGCACCGTCAAACGACACGGCCTTTTATGAAGCTGGGAACATATGCGCGAAGTACTACCCCGCACGGGCCCTCCCTGACGAGGCGACTCTAGCGTCGGACCTATCAGCGATGCTTAGCCTATATGACGGTCTGGTTCAACAGGACGTTGTGGGCGACCCCGCGGCCGTGGCCGACGGTGACGAGCCGGCCGAACTGGATTACGAGGACGCGACGCGGTTCAGGGTGCATAAACGGATTGAACGAAATTCCGACCTCGCCAAACGGGCGAAGCAGCTCTTAGGGTTTAGGTGCCAGGTCTGCGGGGCTGACTTTGAAAAACGTTACGGGGCGGTCGGTAAAGAATTCATAGAAGCCCATCACCTGCGGCCCCTGGCCTCCTTAAAGGGCAAGAAGGTGGCGATGGACCCGGCCAAGGACTTCGCTGTCCTCTGCCCGAACTGTCACCGCATGGTGCACCGGTCAGGTTGCGTGGACGACATCGAAAAATTCAAGAAGGAACATTACCGTGGCTGACGCTACTCAGCTTGAGACTCTGCGCGATGAAATCCGAGCGTTCGTGCTGGAGCGCGACTGGCGGCAGTTCCATACCCCGAAAAATTTGGCAACAGCGCTCAGTGTTGAAGCAGCCGAGTTGCTTGAACCTTTCCAGTGGCTCAAGACCGGCGAGCGGGCCGAGCTGGGCAGCGCCGAAAAAATCATGGCAATTCGCCATGAAATGGCCGATGTCTTGATCTACCTGGTTCGACTTGCGGACGAACTTGAGATTGACCTGGCGGCGGCCGCCGTTGAAAAACTTGCCATCAACAGAAAAAAATATCCTCCAGAGAAGGTTCGCGGCGACTCCCGGAAGTACTCTGAGTACTAAGGCGCGATTTGCGGCAGAGCCGTGGCAGGGCCGGAGGTGACTGCCTTGAGGCTGGTGAGGGTGTAGTAGGTCTTGTGCACACCCGTGGCGCCGTCGGCAACTTCGGTTTCGTCGACGCCCGCCTCGCATATCTTGCCGAACAGGTCGGTAATGGCGGTCGCCGCGGGGGCGGTAAGCGCCCCCTCGATTACTTGACCGTCTTCCAGCTTCAACTCAAAACGATTACGTAGCAGACTGGCGCCCACGATGCGACCCACGCACACCATCGCGGTCGACCGCGTTTCCTTGATCGACGAAAGGCGGGTAACGGCCGCGCGCATTTCTTCCGGGTCCGCCTGCCAATAGTGCTTAATGCCAGAGCTATCCGACCATTCCATTTGCACCGACGAATTGCTCCGGGCGACGACCGCGGCGATGTGGCGCAGATGGTTGATGGAACGGCCGCCGAGTTCGCCAGAAAATTTCATTAGGCCATCGTCGCCGCCCACGGCAGAAAACACGCTGAACATTGTCGACAGCGAGGCGCTTGGTAGAGCATCTTCGAGGAGGTCTTGTTTCCGGCTAACCACGAGGCTCATGCCGAAAGATGACGGGTACGTGGCAGCTAGGCGCAGTTCAGTAGCGCTAATAATGTCGCCGGCCAGGGGACCTCTCAGGGTCGGGCCTTGTAGCAGGGCTTGGCCAATGCTGGAGTACAGCTTTTGCAGCCGAATAAGAAGCGCACCGAGCGCACCCAGGCTGGCAGAATGGTTTTGGAATGCGCCGCCATCGAGCGCAAGGTCTAGCCGCTCCGCAACTCGGTGTTTCAGCAATGCCGCCTTTTCCGCCCGTAGGCGGTTGTGCATGACCAGGAGGCTCTTGCCCGCCAGCTGGAACGCAAAGCTCTCAGGTCTTTCCTTGAGGGCGGCCTGCTGGTCGTCCATGGCCGCATCAAGCTCATCCAGGCGACGATTCAAGCCTCGGAGCTGGGCCTCTGCCTCGTTGGGGTTAACCCCCTTCCAAACGTCCATCAGGCACCCGACTTCGCGACGGTGGTAGCTACCATGCCCTTGGGCCTGTCCTGGCGGTCAAAACCGAACTCCCCCATCCAGTACTTGCGGGCGGTCCGTACCCGTTGATACAGCGGGTCCGTTTCAGGCAGGGTGGGGCAGTAATAGGCATCACAGTGGTGAGTTTGCTTCGTGACCGGGCCCGCCGTCAGTGCTTCGAGCAGCAGTTGGTGTTCTGGTGGCAGGTTGTCGACGGCATTTGCGTCCATAAAGCAGACGAGGTCGATATCGCTCGGCTCCGGCTTCGTCGAAATGAAGCTGCCGCCTACCAGCTCCTCGACGTCGATACCGAGCGTCTTGAGGTCGGCCGAATGCTTGTCATACCCCTGGTAGATAATGGGTCGCGACGTCGACGCGTTGAATGCGGTGACAAACACCTGCTTAATTTCCTCGGCCGACATTTCATGAATACCGGGCGGCAGAAATCCCTCGGGGGTGAAATGGCTCATGAGGCAGATGGATAAGAGGTGTTTCCTATGCTAATCCCATATCGCCTCTATAGGCAACACGCCGCCTGGCCTTGCTAGGGGGGCGCTGGCACTGCCCGTCGGACGAGGAGTGTGCCAAAAGTGTGCCATGCGCACCAAGAAAAACGGCTCCCATCGCTGGAAGCCGCTTGAATACTGGTGGTGATGGGGGGACTTGAACCCTCGACCTACGGATTATGAATCCGTCGCTCTAACCAGCTGAGCTACATCACCGGGTGTTGTGGTGGGGGCAGTAGGATTCGAACCTACGACCTACTGATTAAGAGTCAGCTGCTCTACCAACTGAGCTATACCCCCGGTGCTGCGGATTTTTTCATTGTGGTGGGTGGTGCAGGATTCGAACCTGCGACCAATTGGTTAAAAGCCAACTGCTCTACCGACTGAGCTAACCACCCGCCGAAAGGCGCGGATTATAAGGAGTACCTTCCTGCCGTGTCAAACGGCGTTCAGGCCTCCCGCATCATCTTCCAGTACTGATACTTCATGGTCGCGGCGGCGCCGGCGATGATCGCGACGAAGGTCAGCATCGAGCCGAGCGCGAGCGTCGAGACGCCGGTGATGGCCTGGCCGACGGTGCAGCCCATGGACAGCACGCCGCCGACGCCCATGAGCACCGCGCCGAAGACGTGGTTGGCGAAGTCGCCGCCGTTCACGAACCACTCGACGCGGAAGCTGCGCGTCGCCACGGCGTAGATGAACGAGCCGACGATGACGCCGGCGAGGGCGGCGATGCCGAAGTTGATCAGCGAGAAGTTGGTCGGGTCCATCAGGTAGCGGGCGCCGTCGCCCATGGGGCTGATGAAGGTGAAGGACTGCACCTCGACGCGCGAGGGCGGCGTGTCGGCCATTTCGGCCCACTCCTTCCACTCGGCACCCATTGCGCTGCCGGTCAGGTACCAGCCGGCGACGATTGCCAGGCCGACGGCGGCGCCGCCGAGGATGTTGTCGCTGTTGCCGCGGAAGTCTTCGGACGAGAAGGCGTAGGCGAGCAGGCCGACGACCATCAGGCCGCCGATGATCAGGTGCAGCGTCGCGGTGTCGTCCATGCCGGCCAGGCCGCCGAGCACGGCGTCGATCGCCTGGCTCTTGGCGCCCATCTCGCCGAGCTTGACGGTCAGCGGCGACATCCAGCTGTCGAAGTAGTTGCCGTAGAAGTCGGTCCAGAGCATCAGGTAGGCCATGGTCGCGGCGATGGCGAGGACAAACAGCGACTTGATGTTGCCGCCGCCGATGCGCACCAGCGTCTTGTTGCCGCAGCCCGAGGCGAGGGTCATGCCGACGCCGAACATCAGGCCGCCGAGCAGGTAGCGCAGCCAGGCGAAGTTGGCGGTGCGGTACGGCGGGAAGGTCGTGCCCGAGAGGCTGACCTTGCCGAGGGCCTCGAGGATCAGCACGCCGCCCATGGCGACGGCGATGGCCAGCAGCCAGGAGCGCAGGCGCCCCTTGTCGTCCATGTTGACCCAGTCGGAGACTGCGCCCATGGTGCAGAAGTTGGTCTTGTTGACGACGGCGCCCATGACCGCGGCGATCGCGAACACGGACAGCAGGATTTTCTGGTGAATCTCGAATTCCATGGTTGCTCCTCCCTTGGCCTTTCGTAATGGCCTTTCGCGCGAGCCGTGATTCTAGAGAAACGGCCTGAGGGCCGCGAATCAACAATGCTTGCCGGGCGATTACGGGCTTGAATGGTAGCGCGTCGGGTCGGCGACGCCCGCCGCCTCGAAGCCGGCTCGACGCAGGCGGCAGGAATCGCAGACGCCGCAGGCGCGGCCTTCGTTGTCGGCCTGGTAGCAGGAGACCGTCAGGCCGTAGTCGACGCCGAGCAGGGTGCCGCGGCGGATGATGTCGGCCTTGGTCAGGTCGATCAGGGGCGCATGCAGCTGCAGCCGCCGGCCTTCGACGGCCGCCTTGGTGGCGAGGTTGGCCATGGCCTCGAAGGCACGGATGTACTCGGGCCGGCAGTCCGGGTAGCCCGAGTAATCGACGGCATTGACGCCGACGTAGATGTTCCGGGCGCCCAGCACTTCTGCCCAGGCGAGCGCGAGCGACAGCATGATGGTGTTGCGCGCCGGCACGTAGGTGACCGGGATGCCCTCGCCGAGGCCACCGACCGGCACGGCAATCGAGGCGTCGGTCAGCGCCGAGCCGCCGAACTGTGCCATGTCGAAGGTGACGACGCGGTGTTCGCGCGCGCCGAGTGCCGCGGCGACGCGGCCCGCAGCGTCGAGTTCCGCGACGTGGCGCTGGCCGTAATTGACCGACAGGCAATGGCAGGCGTGGCCTTCCGTCGTGGCGATCGCCAGCGTCGTCGCCGAGTCGAGGCCGCCCGAGAGCAGGACGACGGCGGGTCCGCGCTCAGCGGGCACGGGTGTCTCCCCACAGGATCTTGTGCAACTGGAGCTGGAAGCGCACCGGCAGGCGGTCGCGCAGTATCCATTCGGCGAGTTGACGCGGTTCGAGCTTGCCCTGAACGGGTGCAAACAGCACCGGGCAGCGGGCGGCGAGGTCCTTTGCGCGCAGGGCCTCGCAGGCCCAGCGGTAGTCGTCTTCGGACGCGAGCACCAGCTTGAGTTCGTCGTTCGGCGTCAGCAGCGCGAGGTTCCCCCAGCGGTTCTTCGCTTCCTCGCCCGAACCCGGCGCCTTGAGGTCGACGATGCGCGAAACGCGCGTGTCGACGTCTCCGATGTCGAGCGCGCCGCTGGTTTCCAGCGAGACCGAGTAGCCGGCGTCGCAGAGGGCCTTCAGCAGGTCGGGGCATGGCTTCTGCGCCAGCGGCTCGCCGCCGGTGACGCAGACGGTAGCGCAATCGAAAGCGGCCACCCGTTCGAGAACGGCCGCGATGCCCATCGGCTCGCCGCCGACGAAGGCGTAGGCGGTGTCGCACCAGACGCAGCGCAGCGGACAGCCTGTCAGGCGGACGAACACGGTGGGCAGACCGACGCGCGTCGACTCGCCCTGGATCGAATGGAAGATTTCGCTGACGCGCAGCAGCGCGCCGGGTGAGGCGCCCACTACTTCTTGCGCGGCGCGGTCAGGCTCTTGAGGCGGGCCTTCGCCGACGGCGTGGCGGTGGCGGTCGGGTACTTCTCGACCAGGGTCTCGAGGGTCTTGCGCGCCGACTTGGCGTCGCCGCCCTCGATCTGCGCGTTGGCCTGAGCCAGCAGGGCGTCGGGCGCCTTGGCGTCGTTCGGCCACTTGGCCGCGACGGTGCCGAACAGCTCGGCGGCCTGCGGATAGTTCTTGAGCTGGTAGTTGCTCGACGCTGCCCAGTAATGGGCCGACGCCTGCAGCGTGCTCTCGGGATAGTTCTTGATGAAGGCCTGGAAGGCGGCGAGCGCGTCCTTGTACTTGACGCCCTTGAAGGCCGTCAGCGCCGCCTCGTAGTCGCGCGTCTCGTTGGCGGGGTCGATGGCGGCCGCCTTGGGCGCCGTGTCGCCGGCAGCGGCGTCCGCCTTCGGTTCTTCGGCGGGCGCTTCGAGCTTGCGCAGCCGGGAGTCGAGGTCGACGTAGAAATCCTTCTGGCGCTTCTGCGTCTGGTCGAGGTCGTAGAGGATGACCTCGATCTGGCCGCGCAGCCGGGCGACGTCGGCCTTGAGCATCTCCGCCTGGTTGGCGAAGTCGATCTGGTTCTGCGACGCCAGGTCGATGCGCTGCGACAGTTCCGCGAAGTCCTTGCGCAGCGTTTCGGTGCGCTGGCGCGCCTCCTCGTCGTCGAACAGGCCGGCATGCGCCGGCGCGGCCAGCGCGGCGGCGAAACAGGCGGCGAGGAGCGCGCGCTTCATGCGTCAGAACTCGTTGGCGGCCGAGTGCAGCATGTCGCCGCGGCGGTTCTTGGCCCAGCAGTCCTCGGTCGCTTCGGCACATTGCGGCTTCTCTTCGCCGAGGCTCACCGATTCCATTTGGGCTTCGCGGGCGCCGAGCAGTTGCAGCGCCTTCTTGACGGCATCGGCGCGTTTCTGGCCGAGGGCGAGGTTGTACTCGCGGCTGCCGCGTTCGTCGGCGTTGCCCTGGATCAGCATCTTCGCCTTCGGGTTGGCGACCAGGAACCTGGCGTGCGCCTCGATCAGGGCCTTGAATTCGTCTTTCACGACGTAGCTGTCGTAATCGAAGTACACCGAGCGCTTCGAGAGGATGCTGCGCGGATCCTTGAGCGCGGCGACGCTCTGCGGATCGAAGTCGTCGCTCTGCACCGGGCGGGTTTCGGCCGACCGCGGCGTGCGGCTCTCGACGCCGGCAGGATCCTGCTCGGGGGCGGGCGGTTGGGAACTGCAGGCCGCGACCAGCAGGGCGGCGAGAAGGGCGGGAATAAGGCGCATGGTGTTCTCCGGAAAGCGTTGTTTGCGATTACTTGACGAACGGACCCCAGGACGGCTCGCGCACGTCGGCGGCCTGGACCGAGAGTTTCTGCTTGACGCGGCCGTCGGCGGAGACGGCGGCGAGCACGCCGCGGCCGCCGACTTCGGTGGCGTAGATGATCATGCGGCCGTTCGGCGCGAAGCTCGGCGACTCGTCCTTGGCGGAGTCGGTCAGCACCTGCGTCTGCTTCGTCGCCAGGTCCATCAGCGTGAGCTGGAAACGGCCGCTGTTGCGTGAGACGTAGGCGAGGCTCCTGCCGTCGGGAGAGGGACGCGGCGTCACGTTGTAGCTGCCTTCGAAGGTGATGCGCTGCACCTCGCCGCCGCCGGCGCCGATGCGGTAGATCTGCGGGCTGCCGCCACGATCGGAGGTGAAATAGATCGACTGGCCGTCGGGCGAGAACTTCGGTTCGGTGTCGATGCCCGAGGACGTGGCGATGCGCCGCACGCCGCTGCCGTCGGCATTGACGAGGTAAAGCTGCGAGCCGCCGTCCTTGGTCAGCACCACGGCCAGCGTCTTGCCGTCCGGCGACCATGCCGGTGCCGAGTTCGAGCCCTTGAAGTTGGCGGCGACGTGGCGCCGGCCCGAGGCGAGGTCATGCACGTAGACGACCGGCTTCTTGGCTTCGAAGGAAACGTAGGCCAGCTTGGTGCCATCGGGCGACCAGGTCGGCGAAATGATCGGCTCGCGCGAGGCGAGCGCCGTCTGGGCGCCGCCGCCGTCGGCGTCGGCGATCTGCAGTTCGTAGCGCCCGGTGCTCTTGACGACGTAGGCGATGCGCGTCGAGAAGATGCCCGGCTCCCCGATCAGCTTCTCGTAGATGAAGTCGGCGATGCGGTGTGCGGTCGCGCGCAGCTGGGCCGACGTGTGCGTGTAGCCCTGGCTGCCGAGCACTGCCTGCTTGTGCAGGTCATGCAGCCGGAAGCGCGTCTCGTAGCGGCCGTCGACGCTGACGACATTGCCGGCGGCGAGCGCGTCGGCGCCGCGCAGTTTCCACTCGGCATAGTCGATGGCGCTGGCCTCGGTGAGCGCCGGGCCGCCGGCGTCGACGAGCTTGAACAGTCCGCTGCGCTCGAGGTCCATGCGCACGACCGAGGTCAGTGCCTGCGAGACGATGCGTTCGCCGCCGAAGTCGGCGACGGCGACGGGCAGGCGATTTGCACCGGCGCCGGTGATCTCGACGGATAGCTGGGCGTGGGCGACGGATGCGGCGAGCATGCCGCAGGCGAGCAGAGTGCGGAATTTCATAAGGCGGGATTATATCCCGTCACTCGTCGAGCGGCCTGAACTTGAGCTCCAGCTGGCGCTCGAAAAGCTCCGGATTCTCCGGCTTCGGCAAGGGACTTGACTTGAGGATGGCACGTTCGATGGCGGTGTCGAGCCTGGCGTGGCCGGAACCCTTCTTTAGGCGCACGCTGAGGATTTCCCCCGATGGCAGTTGGGTCACGTCGAATATCGCTTCGGGATTGCCCTTCACGTCGGGCGGCACCGCGATGTTGCCGCGAATCTTCGCGCGCAGCCTGGACAGGTAATCGGCGACGGCCTTGTCGCGGGCGGCGGCGCCCTGTCGCGCCTTCAGCGCGGCGAGCTCGCGGGCGACGGCATCGGCCTCGCGCCGGGCCGCCAGATCGCGCTCCTCGCGCTTCAGCATGTCCGCCGCGGGGTCGAATGCCGGCTGCTTCGGCTCCGCCTTGGGCTTCGGCTTCTCCTTTTCCTTGAGCGCGATGTCGGGCTTCGGCGGCGGAGGCAGCGGCTTCGGTTCCGGCTTCGGCTCGGGCTTGGGTTGCGGCTTCGGCTCGGGCTTCGGTTCCGGCTTGGGCGGGGGCGGTGTTTCGGGCCTGGGCTCTGCCGGCG
>Ga0075012_10001904_pt1 | contig 20818 bp, 20 predicted proteins | sample All_14_2_FD_71474 | JGI IMG/M metagenome (GOLD analysis project Ga0075012, IMG submission 71474) | Freshwater microbial communities in response to fracking from Pennsylvania, USA - Allegheny Zone_MetaG_DW_15 | ecosystem: Environmental > Aquatic > Deep subsurface > Groundwater > Drilled... | reverse complement strand
ATGCGATGCGGTCTTCCCGGTTCCGAGATCATCAATGTCGACCACCAATGGAACTGCCGCCGCGCTCGAGGCCTTGTTTACAGGACCGACACCTGAGGAGCGCTCCCAGGGCTATCGATCCTTCTTTTCCGTCCGCACTGCAGGGCTGTTGAAACGAGTAAAGATCAAGGATGGAGTTGCGTACGTCGACCTGCACGACAGACGTCAGGAACTTACGGGTGCCACTTCCAGCTGTGGAAGTGCGGAGTTTTTTACACAGATCCAGAGAACTCTGGGGCAGTTTCCGACCATCGAGCGGATCATCTTCGCAATCGAGGGGCAGCCAAGGATCTTCTACGACTGGATGGAACTCGAGTGCGATCAAACCAACGATAATTGTAATCAGGGTCCCTTCATGAAGTGGTAGGGAAATCGAACAAGCATCTAACAAGTTATCCGTAAATACAACCGGCTTTTCTGCAGGTGATCCCCTTCGCCCCTGGCTGTCAAGGAAGTCTTGGTGGAGGGGCGGCGTTATTTCGTCTGCCGGAACGCCAGACGGCAGAAAAAGGAGATAATCAGGAAGCTCAATTTCTAAATTTCGACCAAATTTCTTGCTTTCCAGTGAAAATCTCTTCCTCGTTAGAAGCTTTATGTGCCCTCCAAGAGAAACTATAAAAATCTCCTGTCTGTCACCACATCTTTCGATCATGATATATTGGAAATATGTTGACTTTGGGCCGAGTGGATTTTGTTACGTTATTGGCCAGCCACCTTCTCAGGAATAAACTCAACTGTGAGTTGTACTTTTCAACCGAGGATTGCCGTGGCGAATCCATATCTGCTGAAATACCTGGACAGTTTTGATTCAGCAATGATGGTCGGTCGGCCTGAATATGAGGAGGCTTTGACTCATATTCAGGCATGATAATCGTCTCCAAAGGGTCACTGTTGCCTAATTTCGGTGCTAATGGCATGTTTTTGCAGGGAATGGACTCGGCGAGTTTGGTCCAATGTCAGTTTTTGAATTCAACATCTAAAAAATTGTCAAAGCTGCTGGGAAAAGGTAGTTTTGATTCATTGGGACGGATGACTCTTCGTTGGAGAGTGCCTTTTTTCGAACTCCTAAGAAAGCGATTACTTATCACCTCTCAGGATATATCATATATTTCAGGTAATATATCCAAGCTGATACTTTATAGAGGAATATATTGGAATATGCAATCAACCTTCGACCCACATTTTTTCCAGAGGAAAACCGATGAATCTCCTTAAACTGTCATTTCTTGTTCTTTTTTTCACTGTATTCGCGGCCGAGAAATTGGCGCTTGCTGCTCAACCGAAGGCTGACTGGTCAACGCGGTTTGGCACCGGCTATTTAGTATCAGATGATGCAGACCTTGATAATGGCGGGAACTATTCGAGTCAAAATTTTTTTATCAGTGGTAGCGCCCAGAAATCGATTGGCCAGAAGTCCTCTCTCGGGGTGGGAGTAGATTACACAGCCATTGAATACGATTTCGGTGGTTTTGCCGTGACCCCCTGGGAACGAGCTGATTTTCTGACCCTTAATGTTCCTTTCTCTACAACAGTTGGAGAAGAGGGACAGTTCGGCTTTATCGGCAGCCTTGGCACTGCGAGTGAGGACAGTGCTGATTTTGCCGAGGGCGTAACGGTAACCTCGGTGGTTTCCTATATGCATAGATTTTCCTCTGCATTGAGCGCTGGGATTGGGGCGGGCTATGTCTATGGGCTTGAAGATTCGACCTTCTTTCCCATGCTTTTGGTACGTTGGCACATTACTGATCAATTGCTCTTAGCGAATCCATTCCGTCCGGGACCATTTGGACCAGCGGGTTTGGAGTTGAGTTATCGTTTCAATGAACAACTCGATCTCGGCCTTGGAGGTGTTTATCGGAGTGTGCGTTTTGCCCTCGATGACACATCGCCAGTTGCTCCTTCCGGTTTCGCAGAATTCAAAGGATTCCCTGTTTTCGCAAGGATTGGATGGGATGCAACACAATCCATTGCTCTTAATGGCTATCTCGGAATGACTCTTGGCGGACAACTCAACATCGATGATAACGATGGTCATGCGTTGACAGAAGACGATTATGATACTCAGACAATCATCGGTTTGAATATATCTGGACGTTTTTAGGAGTCTGTCGATTCGTGCAGACTCCTCTGATGCAGTGAGAAATACAGATCGCATCGTTTTGTTGAGAAATTATTACAGGCCGCCGCCCAAGCCCTCGCCGGAATCTTCGGAAAAAGAGTAGTGTCTTTACAGATCGTTCAGAAGTCATGGTGGAAAAAGCAAAATGAAATGATAGACAACTGTAATCAATAACATTTTAATATAGGCAAGACACACATGACACCTTTGCTTTGGGTGGCGAGTTTAAGTTTGGTTGGCATCGGCGTTGCTGGTATTGTTCTTCCCGCGGTGCCCGGAACGCCATTGATCTATATTGGCCTGCTGCTTGCTGCCTGGGGGGATGGTTTCCAATATGTCAGCATAGGGACAATGATCTTCCTTGGCATACTGACGCTTGTCGCCTTTGTCGCCGATTTCGTATCCGGCAGCCTTGGAGCTAAACATGTCGGGGCGAGCCGGGAAGCGGTAATCGGTGCCTTTCTTGGGACCATTGTGGGTATTTTTTTCGGGTTTGTCGGCGTCTTTTTTGGCCCTTTCATCGGCGCGGTGATCGGCGAGTTCATTGCCCGAAGAAATATGGCACAGGCTGGGTTCGTGGGAATCGCCACCTGGCTCGGTTTTATCCTTGGCGTCGGGATGAAACTGATGCTGGCTTTTGCTATGGTTGGTATCTTCATCATCGCTTATGTATTTTGACCCGCATCAGGGAGAATGATATCACCATCAACTCCAGTTTTTGGGGTTACCGAAATTTTTGCAGTCAATATTTCTCCTGTATCTGTTCATAATATGGCCAGGTCAGTTCAATGAGGTGCTGAGCAAAGGTTGAATATGAAACGGCTCATACCGAAGGTGACACAATCGTTTCTCTGTCTGCAGGTTTTCCTGCTTTTTTCCGGATGCGGCAACAGCTATTACAGCGGACCCGTGACCGCTCACTTTGATGGTCGGAAGTTCGACAACCCCTGGGCGCCGATGCCTGACCGCTTCGGGGAATTCCTCAAATGGCGCTTGACGGCCGATCGCGGCCGTTGGCCCGAGTCTGTACCGGTTACCCCCTCAACTCCTCCAGTGAGGATTCCCGACCATGCACTCCGGGTAACCTATGTTGGCCACTGCACCGTACTGCTGCAAACCCAGGGTTTGAACATTCTAACCGATCCGATCTGGTCGGAGCGGGCCAGCCCGCTGAGCTTTGCCGGACCGAAGCGGGTCGCCGCCCCCGGTGTTCGGTTCGAAGATCTTCCCCCCATCGACGTGGTGCTAGTGAGCCACAACCACTACGATCACATGGATATGCCGACTCTTGAGCGCCTTTTCAAGGCTTTCAATCCATTGGTACTGGCCCCTCTCGGTAATGATGCCACCATGCTCGGGTCCATCCCTGGAATGCGGGTCAAGGCGCTGGATTGGGGGGAGAGTTTTGAACTGAACCGCCAGGTGCGCTTTACGCTTGAACCGATGCAGCACTGGTCGGCTCGCAGCCTCTTTGACCGGCGTGAAGCCCTGTGGGGTGCTTTTGTGGTTGAGGCGCCGGGTGGTCCCATCTATTTCCTTGCGGATGCTGGCTATGCGAAAGCCTTGTCCGGGCAATTCATAGCCAAGTATGGAACCCCTCGGTTTAGTCTGTTGCCGGTTGGGGCTTACGAGCCGCGGTGGTTCATGCAGTATGCCCACATGAACCCCGCCGAGGCGGTGCAAACCTACCTCGACCTTGGGGAGGGATACGCTATGGGGACCCAGCACGAAGTCTTCGCCATGGCCGACGAAGCCTATGCCGCTCCGCGCCAGACTCTTTCGGAAGCCCTACTGGCCAGGGGGATTGACCGGGAGCGGTTTCTGCTCCCCGAGGTAGGCGGCTGGTTCACGATACCGCCTCGTTGATCGTCGGCGGGCCGGATCTTGCCGCCCGAGGCAAAGTAGACGGTGAACTCCTCGGTGCCATCGACGCCGAGCAACTGATCAATGAACTCATGGTGAGGGGCACGAGGACGTTTAAAAATAAACCTCCTGCTCTTGCCACAGTCACCGCTTGAGCATTGAAATTCTCATGAACAATCGACCGGGGAAGGTCAATGCAATATTCCCGGTAGCATCTGGGCAAGACCTGCCAGGCACGGCAACTTTTCACACGGATGCAACTATCTATCGCTGTGAACTTGACAAAGGTATGGAAGTTAAGCTGAAAGACACAACCAGACGGCGAATCTTTCTCTATTTAACCAAAGGCCGTCTGTCGGCCAATGGTTATTGGATGGATTCGAAGGATCAAGCACGAATCGATATCGACGAACCACTTGTCCTGAAGGCTGACGAGCAGGCCGATTTTATACTCATCGATGTTCCTTCTTGCACGGGTTGGGGATACTGCACCGAAACACTGCGAGGGCAAAAGAAGTAATAGTGCCTAAAAAACGATTTAACTCAGACTGGCAAGTCCGTTGGGCTTCCTTGCCAGTCGGTTGTGCGGAGCGCTGGGCGAATTATGCATGCAAGTCATTAGAGGCAGTGACAATGAAATATTCAATACGAATCATACTTGCAGCAGCGCTCATAATCATAGGAGCGATGGATGCCATGGCGATTGAAGAGGCAACGTACAATGTGTTGAAAAGAGATGACATATTCGAGATCCGCGATTATGCCCCACACATCCTCGCCGAAATCGTCGTGGAAGGAGATCTTGAACAGGCTGGAAGCAAGGCATTCAGGAGGCTCTTTCACTATATCTCCGGCGACAACCTGTCGCGCGACAAATTAGCGATGACCACTCCCGTATCCCAAGAGCCAAAGGGGGAGAAGATCAAGATGACGGCTCCTGTCGGGCAGCAGCGTGTCCAGGATAGGTGGGCTGTCAGTTTCATGATGCCAGCCTCGTACACTCTGGATACTCTTCCAAAGCCGGAGGACCCTCAGATCACGTTGCGTCAGGTGGCATCTCGCCGGATGGCCGCGGTGCGCTACTCCGGTTTCTGGAGCGAAAAGAACTACCTTCGATACAGGATTAAGTTGGAGTCTTGGATTCGTGAAAGTGGCTTTACGATTGTGGGTGATCCCGTATGGGCCCGCTATAATTCTCCCTTTAGCCTATGGTTTTTGCGGCGGAACGAGATTTTGATCCCGGTAGATGGAGGCGCTGATTAAGAATGAGCCCAATAATAACCGCATCAAGCACTTCGTCGCACCACGATGGGCACGACAAAGCTCTTGCACGACCTTGGGCAAAAAATAATCTAATTACCACTGAATCTCAGCCAGTAAAAAGGACTTTGCAACAACAGGCTGTAATTTTGGTAGATTGGCATACCCCACGAAATCTAGTTAGAAAGGAAACTTTTAAAGGTTCCATTTGAAACAAGTTATTTCAGCATGTTGCAATTTCCCGATCCATACTGGCTGAAGTTCGATGGTAACCAGAAATAATAATATATGATTCACACCAAGGAGTATTAATGCAATTAGAAAACAAGGTTGCAATTATCACTGGTTCTTCAAGAGGAATTGGCGCACAAATAGCAAAAGTTTTTGCCAGAGAAGGAGCAATGGTCGTTATCAACTCTGCGAAGAATAAAACTGCTGCCGATCGAGTGGTTTCTGAAATTCAAGCTGCTGGTGGCGAGGCATTTGCGATTAAAGCAGATGTCAGCAAAGCAGACGAGGTGAAGGCGTTATTCGATAGTTCAATCGCACATTTTGGAAAGTTGGACATTCTCGTTAACAATGCGGGAATTGCCGTGTTTAAAAGGTTACAAGACACGAGTGAAGATGAGTTTGATCGTTCCTTCGATATCAATGTGAAGGGCGTTTTCCTTACCCTTCGAGAAGCGGCTGTACGCCTGGAACGTGGCGGTCGGATCATCAATTTATCTTCAACCCTTACGCGCTTGATGATGCCAACATATAGTACCTATTCCGCCACAAAATCTGCGGTAGAGCAATTAACGCGCGTATTTGCGAAAGAAATCGGTCCGCGTGGCATTACAGTAAATTCCGTCTCCCCTGGCCCAACCAATACACAGCTATTTACTGAAGGAAAGAACGAAGAAACGATTTTGCGGCTTGCTTCAATGGCGGCACTTGAACGTATTGGCGAGCCGGAAGATATTGCTCGCGTTGTCTTGTTTCTCGCCAGCGACGATTCGGCGTGGGTTACTGCACAAAACATCGGTGCTAATGGTGGCTTCGCATAAATTGTCGCTCAGCCCTGCATTTGAGCGGGACATGCAGAAGCGGCCTGCCCCTCGATTGTCTTGGATACAGCGTAGGCCGACGTTCAATCAGAAAACGGCTTATACATTCTTGTTCAAATGTTTTAGCACTTTGAAAGACTTCGGCTTGAACCGGAAACACCTGGGAGTGGAGATCGGCATGACGATGGTGCTGCATACAAACACCAGAAGTCTGGATTATCATCCCCATATTCATGCGATATAATTTTTTGGAAAACTTCTTAGGATTCATGTCCCAGGTGTTGCTCTGACACATTTCATAGCGTTCCTTGCGACAAAAAGGACAATGGTTTCTACCACTGTTTCTGTCCTTCATGCGGTTGATGCACCTTGAGATAGCCGGATTGAACCTCTTTCTTCAGTTCTCCCCTCCCCTTGCTCAATCCTATATTGGTTACGGCATGTACGCCTCAAGCAATTCGAGCGGGATTTTAAATTTTCTACGGAGTAGCAATGATAACCAGCCCGAGATACCCGTCAACGGTCAGCATGTCCCCTGTACGGATCTGTCGGGTGGCATCCGGCACACCTGTGACGCAGGGAAGGCCATACTCTCGGGCAATGATGGCACCGTGGATAAGCATGCCGCCTCGGCGTTCCACAATACCTCCGGCCAATGGCACGACAAAGGTCATGTTTGGATCAACGGCGTCGCAGACGAGGATTTCACCTGCCTTGAAAGAGGTGAGATCAGCAGGCTGGCTGATTACTCTGGCCGGGCCGATTCCCAGTCCGGGACCCGCAGGTTGGCCCACCAGTTGGCGAGCCTGCAGCCGAGTATAGCCTGATCCATGAAATCCGGAAACCGGCGGGTCTGGGGTGAGACGCTGGACAACCCTTTCTCTAACTGTTGCCAGCTGGCTGGCCAGTTCGGGGATTTCCGAAACTGCCTGCCGACGGATTGCTTCATTCCTGGCCTCGTGCAGTCGTTGGGACAATCGACCAATAAAGAGATTGTCATTGTCACGAAGACGATAACTGGCACGGCCAATTGCCAGCACATCTTGGGCGAACCCCTGCTCTAAAGGGGTAAAGGACGCCAGGAAAATTCCCTCATCAACCGGTGTCAGCCGATTTGCTGCTGGCGGTGCCGTAGCCATCTCCAGCAACAGGTCAATAATTTCAAGATTTCCTGCCTTCATTCCTCCCATGACCAAGGAGAGGTCGCCAAAACGATCGATAAAATTGGCCAGAGCGAGGGAAAAAGGAGCGCAAGGGTCAGGTCTGTTCCCTTCCCGGAGAATGGAGGCTACGGATGGGTCATGGCGGAGTATCTCGGCCAATTCGAGCATTTTTCGGTTACGCTGAACTGCCAGTATTTCGGTATCACCCGCCAACAGGTCTAGAAAGGCAAAAGGATCATCCGGTCGCAATTGATCATTATATACCTGAGCAAAGAGGCGAACCCCGTGGGCCATGGGGATGCAGACCTCACGATATTTTCCCTCCCAGTCGTCAAGAATCTGCTGGCGTTCCCTGATTGCTGCCGCCAGGGAAGGATTGTCCAGAGAGGCGAGATCAACGGTCGCCAGTCGGTCGGCATCACTGGCCATTGCCGGCAACACCTCTTCCTCAATTGTCCGGCGCAAGTTTTTCAGTGAGGCCAAACTCCGATGCAGGCTGAGATACCAAGAACGCTCGCTATCCTCATCGGTATTGGCTAAGGTGGTAATCGGACGGGACTGAAGGGCATAAAGTGTGCCCTGGGACAAGGTCCACTCCAGATCCTGGGGAGCTCCGAACAGGGTCTCTGCTTGCCGCAGCATGCCCAGCACCTGGATGGCAGTTGCTTCGGTCAATGGGGCTGTTTCCTGTTCCTTGGTTGAGAGCGGTACCAGGGCGACGCCGTTGTCGGAAGGTCGACAGGCATGGAGCCGCGCAGGAGTATGACGCTCAAGAATTCTTCCCGTACCGGGTTCGAGCAGCAACCGGTCGGGTTCAACATCACCACCGACCAGGCCCTGATTCAATCCCCAGACGGCTTCGATTGCTGCCAACTCCTCGCGCCCCGGACAGCGGCTGAAGGCAACCCCGGAACAATCGCCGAGAATCATTTCCTGCAATATAACCGCCATGGCACTCCCTGCGGGATCAAGACCTAGTTCCTGGCGATACAACAAGGCGCGGTCAGACCAGAGCGAGGCCCACACGAGACGCAGTCTGTCAAGGATAGCGGGTAAGCCGTTGACATTGACGAACGAGTCGTGGAGACCGGCAAAGGATGCGGCGGCCGAATCCTCCATCGGGGCGGAAGAACGAATCGTGATCGGGGTGCGAGTCAAGCTCGAGGGTATTGCTGCGATTATTTCGGCAGCCAACCGTTCGGGCAGCGGTGTGTTGAGAAACAGGTTGCGAATCCTGAGCCCCAGATCCCAAAGCTCCTCCCAGCGCATCTCCTGGAAAGGTTTGTGTTCCAGCAAGAGATGTAGGCGTTGACGTAAACCGGTGGTGTCGATGTACTGTTCATAAGCGAGAGTGGTAACGCAGACCCCTTGTGGCACCGGCAGACCCGCACCAGCCAACCGGCCAAGAGCTGTAGCCTTGCCACCCACCAAGGGCAAGTCAGTGGCGGACAATTTCGTCAGATCGATGCAGAGCTGCCTCATGGCGTTAAATGAAATTCCATGACATTTTGGAAACGGGTCACCAGGTAGATATGCTCTATCTGAACTTTAAACAGGGCACAACTGGGTGAGGCAGTGAAATCGGCCAGATGCGGGTGCCTGGATAAATATATCTTCAACCCTTCTTCGCGCGCCAATCCGGGCATTTCTTGGGCTGTGCCGAGGAGCGTGGCCGCTGCAGCCCGCCTGAAATCAGACACTTGGTTACTCCGGTTATCCAGAAGCAGGGATACCTGAGGATTCCTGGCCAGATTTGCCCATTTGCGAGTGGCACGGGGCGTGGCAAAATAGAGGTTACGGAGGTCATCCGTGACAGCAATCGCCACCAGGCTGACATACGGATTGGCACCAGCGTCGGTGGCAAGTGCTGCCAGCGGTTGACTGCGACAGAGTTCCTCTAAGATGGGCAGGTGTTCAGCAGGAATATTCATACAGGGTGTCGTTCCTCTTCAAGGATGGTTTTGATCCGTTGAGCTCCCAGTTCGCAAAGTATAACATTGTGTTCAAAATCAATGCCTGTCAACATCGATAACTCGATGTCTTTTGATATTTTTTGGCAAATTAACCATCTGTTATCCTAAAAAAGTATTGCTATCGTGGCTGACTTGTTGATCAATCATAATTATTCCGAACGACAAGACTCTTCCTATGGATACCATTGCTCCAGCGACGCAGACAATGCATCAATCATAGAGGACGCGCACTATGAAAGAAAAAGATCGCCTCGAAGCACAGCGACTCGGAAGACAGGATTGGCGGTTGTGGGGACCTTATTTAAGCGAACGGGCCTGGGGAACGGTACGCGAGGACTATAGTCCTGATGGAGAGGCATGGGAATATTTTGATCACGACATGGCCTGTGCACGTACGTACCGCTGGAGTGAAGACGGCATAGGTGGCATTTGCGATAAGGAACAGCGCATGTGCCTGGGTCTGGCCCTCTGGAATGAGCGCGACCCAATCCTTAAGGAACGCATGTTCGGGCTGTCCAACAAACAGGGCAATCACGGCGAAGACGTCAAAGAATGTTTTTTTTACCTGGACGCCATTCCAAGTCACAGTTTCCTGCGTACTCTCTATAAATATCCGCAGGCGGCCTTTCCTTATGCCTCTCTCGTCGAAGAAAACAGACGAAGATTACGTACAGATCCACCGTTTGGCCTTCTTGAAACCGGTGTTTTTGACCAGAATCGATACTGGGACGTGGAAATCATCTACGCCAAAGAAACTGTCGAAACTATCTTCGTCCGGATACTGATCAACAATCGCGGGCCTGATACCAAAACCCTGCACGTTCTGCCGACACTGTGGTTCAGAAACACCTGGTCATGGAACGACGGCCAGCAAGACATAAAACCTGTTCTTAGCCTCATCCAACCTGGCAAAAATGCACATTGGGCGGTGGAGGCGCACCATCCCACCTTGGGCAAGGCCATTCTGTACGGCAGACAACAGGCTAAGCCCTTGTTTACAGAGAACGAAAGCAACCTGGAACGGCTTTTTGGTGCAGCCAATGCCTCGCCGTATGTCAAAGACGCCTTCCATCGGCGGTTAATTGATGGTGACCAAGATGCGGTCAACCCTGCACACACGGGAACCAAGTTCGCCGCCTGGCATGAAATCACCTGCGCATCCGGTGCCGAGGCCATCATAGAGCTTGTGCTGACGCACCGGGCCGTCGATGATCCTTTTTCCACGATGGCAGAAACAATGACTCGGCGCCTGGAGGAAGCCGACGCTTTCTATGCTGATCTTGTTCCTGGCGCCACCCATGAAGATGCCCTCATCTTCCGTCAAGCCATGGCCGGCATGATCTGGTGCAAACAATTTTTTCATTTTGATGTGAGCCAGTGGCTCAACGGTGATCAAATCCCCCCTCCTGAATCACGAAAAAAAGGTCGAAACAAGAACTGGCGACATTTACGAGCCGCTGACATTCTTTCCATGCCGGACAATTGGGAATATCCCTGGTTTGCCGCCTGGGATCTCGCCTATCATTGCATGGTATATGCCCACCTTGATGTCGATTTTGCCAAAGAACAGATCGAACTGCTCCTCAGCCATCGCTATCTCCACCCTGATGGCCAGATACCTGCTTATGAATGGCTTTTTGACGATGTCAATCCGCCGGTGCATGCTGTCGCCGCCTTGAAGGTATTTCGAAACGACCGCAAGCATAAAGGCCGAGGTGACCTGCATTTCCTTCGCCGTGTCTTCAACAAATTGGCTCTCAATTATTCCTGGTGGGTAAACCAGAAGGACAGTGAGGGATTGAACGTCTTTGAAGGCGGCTTTATGGGGTTGGACAATATCTCAGTCTACAACCGCTCCCACCCTCTCCCAACCGGCTACGGCCTTAAGCAGGCTGACACCACTGGCTGGATGGCCATGTTTGCTCTCAACATGACCGCCATGGCACTTGAACTCGCGCAGGAACAGGAAGAATACGAAGAGATGGCCATCCAGTACTATGAGCATTTCCTGGCCATCGCCAATTCTCTCGCCGGACACTCCGCCAACAAACTCTCTCTCTGGGACCCTGGTGACGGTTTTTTTAAAGATCTGATCACTACTCCCGACGGCGGCCGCCACCGGATCAATGTCTATTCCTATGTCGGCCTCATCCCTCTGTTGGCAACCGAAATTGTGACGGCAGATATCCTCGACAAGGTACCCCGTTTCAAAGCTCTTCTCGAAGAACACAAAGGCGGCATGTTTGACGGACACACCATCTGTGCCTGCCCGACCCATACCAACGAACACGGAGAACGGCTGCTTGCCATGGTGGACCACACCATGATCCCTTGCATCCTCAGGCGACTCCTCAACTCTGAGGAATTTCTTTCGGCCCACGGCATTCGCAGTGTGAGCCGGGTGCATAGGCAAAAACGTCATCTGGGGTCCTTGCCCGGCGTCGGCAAGGCCCTCATTGAGTATGAGCCTGGAGAGTCCCAATCAGATCTTTTTGGCGGAAACTCGAATTGGCGGGGTCCGGTATGGATGCCGATCAACTATTCAATTCTCCAGGCCTTGACTAAATTCCATCGTTTCCTTGGACCAAATTTTACCGTGACCTTTCCCGGCCAGAATGAGGGTACATTGAACCTCCAGGAGGTGGTTAATCGTATCGCTGAAAATCTTATCGATATATTTCGCCGAAATAGCGAGGGGCGTATCCCTGGACTTCCCGAGGACAGCCCTTTTCAAAACGATCCCGAATGGAGTGATCTGCGGTTGTTTCATGAATACTTTGATGGGGAAACCGGACTCGGGTTGGGCGCGTCCCACCAGACCGGATGGACCGGACTGGTGGGAAATCTTATTAAACGCCGTTACGAACTCATAACTTTTACGGACCGTTAGACGAAGACGGATTCGACAAATACTCAGGTATTATTTCCTTTAGGAAAACCCCCGGCTTTGCCGGGGGACTATAAAAGTTTGACAGTTCCAGAAAAATGAAGATGCCTCCGCTCCCGTGGACCGGTCAAAGTCACGAGAAGGAGGCTTCATGAACAACACGCAATGTTTAAGCCACACGACGTGGGAATGCAAGTACCACGTCGTGTGGATACCGAAATGTCGCAACAAAGCTCTTTACGGTCAGTTGCAAAAGCACCTTGGTGGGGTGCTCCACGAGTTGGCCCGACAGAAGGAGAGCAAAGTGCTGGAAGGGCATCTCCAGCCGGATCACATTCACATGCTGATCTCAATACCACCGAAAAATGCTGTTTCTCAAGTAGTCGGATATATGAAGGGAAAAAGCGCAATACACATTGCGCGGACCTACCTCGGGCAGAAGAAGAACTACAATGGGATGCACTTTTGGGCGCGAGGCTATTTCGTATCAACTGTAGGCACCGACGAGGAGGTTGTTCGAGCATACAACCGAGACCAGGAAAAGGAAGATGGTCGTCTCGAACAGCTATCACTCTTTAAATAGGCGACCACCGAATGGTGGTCAGTAAATCTTTTTGACATACCGCTTTGAGCGGTTCACAAGCTAAAGCCACCGGCTTTGCCGGTGGATACTTACTGCCTTATTCGTGTTTCCTAAAAGAATCCTATCGCAACGAAAAGCCATCTGATCCTATACTTTAAGACTGCGATTGTAAATTCATATCGAGACGTTGAGGTTACCAGATCGAACCTAAACCAGGTCAGCGTGTGGATCAACTTGAGGTTTCTACTGTTGCTCCCAAAAAGCCCTCGAACTTCTTGACAGTAAGGGGGAGATTGGCGACGTCTCCCCCAGCAGTTATTCCTGATCACCCATAAAGAGTCTCGATCCACCTGATTGCTTCCGAATCATTCACCTTTCCGAGATACCTTTGCGTTGTTGAAAGGTCTGCATGCCGCAGAATGACCTTGCTGACAATCTCAATGGGAGTACCAGACCTTGAGGCATAGGTGGCTGCATGACGGCGGAGATCATGTGGACGCAGTTCGATATTGACCAACCCGCCAGCCTTTTTCACCATCGACCAAGCGGCGACATAGGAAATCGGAAAGATGCGGTCATGGCTGTCGATATCCTTGGCTTTTGTATAGGAGGTTAACCTTACCAATATTTTCCGTGGAACATAAACCGTTTCAACCACTCGGCCACTTTTGGGGTTCTGGATGGTCAGGCTTCTCTCTTGAATGTCCGCAGGCGTGAGGCCTAAGACTTCACCGACTCTCATGCCGCCACGGGCCATAAGTTCAAGCATTAGCCTGTTCCGGGTATTCATGGTTCGAAAAATGATCTCATCGACAGTTTCCTTATCGACGATGTTCCACTGGATAGCTTGCGGACGTTTAAAGATCTTTCTGATGACAGAGGTATTGCAAGGGTTGGTAAGTGCCGGGAGACCAGTATTGATGATGAAGTTGTAGAAAGATGCGAGTACCGAGTAACGGTTTCTTTTGGTCGCCTGTTTATTGTTTTTCGTCAGAGCCAGCAGAAATTCGAGGACTTCTTCCTGGGAAATGCTGGCGAGATCTCGTTTGCCAAATCTCGAGGTGAAACGATTGAGGACAAACTCACAGGTCTTGACGGTATTTTTTTTTCGAGTTGGCCCGGTGATACTGCAGATGGAAGTCGACTGCCTGTGATACTTTCATAGTGCACCTCCTGTTGTTGTGGTTGTTGGCGAAAACTGCTATCCATGAAGTATACACCATGACAGGAAGTGATTGAGAGAAGGCGCTGACTGGATCAGGAAGAAGATCGAATTGAGCATTACGACATTGATCAAGGATTGTCAGTTATAATTTCAGTTGTGTCAATGGTGGTGGAGATACAACCTCTTGGTGTCATCTTTAAAATTTTTTTTATCTTTTATTGCGTTTTTGTTATAGTCCACTTGATGTAAAATTATTAGAAATCGTCGATTTTGCGCCACTATCTATAATTGTTCAATTCATCAAGCATCCTGTGGTCAACAAATAAGCATGGTCGTGTCTGTCATTTGGTATAGCCACAGCAACTCAAGGATGGTGAAAAGCAGGCCGTTACGTTTGTACCGGCCAAAATGTCTGCAGGATTGGATAAGAGCGGCCAAGGTAAATCATGCCATCTCTATGGAGAAAAAGATGGAGAAGCCGACTGCACCTGCACAAAAAACCTTTCAATCACCTGTTACTGGAGCAGAGGGGGTCATGCCGGCCCTATATGCCCGGTGGATAGAGGCGGTTGTCCATGGGCCTCTGCCTGAGGAAAGCGAGGCCACCTGCAGCAACTGTGTGATGTGCCCAAGATCCGATCAGCATTCCGGTACTGACCAGTTCTTTTTCGACAAAATCAGCAAATGTTGTACCTACACCCCCACTTTAGCCAATTTCATAGTAGGAGCCATCTTAGGTGATTCGGCCCCGTCCATGACAACGGGAAAGGCGACTATTGTTGAACGTCTTGGCGAAGGTCTAGCCGTCGACCCACTGGCCATCCGTCCACCGCCCGCCTACAAACTCCTCTACCGGCATAGCCAAAGTGCCTTCGGCCGCAACTCTACGCTACGATGCCCGTATCTCAACAACGCCTCAGGAACTTGCTCAATCTGGCGGTATCGGGACCCCACGTGCGTCACCTGGTTCTGCAAACACACTCGAGGGAAAATCGGCCAATCTTTCTGGAAAGCCCTGCAGGACTTTCTTAATGCAGTTAGTAAAGGATTGTCTTTGTGGTGCATCCTGCAATTGAACATCGGAGACGAGGCCCTGGCCATTCTGGAATTAGGGAAGGAAGAAAAAATGGTCGGGGAGAATCTCCAGTCGAACGAGCTAGACGGTCGATTTGATGTCGATAGCGCCAAAAAAGCTTGGGGCCGATGGTGGCAACGAGAAAAAGTATTCTATGCAGAATGCACCCGGCTAATCAGTGACCTTGACTTCTGTGATGTGGAAAAGATCTGCGGCCCCGAGGTCCAGGTTTCTTCCCGGCTGGTCAAGCTGGCCTATGACAAGATGCAAGAAACCAATCTACCAACGTACCTGGGGATAGGCCATTTCGAAGTCGAGGAAGCGACCGTAGACGCTGTCAGAGTATGGTCCTACAGCCAGTTGGATCCTCTCGATTTACCGGTGCCAATTTTCATGGCCTTGTCCTATTTCGACGGCCGCTTGGCCCACGATGCCTTGACGATGGCAGAGCATGATCTGGGAATACGCATCGACCACCAGGTAATTAGGACCTTACTTGACTTTGGTATCCTGCAGTCGAGTCAGATTTCTGAATAACTCAACCAAGAAATAATAGAGGCTTCCTGTGCGGAGTAGGGGCAAATTTCGGCACTGAATGAGAATCCAACTCCAACTTGACATCTCAGGTTGATAAGCCTACTTTCTACTTCGATATCCCAATGAGCATCAGGAAAAATATCAACTTTACCTAAATAGGTTTTCAAAGGGTTGGCGGTAAGAAGGTTAAATTCCCTTTAACACAACGCCACTGGCTCTTGCAGATTGCTGTAAAAAATTTTTTGCAGCACGCCCCAATGGTCGCGGAGCATGATAATTTACATCGTTTTTGTAGTTGCTCTCTCGATGCTGATGAGTTTAAAAACGATAGCTGTAATTCACAGCAAAGAAGTACATCTGCGGATTATCATAAGTCCCTGCTAGTAAAGCGGGTTCGGCTACACGAGCATCCTCGCTGAGCAGGTATTCAAACGCCAATCCCAGAGAAGACTGTTCACTCAACTGCTGCTGCACTCCGGTACCGAAGCGCCAAGAAGCTCCAGACGGCATGGTGAACGAAGTTTTGTCCTGATCCTTGTACATGCTAGTATCGTAGGCGATGCCGAAATTCAGGCGGGTTGCCTTAGTAATCTTGTACTGAGTACCAAGGGCGCCATGCCATGTATCCTGGAGTTCCAGACTGGACGACTTCGATACACGATCTGTGGTTACTTCAAGTTCGCTGAACGAGCTCCAATCCTGCCAGCCGATGTTGCCCAACAGAGACCACTTATCATTCAAATCGAAAACAGCGCTGAGCATCGCCTGTTGAGGCGTGTCAACAGAGGCAGTGATCGGCAGCGTCCAGGAGGCGCCGGTAATCGGCAGATTGCCGTTTGCCTCTACATCAAATTCATATTTCACCTTGCTAGCCCAGGTGAGACCAAGACGGGCATATTTGCAGGGCTCAAACATCACACCTAGTTTGCCGCTCGAGGCCAAATCTGTGTCGTCAAGAGTTTTTTCCCCATCGCCCAGCTTGTCACGGGTAAGCGAGAAAATTCCAAAATTGATACCCAATCCTCCGCCAACAGACCACATTTCGTTGATCCGGTAGGCGATGGTTGGCTGCAATGTAATTCCCATCAAAGTGGCATCCTTTACCAAGTAACGGCCAGCCCAATCGTCTCCAAATCCAAGGCTCAGGCCAAAATTACCGTATAGAGCAAGACCAAGCTTGAGAGCATCGCTGATACTGTGGCTGTAAAACGAGCTTGCCGCCGGTAACCAGCCGACAACGTTATCGGAACCTTCCAGGTCGGCGTTGTTCAAATGATAGGGCAGATCGCCGTAGAGAATCTGCGCCCCTAGTGTCAGTTGATCCCCCTCAAGACGGGTCATGCCGGCAGGGTTGCTAAAAACAGTCGACGCATCTTGGGCGCGTGCTGCCGCACCGGCACCGGCGAGTCCGAGGTCCTCGGTTCCCATCTCATAAAGATATAACCCGCCACCACTCGCCTGACCGGCAAATCCCATGATAACCAGGCCAGCCATTGATACAAAAATTGATTTTTTCATAAGATGATATCCTTCAGTGTGACTGCATTTCCGGCTATTGTGTTTAATGAGTGACTGCATGGATTCTGATGAATGCAGACTCGGTCAAATGATCAGCTTCACTGAATTGCTGTCCTCCGGCAGCCAATGGTTCTCAGGGGGCCATCGTCTCAGGCGTTATTTCCCAACCGGCCTCCAAGCCTCCTGGCAACATCTGTCCGCGGTCTTCACCGACCTCGGCGTCAATAAGTCTGTTGAGTTTATCGTTCATGGCAATGACGACTTCACGATGCTGCCTGGAATCCATCGCAAGATTGTTCATCTCCAGTGGATCGGCATTGATGTCGTACAGTTCGATATCGTTATCGCGATACAGGTCTTCGAACGTAGTCGGTCGATTGTGTTCTTTCGGTGAGAAATAGCGAGCGAATACATAATTCCCGTCGTACACCATTCGAACCGCGCCGCGCTTTTTCATATTTGGTACGATACCGGCGTCCTTGAGCTTTTTCGGGTTTCCACCCTTTTTTATAAAGGCAACGGCCTTATAGAGAAAATCCCCGTCGAGGTAGGCGAACATGTTGTAGTTGAATAGCGCACCGTCCCTCACGGCATTGAGTGCCGCATGTTCGGGTGCAGCCAGCAGCCCGGAAAAATCCTTGCCGGGCAGTCCCTTGACGACATTGGCCCGCTTGTTTTGGTCCACGCCGGTCATTGAGACCAGCGTGGGCACTAGATCCACATGAGAGGTGACAGCACGGCATTGTCGGCCCCCGGGGTAGGCTGGATGTGCCACGATCAGCGGCACATTGTTCTGCTCGCGGTAAGACACCGCACCTTTCGCATGCAGTTGATGTGCACCGTCCATGTCCCCGTGGTCCGAGGTGAGAATGATGATAGTGCGGTCAGCGAGGCCGGCGGCATCGAGCTCGGCTAGAACAGTGACAATATTCCGGTCGACGTCGCTCAGGCAGTTCAGGTAGTAGTTGTGCCGCCGGCGCCAACGCGGTTCTTCGTTGGGAATTTCACCAACCAGCGCATCATGCGAACGCAGGAAATCACGGTGTGCCTGCGGACGTCCCGCCGCGTCGAGGGCTTGCTCGTGGCTTGCCGGGAGATCGAAGTTCCATTGTCTGGCGTACAGTGGATCGTCTGGTTCCCGCACGACATTGGTCAGGGCAAGGGAAGATTGGCGCGTTTTGCCTGGCGGGTCAGTGTCATAAAACATTACGTCATGCGGGTTGACCAGGTTGACGGCGAGAAACCAGGGCTTGCCGGCGGCCGCCAACTCACGCCCCTTGCCGCGCAACCAGCTGATGGACATGGCCGCGATTACGCCGTCGTGCAAGTACCCGCCCTGATGGTGGGCAATGATGTCACCGACGCCGAAATAATCCGAGAAACCGTAGTCCTCCATTTCCTTGGTAAAAATCTTGGTCGGCGTTCCCAGTGTGTTGACGGTCTCGAATTCCTTGGTCAAGTGCCACTTGCCCTTGTATGCTGTGTAATAACCGGCCTCACGCAAGATGTGGCCCATCGTGCGAATGTCGGTTGACATGCTGTTGATCCAAGGGAAGTTGGTGTTATCGAACATCCTGGTATGTTGGATATGCTGCCCGGTATAGAGCACCGAGCGTGAAGGCGTGCACACACAGGAGTTGATCCTATGATTCACGAACATCGTCCCCTGCTTTATCAACCGCTCATGGGCCGGCAGACTCAAGCCGATTGGCAGCTCCCCAGGTTGGAACAAGCGTTCCTGATCAGTCAGGATAAAAAGGATGTTGTAAGGTCCTGTTGGCGTTGCTCCAGCCTGTGCTTTGGTACTTTCACCAGCTGCTGCCGATGCAGTCCTCAGTGAACCGCTAAAGACACCCAAGCCCATCGCTGTCGCCCCCGCTCCGGCAATACGCAGAAAGTCTCTTCGGGAAATCGAGGAATTGAAATTCTCGTTTCGATTCATGGCATATCTCCTTACATGTGGTTGGGTTGAGCCGATGTTTCGCCCGCAAAGCCCGGCGTCATTGTCCGTCGTTCAACCAAGACATAATGCCTCTCTTTGTGCAACTCCTCCGCTTTCGCCCCTGTTACTGTCAGGTACTGTGATGCTGCTCATGCGGATCCGGTTTGAATATTGACGTGTCAGGAAGTTCAATGCCAATATCCCCGATGGAAACATAGGTCTTCGCGTCTTCCTTTTTCACTCCCAGTGACTGCAGGACAGCCTGTGCAAGCTGCATCGTGTAGGTCTCGGAGGCTTCTCCTTGGACAATTCTATGAAACGCCATGATAATAGGCCCCATGACAAGATCGAACCCGAGGTTCTGATCCATGGCCATAAACAATCCCGCAGCTATTCCCGCATTAATTTCTCTTGGAACAACTTCGGTTGCCAGATTGCCCGCAGTCATGGCGACTGGACCGCCTTTCGCCACGAACTGGGCAAGAAAAGGTACGCGCTTCGCCAGGCGCACGACCAGAATAATGCCGCAGGCTATTCGTGCGGCTGGATCTCTTTGCTGCAAAACGATTGGATCTACAATGCGGATTATCTCATTGCTGACCTCCTTGGCAACTTCCGTGAATAATTCTTCGTTCGTGCGAAAGTAATTGTAAAAGGTGCCACGCGACACCCTGGCGTTTTTTATCACCATATCAATTACTTTTGCATCGGAGCCATCTTGAGAAAAGACCTGGAGCGCCCCTTTCAACAGACGTGCTCGTGTATTTTTCCGGCGCTTGGCTGCGACAACGGTTCTATGGTCCATCAGCGGTCGAAATGAGCTTGTGACAAAAGGAAAAACGGCTTAGCCGACGAAAGATCCCGCTCAATATACGGAAGAGCCGTTCGATTCGGGTATCAGCCCGTTCGTTTCAATCTTCTCAAAGTGAAGATACTGTCATCATGACATATATGTCAAGTATTACAAAGAATGATTATCATCTTTTCCGCGAGAAGGGAGGGAAAATGGGCTTCGTTCGAGCATCAACCGATTCCGGGCGTTTGTGGTGCGGAAGATAATCTCATCAATCGTTTCTTTATCGACAATATTCCACTGGATGGCTTGGGGACACTTGAAGATCTTTCTGATGACGGACGTGTTGCATGGATTGGCAAGAGCCGGCAGGGCAGTGTTGATGCTGAAATTGTAGAAAGCCGCCAGAACTGAATACCGATTTCGCTTTGCGGCTTGCTTGTTGTCTTTGGTCAGAGATAGGAGAAACTCCAATACCTCTTCCTGTGAAATGCTGGCCAGATCACGTTTGCCGAATCGGGCAGTAAAACGGGCAAGGACAAACTCACAGGTCTTGATGAACCTTTTTTTTTGGAGTTGGCCCGGTGATACTGCAGATGGAAATCGACTGCCTGTGAAACTTTCATAATGCACCTCCTGTCGTTGTGGTTGTTGGCGAAACATGCCTCATGCTAGAACACTTCGACAGGAGGGGCGACCGGCTCAGGAAAAAGTTGAAGTGGCACGGAAAAGTGGACATTAACTTTGCCGATCATAAGCTCAAGAACTTCTCAATACACCCATGTTTAAAGCTACTCCTGTATCTAGAGTTGGCGATGATTTCCGTACGAACTGCTGCGTACTTCATAACAC
>Ga0075012_10001903_pt1 | contig 20824 bp, 19 predicted proteins | sample All_14_2_FD_71474 | JGI IMG/M metagenome (GOLD analysis project Ga0075012, IMG submission 71474) | Freshwater microbial communities in response to fracking from Pennsylvania, USA - Allegheny Zone_MetaG_DW_15 | ecosystem: Environmental > Aquatic > Deep subsurface > Groundwater > Drilled... | reverse complement strand
GGATAACCCGCACCGGCGCTCCCGCCGCGGAAATAATACGGGGCGCGCTGCACTCTTCCCCGCTCTACAGCGGCAAGATAAAATCCCTGGGGCCGCGCTATTGTCCCTCTATCGAGGACAAGGTGGTCAAGTTCCCGCACCACGGCGCGCACCACCTCTTTCTCGAGCCTGAAGGGTTCAACACTGAGGAATATTACGTCAACGGCCTCTCTACCAGCCTGCCGGAAGAAACGCAGATCCGCATAGTGCGCTCCGTTCCCGGGCTGGAAAAGGCCGAGCTCATGCGCGCGGGCTACGCCATCGAATACGATTACGCCGATCCCGGCCAGTTGGATTACACGCTGGAGACCAGGCTGCTGCCCGGGCTTTACGCCGCGGGCCAGGTCAACGGCACGACGGGCTACGAGGAAGCCGCCGCGCAGGGGCTGGTGGCGGGCGCCAACGCCGCGCTTAAAGCCGCCGGCAAGGAGCCGCTGGTCATCCGCCGGGACGAGGGCTACGTCGGGGTGATGATAGACGACCTGGTCACCAAGGGCGTGGACGAGCCCTACCGGATCTTCACTTCCCGGGCCGAATTCCGGCTGCTGCTGCGGGCTGACAACGCCGACCTGCGCCTCGCCCCGGCCGGTTTCAGGCTGGGCCTGCTGCCGGCCGCCCACAGGAAGAATTTCGAGGCATACGCCGCCTCCGCCGCGTCCCTGGCCGCCGGCGGCAAGCCGCTCCCGATCCCGCCCGGACCGTGGACTCAGGAAAAAGCCGGGGCCACGGCCGCCATAGAGAAGATCTACGCCATGTACGTCCAGCGCAACCGCCGGGAAGCGGAGCGGATGAAAAAGTTCGAGGACGTGCGCATCCCGCCCGGCTTCGGTTACGCCGGGCTGAAGGCCCTGCCCAACGAGGCCCGCCACAAGCTGGAGGCCCACCGGCCCCTGACGCTGGCGCAGGCGGGGCGCATACCCGGCGTTACCCCCGCGGACGTGCAGCTGCTGTGGGTGCTGCTGGAAAAGCGCCGCAGGAAAGGAGTCCGCCGTGAATGAAACCGTGAAGAGCGCGCTCGCGGGCTGGGGCCTGGAGCTCCCGCCCGCCGCCTGGAACAGGCTGGAAGCTTTCGCCGCCGCCCTGAAGGAAAAGAACTCGGTCCAGAACCTGGTATCGAAGAACGACGAGCCGCTGCTCTGGCAGCGGCATATCCTGGACTCGCTGGCCGCCGCGCCCCTGCTGCGCCGCCTGCTCAGGCCGGGCGCCGCCGTAGCCGACACCGGTTCCGGCGCGGGTTTCCCGGGCCTGGTCCTGGCGGCCGCCCTGGAGGAGTTCAGCTTCGAACTGCTGGATTCCCGGAGCAAGCGCTGCGACTTTCTCTCCTGGGCGGCCTCGCGCATGCCCTGCGCCAACGTTTCCGTCTCCTGGCGCAGGGTAGGGGAAGGCGGGCCGGGCTCGGAGCGCCGCTACGCCGCGGTCACGGAAAGGGCGATGGGGAAACTTGAAAACATCCTGCCCCAATGCTTAAATATACTCTCCCCGGGAGGCCGCTTCCTGGCCTGGCAGAGCGCCGCGCAGCTGGCGGAGGGCCGGCCCGCCGTGAACGCCGCGCTGGCCGGGGCGGGCGGCGAGCTGGCGGAGACGTTCTCCTACCGGCTGCCGGGAGAGGGAGAAGACCGGCATATACTGGTTTTCACCAAAGGCAAGCGTTAGCAAGGGACCTATGCACATACTCAACTACTATTTCACCCCGTTCGCGGTGATACTGATACTGTTCGCCATTTTCTTCTCCCAACCGGAGAAAGAGGTGACCTATCTCTCCTTCGGCATCCTCGCCGCGGCCTTCGCGCTGAACTACTGGCTGAACAAGAACGTTTACCGCTTCATCCGGTGGAGCCGCCACATCAGGGCCGCCACGGTCTGGCTCAACCTGGCCGTCAGCGCCGCCCTGTTCTACCTGCTCTCGCCCTACTGGTCCCCTATGTGGCTGCTCTTCCTCACCGCCCCGGCGGCCAGCGCCATGTACATGAAAAAGTGGCAGGTCTTCGGCGTGGCGCTGGCCTCCTCCCTGCTCATGCTGGCCTTCTACCTCTACAGGGGGGCAGCCTCCCTGCTGGCGGCCGACCCGGAGCTGCCCGGACTGGGCGCGGCCCTCTCCCAGGTCCTGGGCAACACCCAGCACCTGGCCATGGCGGCCACCCAGGCCGTCTTCATAATATTCTTCTCCATGTTCACCGCGGCCATGACGGAGATGACGCTGAAGGTCAGGGATTCGATGCGCTAGCGCCGGGGCGCGGCGGCGCGCTGTTAAATGGACATATTATCCAAACTCAGGGTGCTCTTCTGGGGGCTTGTGATAGGCCTCTGGGGCCTCTTCATGTACCAGTACATGGACCAGGATATGTCCGCCCTCAAGCGCTTCAGGATAGGCAAGAACCCCTTCTCCTCCGCGACACCCGCCGACAGGCCGGTTTTGAAAAAGTACCCCGCCCCGTCTCCATACCAGCCGCAGCCGACGCCTCCCCTGCCGGGGCCCGGCCGGCCCGGGGGCACGCCGCCCGCCGGCACCCTGGCCCTGGTACAGCCCGGTTCTGACATCAAGGATATCGCCAGCACCCCGCTGATCCCGGAACACGCCCCGGACGACAAGACCGTCATCGTGAACGCCGGTGAAAAAGAAATTTACCCGGAGCCCCCGCCCGGCTTCGCCATGAAGGTCACCAGGCACTTCGTGGTTTACGAAGAGGGGGGAGAGGTTTCGGAAGAACTGGCCGGCATGCTGGAAAACCTGCACGGCAACATCATGCTGGACCTGGTGGCTTTCTCGCCGTGGACCCGGGAAAAGAAGGTCTACATCTATTACGCCCAGTCCCCGAAAACATACCGCCGCCTCACCGGCCGCCCCGAGTGGTCGGGGGGCGCGGCCTCCCTGGGCGAGCGCAAGATCTACGTCTACCGCAGCGACGAGGCCTTCGGCATACTCGCCCACGAACTCACCCATATCTATTTCGACAGTTTTTTCCCGGCTTCCAACCCGAGCCCGCTCTGGCTCAGCGAGGGCGTGGCCACCTACGTGCAGTCCGAGCGCGGCCTCTCCACGCCCAACTGGCTGGACCAGAACCTGAAGCTGCTCGAAGGGGGGAGCGGCTTCAAGCTCGCCGACCTGCTGCGGATAGAAAACATGCAGGAAGCCGACGAGGATAACGTGCGCCTCTGGTACGCCCAGGCCTACAGCGTGGTCCGCTTCCTGATGAAGCTGAAGGCCGGCGATTCCTTCTACGTTTTCTGCAAGGAGCTGCGCGACGGCAAGCCTGCCAACCAGGCGCTTTACCGCGCTTACGGCATGCCCTACAACCGCCTCTCGTCCCTCGAATATGCCTGGCGCTACGACCTCAAGACCGGCAAGATCTCCGGCGTAAACCGCTGAGCCGGACGGGAAGCCGCGGGATCGCGGGTTTTTAAAACCGCTTTTTCAGCCCGCTGCCCCCCGGCTCTCAAAACTTCCTTTATATATATTCCTATATATAGGTGTTGACCGAAATCAACCCTGTTTTTGCCCCCCTTCCGCACCCGTGGGAGGGGAAAATGTATCAATAGAACAAGCTTTTTTTGCCCCGGGTATTGACAAGGGGGGGGCCATGCTATATACTAATAATCCAAGTGGTGGAAAGTGGTGAACAATGTTTTTTTGTGGTTAATAATGTTGTATACTGGATAAGCGCGAAGAACAGATTTAATTAAAAGACCATGAGCTCGCTTTACGGTGAATACGAATACGCGATGGACGCCAAAGGGCGCGTCTTCGTGCCCGCTCGTTTCCGCGAGGAGCTCCGCAAAGAAGACAAGAACTATTTCATGCTCAGCATCGGGCTCGACGGCTGCCTCTACATCTTCCTGCCGTCGAAGTGGGAAGAACTGCTGGCGGGCAACATGCAGGTCTTCAAGTCCGAGAACAAGGAGGAGGAGCGGGCGTTCAAGCGCTTCTTCTTCGGCAACGCGTGCGACGCGGAGCTGGACGAGCAGGGACGGATCTTAGTGCCGCAGAATCAGAAAGCGTACGCTTCTCTCAAGAAGGACATCCTGATACGCGGCGTCGGTAATAAGGCTGAAATATGGGATGCGCAGGTTTGGTCGAAATACAAGAAAGACGTGATAGAGCCTTCTCTCGGAAAGTTCGGCAAGATCCTGGACATATGACGGAATACACGCACGTTTCCGTCCTGGCCGAGGAAGTCACAGAACTGCTGATCACCGAAAAGAAGGGAACCTACGTCGACGCCACGCTGGGCATGGGGGGGCATACCGCCCGCCTGCTGGCCGCGCTGCCGTCAGAAGCCAGCGTGCTCGGCATCGACTGGGACCCGGAGATGGCCGGCGTCGCCGCCAACAACCTCCGCCAGTTCGGAGACCGCGTGAAGATAGCCCAGGGCAATTTCGCCAACATCGACGAGATAGTCGCCCGCGAGGGGATACGCTCCATCTCCGGCGCGCTGTTCGACCTCGGCATCTCTTCGCTGCATTTTGACAAGCCGTCCCGCGGCTTCAGCCTCAAGCACGACGGCCCGCTGGACATGCGGATCAACCCGGATAACCCGCTGACCGCCTATACGATCATCAACCAGTGGCCCTACGAGCAGATCGAGCACCTCATCCGCGTCTGCGGCGAGCGCCACTCCGGGCGCATCACGCGCGCCGTCCTGGAAGCCCGCCGCGTGAAGCCGCTGGAGACCACCGCCGAACTGGCCTCGCTGATAGAGAGGGTCGCGCCGGCGCGGGGGGAGAAGATACACCCCGCCACCAAGACCTTCCTGGCGCTGCGCGTGGCGGTCAACTACGAGTTCGACAACCTCACGCGCGGCATCCAGAAGATCATGCCGCTGCTCAAGCCCGGCGCGCGCATGGGCATCATCACTTTCCACTCGCTGGAAGACCGCATAGTCAAGGAAACGTTCCGCATCATGGCCAAGATGGGCGGGTGGGAATTAGTGACACGCAAGCCGGTCAAGCCCTCCGACGAGGAGATAGCCTCGAACAAGAGGGCGCGCAGCGCGAAACTGAGGGTAATCGAGAAACTGTAGGGGAATAGGGAGGCACTATGTATCCTGAAAACATCCTTAAGGTAGGCGCTAAGTTCAACAAGCTGCTGCACGGCAGGGCCGCCAAGGCCAAGTTCAACGGCCTGAAGGCCTCCGTCTGTCCCACCAAGATCTTCTACCTGTGGGAAAAGCACGGCATAAAGAGGATAGAGCTGTTCAGCATGGAATAAACAACACGCAGCCAGGGGAACGCAACTATGCTTAAGAGAACGAGGAACCTGAGATTGGCGGCGCTTGGAGTGCTCTGCGCGGGGGCGTTCGTATTCGCCTGGCAGAACCTGCAGGCGGTGAAACTGGGCTACAACATCGAGAAGCTGCGCCGGGAGATAAAAGACCTGGAAAACGCCAACACCTACCTCAAGAAGGAGATACAGTTCTCCCTCTCTCCGGAAAAGCTGGAGGCGGAAGCCTCCCGGCTCGGCATGGTTTACCCCGAACCCGGCGCCGTCGTCATACTGGACGGCAAGCCGGCAGCGGACAACGCGGGCCGGGGCTGGCTGGCCAGGCTTTTCAGGATCAATAAGGCTTCTTAGCGCCGCGGCTCCGCCGGGAGTACTATGGCGGAAATAAAAAACTTCAGGGAACTGTTCGACAGGATCCCCGTCCACGGGGAATCCGGCTTCGCCAGGGCTGCTGCCCTCCATGACAGCCAAAACGTTAAAATCAAGAATACAAGCTTGCGCCGGTTTGGCCGTCCTGCCGGCCTTTCTGATTGGCGCCAAGCTTTTCTGGCTCCAGACTTTCCGGCACGAAAATCTTTCTGAGAAAGCCTCCAGGGAATTCGAGCGCACCGTTTCGGAGATAGGCCCCCGCGGCCGCATCTTCGGCGCCGGGGGGGACCTGCTGGCGGAATCCATAGTGACCTGGGAGGCGGCCCTTTTCAAGAAGGACCTCGCCGCCGAAGAAAAGAAGCACCCGGGCTACACCGAACGCGCCCTCGCCGCCCTGTCCCGCACACTGGCCCTGCCGCCCGCCTTCCGCGCCAAGTTCCGCAAGGCAAAAAATTTTGTCCCCATAAAGAAGGGCCTGGACCGCCAGGCTTACGAGGCCGTAAAAGCGCTGCAGCTCAAGGGCGTGACCCTGGAGCCGGTGCAGAGCCGCTATTATCCCTCCGGAGACCTGGCGCGCAACCTCATAGGCATCACGCGGGCCGAGCGCGGCCTGACTGGCCTGGAGCTGCTTTACGACAAGGTGCTCAGCGGCCACGTCAGCAAGCGGGAAATAATCCGCGACGCCTCCGGCCGCGTAATATTCCAGGACCGGCTGGAGAAGGAAGCGCACCCGCGCGACCTGCACCTGACGCTGGACAAGAATATCCAGTACTTCGCCCAGGAAGCCCTCCGCAAGGCCGTGGAGAAGAACAGGGCCGAGCTGGGCATGGCGCTGGTTCAGGACCCGCAGAGCGGCCGCATCCTGGCCATGGCCACCTGGCCCCGCGACCTGGAAAAAGTGGAGCCCGTAGAGTGGGTCTATGAACCCGGTTCCACCTACAAGTCCATAACGCTGGCCGCCGCGCTGGAAAGGGGGACTGTCGACGAGAACGACGTCTTCTACTGCGAGAACGGCGCCTGGAACTTCAGCCCCAGGGTGACCCTGCACGACCACGAGCCCGACAAGGACCTGACCCTCTCTCAGGTGATAGAGCGCTCCTCCAACATCGGCACCGCCAAGATCGGCCTAAAGCTGGGGATTAAAGACTATTACCTCTTCGCCAAGGCCTTCGGCTTCGGCAGCAAATCCGGCCTGGGGTTCTTCGGGGAGTCGCCGGGCATCCTGAGACCCATAGAGCGCTTCAAGCCCATAGACCTGGCGGTAGGCTCGTACGGCCACGGCATCGCCGCCACGGCCCTCCAGGTGGTAAACGCTTATTCGGCCCTGGCCAACGGCGGCCGGCTTTACGAAGCCCGCCTGGTGGAGAAGATCACCGAGGCCGACGGCGAAGAGATCTTCCGCAACGAGCCGGCGGTGATACGGCAGGTCATCTCCCCGGCTACCTCGGAACGCGTGAAAAAGATCCTTCGCGCCGTGGTGGAAAAAGGCACCGGCAAGCCCGCTATCGTGCCGGGCTACGCCATTGCCGGCAAGACCGGCACCTCGAACAAGATCGACCCGCATACAGGCAAGTACATGAAGGGCAAGAACGTGGCCTCCTTCGCCGGCTTCTTTCCCGTGGCCGAGCCCAGGTACACCATCCTGGTAGTCATAGATAACCCGAAAACCTGGGTGTACGGCGGCGAGACCGCCGCGCCTGCCTTCCGCGAGATAGCTTCCAAGATCATCACGCTGAAGGGCCTCAAGCCGGACGCGCCCCTGCCGCGCGGCAACGGGGCCAGGCGCCCCGACCCGGACTGACCAGGCTCCCGCCAGTATCCCGGAACGCGTAAATTTTCTATTATTAGCTTATGAAGCTCTCACAAGTGCTGGAGAATTCCGGCCTGGCCCTCACCGGCCCGGACCCGGACATTACGGCTATCGTCAACGATTCCCGCCTCGCCGTACCGGGGGCGCTGTTCTTCGCGCTGCCGGGCGCGAAGACGGACGGGGCCAATTTCACGGAACAGGCCCTGCAGAAGGGCGCGGCGGCCGTCATTTCAACGGCTGAAGCCCCGGCGCACCTGCGCGCGGCCTTTCCCGGCGCCGTCCTTCTTAATACGGAGGACCTGCCGGCCGTCCTCTCCAAGGCGGCGGCAAATTTTTACGGGCAGCCCTCCAGGCGCCTCAAAGTTTTCGGCATCACCGGTACCAAGGGCAAGACCACCACGGCCTATGTCCTGGAGAACATCCTGCGCCTGGCCGGCTCCCGGCCCGGCCTGCTGGGCACCATAGACTACCGCGTGGACGGCCGCGTGCTGGCGCCCGCCGCCAACACCACCCCCCTGGCCCATACCCTGCAGGAGATGCTGGCCAAAATGGTCTCCGCCGACGCGCTGGCCGCCGTCATGGAGGTCTCTTCCCACGCCCTGGCCCTGGGCCGCGCCGAGGACGTGGACTTCGACTGCGCCGTCTTCACCAACCTGCAGCGCGACCACCTGGATTTCCACAAGGACCGGGAAAGCTATTTCCAGGCCAAGGCCCGGCTTTTCGACCTGCTGGAGCGCTCGCCCAAGCGCGAGAAATGCGCCGTCATCAACGCCGACGACGAGCGCGCCGGGTGGCTGCTTAAGCGGCTGAAGGGCAAAGTGAAGGCCGTCACCTTCGCGCTGGAGAACTCCGCCGATTTCCGCGCCGTCTCCCCCGAAGTGCTGGGAGACCAGACCAGGTTCACCCTGAAGACCGCCGAGGGGGCCCTGCCGGTAAAGCTGCGCCTGCTGGGCAGGCACAATATTTACAACGCGCTGGCCGCCATAGCCGCGGCGGCCTCCGCCGGGGTCCCGCTGCGCGCGGCCGTGGAGGGAGCGGAGGCGCTGGAGAACGTGCCGGGCCGCCTGGAGCGGGTAGAGGCCGGGCAGGATTTCAAGGTCTTCGTGGATTACGCCCATACCGACGCGGCCCTGGAGAGCGTCCTGTCCAACCTGGGGCTCATGCCGCACAACCGCATCATCACCGTTTTCGGCTGCGGCGGCGACCGGGACCGCACCAAGCGCGCCCCCATGGGCGAGGTGGCCTGCGCGCTCAGCGACCTGGCCATAGTCACCAGCGACAATCCGCGCAGCGAAGACCCCCTGGCTATCATAGACGATATCTCAAAAGGCATGGTCGACAAGTTCACCAACTTCGAAGTGATACCCGACCGGGGGCACGCCATAGAAAAGGCCGTGCAGCAGGCGCACACGGGCGACATCCTGCTGATAGCCGGCAAGGGCCACGAGACCTACCAGATCCTGAAGGACAGGACGGTGCATTTCAGCGACGCCGAAACGGCGGCCGCCGCGATAAAGAAAAAGCTGGGCCTATGAACCTAAACACCGACCTGGGAACGCTCGCGAAAGTTGTCGGCGGCAAACTGGTAACGGGCCGCCCCGAAACGCCGTTTAACGCCTTCGTCACGGACACCCGGAAGCTCAGGACCGGGGATTTTTTCTGGGCGCTGAAGGGCGCCTCCTACGACGCGCACGACTTCCTGCCGCAGACCGTGCCCGTAGGCGTCGGCGGCTGGCTGGCGCGCGAAGACGCCCTGGCCGGGCAGAAAGACCTGCCGCCGGCCGTAATCGCGGTCAAGGACACCCTCAAGGCCCTGCAGGACCTGGCCGCCTGGCACCGCCAGCGCTTCCAGATCCCGATCACGGCCATAACCGGCTCCAACGGCAAAAGCACCGTCAAGGAGATGCTCAAGAGCGTTTTCTCCGCGGCCGGGGAAACCTGCAGCAACTCCGGCAACCTCAACAACCAGTTCGGCCTGCCGCTCTCCCTGCTGGAACTGGGCCCCCGCCACAAATTCGGCGTCTTCGAACTGGGCGCCTCCCGGCGGGGGGATATAAAGGAGATAGGGGAAGTGGCCAGTCCCACCTGCGGCGTCATCACCAATATCGGGCCTTCGCACCTGGCCTACTTCGGCGACCTGGAAACCGTCTTCGAAACCAAGACCGAACTGCTGCGGTGCCTGGCCCCCGGCGGCACGCTCGTCTACAATTACGACGACCAGTATCTCTCGCGCCTCAACGGGCGGGATTTTAAAAAACTCACCTTCGGCCGCGACCCGGAGGCTGGGCTGCGAGTCCTGGAAGGCGACACGCTGCGCCTGGAGGATGGCGGGAAGATCCACGAAATACGCCTGCCCCACGCGGCCGGCCACAATTACCTCAACGCGGCGGCCGCGGCCGCCGCGGCCATGGCCTCCGGCCTGGACTTCGGCACCATACGCAAAGGCCTGGAGAACTACACCCCGCCGCCCATGCGCATGCAGCGCCTGGCCGTAAAGGGCGCCACGGTGATCCTGGACGCCTACAACTCCAACCCCCAGTCCGCGGCTTCGGCCATCAAGCAGGTTTTCGGGATGCCCAAGCCGCTCTATATCATGATGGGGGATATGAAGGAGCTGGGACGGCACTCGGCCCATTACCACACCGACCTCGGCGCGGCCCTGGCCCACACGGGGGCGGAGCGGGTCTTCCTGGCCGGCCCCGAGATGCGCCCCGCGGCCGACGCTTACATCGCCGCCGGGGGGAAAGCCCTCGTCTACGACGAGACGCTGGACGCCTGGCTGGCCGAGGCCAGAACGCTGATCGCCGCCGGAAAAGGCACTTTCCTGATCAAGGCCTCCCGCTCCATGAAATTCGAAAGGATAGTGGAAGGCCTCTAAAAAGCCGGCGAAAAAGCAAAGACCGGGCCGCGCGGCCCGGTCTTTGTTTTTTTGCGGCTCCGCTCAAGCGGGCGTTTTAACCGGCACGTAGACGTGGATGCGGGAGCGGACCGCGGGGTCTTCCAGGCAGGCGGCTTCGAAACTTTCGCACCCGTCGGAGCAGAGGCGGTCCTCGCCCACCACCACTTCGATGTGCCCGCTGCGCCGGCTGAAGCCGCAGGCGCCGCGCTCGTAAACCACTATGCCGCCGAGCGGCAGGTCGGAGACCTTCTCCGGCGTTTCCATTTTCTCCAGCGAAAGCCCCTCGCGCATTGCCGCGGGGTTGGCGTTGGCCCACTCCGCGAAATCGGCCGCGTGGTCCGGCCCGATGCCTAGCTGGCCCCACTGCGAGGGCCTGATCACCCCCGCGTTTTCCATGTGATTGGCCACGAACTCGTAGCAGCGGCCGGCGAAATACCCGAGGTTGTTGTCCCGCGCGGTGCGGGCCAGGAGGGAAGCCTTTTCCAGGTCATAGCCGGCCGGAAGGAGGGAGGGCGGCTTGGCCTGTTCCACTGACGGCAGTTCCTCCGGGGCGGGGGGAACGGCGGCCGGCGAGGCGGGCTCCAGGCTTCTGAGCCACGCGCCCTGGGAAAGGTCCGCGGTTTGCGCGGCCAAACCGCCGGTGCAAAGAAAAGAAAAAATAAGTGGCAGAAGAAGGGCTTGTCTTTTCATAAGCTTCACCTGTTTAGATTGTAGCCCCTCCGCCTGCAGGAATAAAGGGCAATAGGGGGAAAGCGCGACTGGGCCCAATGGCCCGGCTGGCCCTGCAAAAAAAAGGCCGCCGGGTCTTTCCGGCGGCCGACGCGGCGCTCACGCGCGCCTATTTTTTAGATTCCACCACGGCTTTTACCATCTCGTCCCAGTAAGTGGCTTTGGAGAAGCTGAGGTGCTCGTACTTCGGCTTGTAGTTCAGGTAGAAGAGCGGGAAGTAAGCGGAGATCCCGTTGGCGTCCTTGGACTTGTAGCCCAGCGCGTCGTTGCGCAGCACGAACTTTTCGGCGAGGAAGACTATGACCTCGCGGGCCGCCTCCTTAACTTCGGGCGTCGCGGTGTTGTCATGGTAGAGCTGCATCACCTGGTAGAGGTCGCGGGCGTCCTCGTCTTCGAAATGCCGCAGGCCCCACTTCTTGTCGTGGTAAAGCTTCATGTCCGCCGGCGAAGCCGCCACCAGCCGCGCGAACCTGTCCAGCAGCCGGGCCAGGCCGGCGGCCTCGGAAGGGCGCACTATGGACATGGTCACCGACATCTTCTGCGTGCCGAAATAAAATTCCGAAAAGCCCTTCATTATCGCCTGGGCCGCCTTGAAGGAGTCGCCGGGATCGGCCGCGAGCGCGTTGAGGAAGACCTCGTAGTTGTAGCCGCTGCCCGGCGTGGTCTCCTGGGAGCCGACCACGTACTCGGCCGAGTCCCGGAGGTCGTAAACCACTTCCACCGTCTGCATCAGGCAGGCGTCGGAGGCGTAAACGTTCACGCCGCCGCCGGCCTTGATGGCCCGGGCCAGCTCTTCCGGGGAAATATGGTTGCCGGACGGCTCGTCGTAGGATATGCCCTTGACGGCGCCGGGCGGGGGTTTCACGCCGCGCCAGCCGCTGCCATGGCCGCCCACTATAAGCATGTATTTTTTAGCCGGGTAATTGGCTTTACCCCAGGCGATGAACTCGGCCAGGTGGCGCCAGTCGCCCATGTCGGCGTCGGGGAAATGCGCCAGCACCGGGGAATTAATTTTGAGCGGGTCCGTATCCTTCACCATCAGGAAGCGGCGCGAGCCGGTCCAGTCCGCCTGGGGGGGCGCCGGCTCCTGCACGCTGGAGAAAGGGTTGAAAGGCGGGGGGGTCACTATGCGGCCCATCTCGGCCACCACGTTGACCTTGGGCGTGGAACCGGCGGCCTCCATCTCGTTGACGTCTTTAATGGCCTCGAGGCCGAGGTTGTTGCGCGCGCTGACGTAGATCAGCACCGTCCATTCTTTGGGAGCCGGGCGGCCGGGAACCGCTGGCGCGGGCGCCTGCGCCTCCGGCAGGCCGGAAAGGGAAAGGCGCTCCAGGTCGAAGGCGGCGGCCTGTGAAAAAGCCGGCAGCAGGAAAAGACACGAGAGGAGGGGCAGGTATTTCTTCACAGTTATATTGTAAGCGGCACCAGCCGTTTTCGCATGAGCAGAAGGGCCCAGGCGCGGCTAGTCCTTAAGGGGAAAAGACAAGCGCTTAAAAAAGTATTAAAATATAGATATCATTCGCCTGGCCCTTCCGGGCGCCCGAAGGAGACTATGCTTTACTACGCGTACCAGCTTAAAGATTTTTTCAGCCCCCTCAACGTTTTCCAGTACATCACCTTCCGCGCCGGCGGCGCGGTCATAACCTCTTTCCTGCTGAGCCTGCTGCTCGGCCCCTGGCTCATAGCCAAGCTGAGGTCCTACAAGATAGGCCAGGTACAGCGCACCGACGGCCCGCAGACCCACCTGGCCAAGCAGGGCACCACCACCATGGGAGGCCTGCTGATCTTCCTGACGCTTACGTTCTCCACGGTTCTCTGGGCCCGCATGGATAACCGCTTCATCCTGCTGATGCTCTTCACCACGGTAGTGCTGGCCTTCACCGGCTGGATGGACGACTATACCAAGCTGGTCCGGAAGAATCCCAAAGGCGCCTCCTCCGCTTTCAAGTTCACGCTGCAGCTCTTCACGGCGGTGGGGGTGGTCGGCTACCTGGCCGCCTATCCGCCCAACGCGCAGTACGCCAACGTACTCTCCATCCCGTACACCAAGGAACTTTTCCTGAACCTCGGCTTCCTCTACGCCGCGCTGGCCATGATAGTCATCATCGGCTCCTCCAACGCCGTCAACCTCACCGACGGGCTGGACGGCCTGGCGGCCGGCTCCATCGTATTCACGGCGCTCACCTTCGCCATCATCGCCTACGCCGCCGGCAACGTCAAGTGGGCGGCTTACCTCAAGCTCATCTACGTGGACGGCGCCGGCGAGATAACGGTTTTCCTGTCGGCGCTCATCGGTTCCTGCCTGGGCTTCCTCTGGTACAACGCCCACCCGGCCGAGGTCTTCATGGGCGACACCAGTTCGCTGTTCCTCGGCGGGGCCATCGGCACCGCGGCCATCGTGACCAAGCAGGAGCTGCTCCTGCCCATAGCCGGCGGCATCTTCCTCGTGGAGACGCTGTCGGTGATCCTGCAGATGGGCTCGTTCAAGCTGCGCAACAAGAAGCGCCTCTTCCTGATGGCCCCCATCCACCACCATTTCGAGCTCAAAGGCATAGCCGAGTCGAAGGTGACGGTGCGCTTCTGGATCGTGGGGATCATGCTGATGCTGATCGCGCTTTCGTCGCTGAAAATACGCTGACATGTTCTTACCTGGAAAATTCAAAGGGGGGAGGGCGCTGGTCATAGGCGCCGGCAAGTCGGGCGCCGCCTGCGCCAACCTGCTGGCGGCCCGCGGCTTCGCCGTGCTGCTCTCCGACGAGAAAAAGAAGACGGAGCTGGCGGAGAAGCTCAAGGGCCTCTCTCCCCGCGTACAGGTGGAGGCCGGCGGCCATTCCGGGGCCGCCTTCGCCTGCGCCTTCGCGGTGAAGAGCCCCGGCATGTCACACGCCCACCCGCTCATCAAGGCCCTGAAGAAAAAAAAGGTCCCGGTCTTCAGCGAGGTCGAGATAGCCCTGGCCTTCTCGCGGGCCTCGCGCCTGCTGGCCGTGACCGGCACCAACGGCAAGACCACCACCACCACCCTGCTCGGCGAGATCATGAAAGCGGCCCTGCGGCCCGCCGCCCGCGCCGTGGTCTGCGGCAACGTGGGCATACCGGCCTCGCTGGCCGCCCCTAAGGCGCGCCCCGGCGACGCCGTGGTGATGGAAGTCTCCAGCTACCAGCTCGAGGACAGCTCCAGCCTGAAGCCGCACGCCGCCTGCGTGCTCAACGTCACGCCCGACCACCTGGACCACCACGGGAGCATGGCCGCCTACGTGAAAGCCAAGGCGAAGATTTTCAGGCAGCAGGACGCGGACGGCTGCTGCGTCTTCAACTACGAGGACAGGCATTGCCGCCGGCTCGCGAAGTCCTGCCCGTCCAAACCGCTGTTCTTCTCCTCGAAGCGCTCCGGCGCCGGGCTGCACGCCTGGACGTCCGGCGGCAAACTGTTCTTCCGCGCCGGCAAGGCCGTATTCCCGGCGAAGCCGCCGGCCCTGCCCGGCGCCCACAACCTGGAGAACGCCATGTGCGCCGGCCTGATGGCCCTGCACTGCGGCGCGAAGCCCGCCGCGCTCAAAAAGGTCTTCGCTTCTTTCAAAGGCGTGGAGCACCGCATAGAGCCGGCCGGCCGGGTGAGGGGAATAACCTTCATAAACGACTCCAAGGGCACCAACGTGGACTCCACCATAGTGGCGCTGAAGTCCTTCGGGGGGAAGAGGAACATCTGGCTCATCCTGGGCGGCCGCGGCAAGGGCCTGCCCTACGCTCCGCTCATACCGCTTATTAAAAAAAGCGTCAAAGGCGTCCTGACCATAGGCGAGGACGCGCCCGTTATAGAGGCCGAGCTGGCCGGCGCCGCGCCGCTGATCACGGCCGTTACCATGCAGACCGCCTGCCGCGAGATCCTAGAGCTGGGTGAAAAGGGGGACATAGCCCTCTTCTCCCCCGCCTGCGCCTCGTTCGACCAGTTCAGGGATTTCGAGGACCGCGGCCGCAGGTTCAAGGCTTTCGTGAGGACCCTTAAATAACAAGCCCTATGGACTTCGCATCAAAACGCCGGAAACCGGGCTACAACGTGATCCACAACCGCAGCCTGAAGTACGTGGACTACCCGGTTTTCTTCATAGTGACCGCCCTGCTGATGCTGGGCCTGGTCTCCCTTTTCTCCGCCAGCTCGCTCTACGCCGCCAACAAGGGGCTGGACTCTCTGTTTTACACGCAGAAGCAGGCGCTCTTCATATTGCTCGGCTTCGGCCTGATGGCGGGGGCGGCCAAGCTGGACCTGGAACGCGTGCGACCCTATCTCAAGCCCGCCGTAGCGGTCACGCTGCTGCTGCTGGTGGTAACGCTCTTCATGCCCAAGGTAGCCGGGGTGCGCCGCTGGATACCGCTGGGCTTCATGAAGCTGCAGGTCAGCGAATTCGCCAAGATCATCCTGGTGCTTTACCTGTCCGATTTTTTCGACCGCAACGCCAGCTGCATCAATTCCGACTGGAAGCGGATGGCGAAGCCGCTGGGCGTCATAGTGCTGACGCTGGGCCTCATCGCCGCCCAGCCGGACCTCGGCACGCCAGCCCTGCTGTTCGGGGTGGCCCTCTTCATGTTCTTCGCGGCCGGCATGAAACTGCGCTACCTCCTGGCCCCGCTCGGCGTCGGCCTGCTCATCCTTATCGAAGAACTCGCGCGCAAGCCGTACCGCATCCAGCGGCTCAAGAATTTCATTTCACCCTGGCAGGACGCCAGCGGCACGGGCTACCAGCAGGTGCAGGCGCTGCTGGCGGTGGGCTCGGGCGGCTGGTTCGGCACGGGCCTCGGCGCCTCCAAGCTGAAGCTGATGTACCTGCCTGAGCCGCATACCGACTTCATCTTCCCCGTCGTAGCGGAGGAGCTGGGCCTGCTGGGCGGCCTTCTGATAACGGCCCTCTTCGCGGCGCTGCTGGTGAAGGGCGCCCGCATCGCCCGCAACGCCCCGAGCCATTACACCGCGCTGGCCGCCCTGGGCCTCACCCTCTGCATCGTCCTGCAGGCCTTTTTCAACATCGCCATGACCATAGGGCTGCTGCCCACCAAGGGCATCCCGCTGCCCTTCTTTTCCTACGGCGGCTCCTCAATCTGGGCGTCGATGATCATGGTGGGCCTGATACTAAACATTTCGGCGCACAGGAGCGGCTCCAGATGGTAGACAACAAGCGTATCCTCATAGCCTGCGGCGGCACGGGCGGCCACTTCTATCCCGGCTTCGCCCTCGCGGCAGAGCTGCGCTCCCGCGGCTGGCAGGCCCTGTTCCTGGTCAAGAAAGAGGACATCGCCCGGCCGGCGCTCGACGAGGCGGACTTCCCTTACGCCGAGCTGGACATGGCCGCGCTGCCGCGCTCGCTCAACCCGCTCAGGCACGCGGCTTTCCTGGCCAAGTTCTTAAAGTCCCTGGCGCTCTCCGCCAGGATCATGCAGGATTTCAGGCCGGCGGCGGTACTGGGCACCGGCAGTTACGTGGCTTTCCCGGCGGAGCTGGCCGCCCGCCTGGCGGGCGTCCCCGTTTATCTGCACGAGTCCAACGCCGTGTTCGGCCTGGGCAACCGCCTGGCCGGCCTCTTCTGCCGCAAGGCGGCGCTCGGCCTGCCGATAAAGGAAAATCCACTCGCCGGCAAGTCGGAACTGACCGGTACGCCCATACGCGAGGCCTTCCGCCGCGCCATTTCCAAGGAGGCGGCCAGGGCGGCCCTCCGCCTGGAAAAGGACAAGTTCACGGTGCTGGTCTTCGGCGGCAGCCAGGGAGCCCGCCGGCTCAACGGGGCTTTCATAAACGCCGCTAAACTCCTCAAAAGCGACCTGCAGGCGGTGCACGTCACCGGCAGGAAAAATTTAGAAGAAGTCAGCGCCGCCTACGCGGCCGCCGGCCTGGGGGACGGGCAAGGCATCAAGGTTTTCGACTACCGCGAGGATATGCCGGAGCTCTACGCAGCGGCCGACCTGGTGGTGGCCCGCTCCGGCGCCAGCACCGTGGCGGAACTGGCCCAGCTCAGGAAGCCGGCGATACTGGTGCCGCTGCCTTCTTCGGCCGCGGACCACCAGCGCAGCAACGCCCTGGCCCTAGCCGGCAGCGGGGCCGCGCTCTGCCTGGAAGAGGGCCCCGATTTCGACAACAGGCTGGCCGCGGCCATACGCAATTTCATCGGCGACCCGGGCCGCGCGGCGGCCATGGCGGCCGCCTATGGCGGCACCGGCATCCCGGAAGGGCTGGGGGCGGCCGCGGCGCTGGCCGCGATGATAGAAAGAGACGACCGGATCTGAACGGAGGAAACTTAAAATGGAAATAGAGAAAGGTTCAAAGTGGGTAAACTTCGATCTCATGGAGCGCTTCATGCGCGACGTATTCAAGGGCGTGGGCGTGCCGCCCGCCGACGCGGCCGTCTGCGCCGACGTGCTGATCACCGCCGACAAGCTGGGCATAGACTCCCACGGCGTCTCCCGCCTGAAGCCCATTTATTACGACCGGATAAAGCAGGGCATACAACTGCCGAAGACCCGCTTCGAAGTGGTGAAGGAGACTCCCACCACCGCCGTGATTGACGGCCACAACGGCATGGGCCACGTTATCGCAAAGCGGGCCATGGAGATCGCGGTGAAGAAGGCGAAGAAGTACGGCCTGGGCATGACGGCCGTGCGCAACTCCACCCATTACGGCATCGCCGGCTACCACGCGCTGCTGGCCGCCAAGGCCGGGATGATAGGCATCACCGGCACCAACGCCCGCCCGTCCGTGGCGCCCACCTTCGGCGTGGAGAACATGATGGGCACCAACCCGCTCACGTTCGCCATACCGACGGACGAGAAGTTCCCGTTCCTGCTCGACTGCGCCACGCCCATCACGCAGCGCGGCAAGATTGAAGTCTACGCCAAGCTGGGCAAGAAGATGCCCAAAGGCTGGGTGATAGACGAGAAGGGCAATTCCAAGACCGATTCGCGCGCCGTGCTCAAGGACCTGGTGGCGGGCACCGCCGCGCTGGTGCCGCTCGGAGGCATCGGCGAGGAACTCGCCGGCTACAAGGGCTACGGCTACTGCACGGTGGTGGAGATACTTTCCGCCGCGCTGCAGCAGGGCGCCTACATGAAGGCGCTGCTCGGCGTGGACAAGAACGGGAAAAAGATCCCCTACCCGCTCGGCCATTTCTTCCTGGCCATCGATATCGGCCACTTCGTGCCTCTGAAGTCTTTCAAGAAGACCGCCGGCAATATCCTGCGCGAGCTGCGGGCTTCCAGGAAGATGCCCGGCGCCAAGCGCATCTATACCGCCGGAGAGAAAGAGCACCTGGCCTGGCTGTACCGCAGGAACAAGGGCGTGCCGCTCAACAAGGAGACCCAGCGCGAGATGCTGGCCATGCGCGAAGAGCTGGGCCTCACAAAATACAAGTTCGGCTTTTAGCCGGGGAGGGGGGATATGTTCGACGAGTTCGCCAGGTGCAGGCTCGCGCTTTACGGGGCCATCTTCGCCGCCTTCATGGGCTTCGGGGGCAGGATAACAGGAATAGAGCCCCTCAATAACCAGTTCTTCGCCTTCGCGCTCTGGACCTACATCCTGCTGGCGGACAACCTGGCCTACCGGTTCAACGCCTCCTCCACGCTGGTCTCCCGGCCCGAGGAGTTCTTCTACCTGGCGGCCTGGTCCGTGGGCCTGGCGGCCCTGGCCGAACTCCTGAACCTGCGCCTGGAAGCCTGGCAATACCTCAACCAGCCGTCGGACCTCTCCCTGCGCTGGACCGGCAGGGTGGCCGCCTGGGCCGGGGTACTGCCGTCGCTCTTCGTCACCGCCGACCTTTTCAGGACATTCAACTTCTTCCGGGGCCTCAAATCCCGCCGCTTCGAAATTAACGCGCGGCTCTCCAAAAGGCTTTACCTGGCCGGGGGAGTCCTGGCCGCGCTGGCCCTGGCGCTGCCCCGGCACGCCTGGCCGCTGGCCGTGCCGGCCGTTTTCCTGCTGGCCGAAGCCCTTAACCTGAAGCTGGGCCTGCCGTCCCTGCTGCGCGACCTGGCCGGAGGCCTGCCCGGGAAAACGCTGCGCCTGGCCGCCGCCGGGCTGGCCTGCGGCCTGCTCTGGAGCTGGTGGAACCAGGCCGCCGGGGCTTTCTGGCAGTACAACCTGCCCGGCTGGCTGCAGCCGGCCCCCTGGCTGGCCTACGCCGGCTTCCCTCTCCTGGCCCTGTCGGCCTATTCGCTCCACAGCCTGAGCTCCTGGCTGCGGGCGGGCAAAAGCTGGGAAGGTACCCCGTGGACCATGCCCGGCAAGCCCCCGCATCCGGCCTTCCTGTGGGGGGCGGCCGCGCTCATAATTATCAACTCCTATATAGCCCTGCAGGCCGTGGACGCCCGCACGGTCAAACTCTACCTGGGCTGGCTCTAAAGCCCCGCCCCCGCCTTTACCCAAAGGGCCCAGCCGCGGCTGGGCCCTGTGGTCCGGCCGGGTCTGGGCCTTGTGGCTATTGACTTTTGTCAACTCTCACTGTATAACATAGCGGAAGTTAACGCTCGCACCGGAGGAGTTTATGAAAAACCTTGTGAAAAACACCATGCTGACCGCCGCGGCCCTTCTTATTCTGCCCGCGCTCTCCTTCGCCGAGTCGAAGAGCATCTACGGGGAAGACAACCGCAAGGACTTCTTCGAGATGTCCTCCTCGTTCCAGGCCATAGCCAATTCCGTGGTCTCCATGTGGAAATCCGCCTCGGTCACCGCCGAAGGCTCTGGCTTCAAGCTGCAGACCATGAACTTCGGAGACCGGCTGAACCTCTGCCCCAACGAAAAGTTCCGCGAGCAGCCTATCGGTGCTTTCTGCTCCGGCGCGCTGGTGGGCGAGGACCTGGTCATGACCGCCGGCCACTGCATTAAGACCGACGCGCAGTGCAAGGACACCAAGTTCGTCTTCGGCTACGGCGTGATGCGCCAGGGCGCAGCGGCAGTCACCACCGTACCTGCCGCCAACGTTTACGGCTGCGGCAGCATAGTGAAGCGCTTCCTGGCAGGGGAACCCAACTCCGCCAACCCCACGGGCCAGAACCTGGGCCCCGACTACGCCCTGGTCAGGCTGGACAGGAAAGTTACCGGCCGCCGCGCCCTGCCCGTGAACCGCGGCGCCAACCTGAAGAAGGGCGACGGGCTGTTCGTCATCGGGCACCCGGTCGGCCTGCCCGTGAAGCTGGCCGGCTACGCCACGGTGCGCGATTTCTCCAAGGTGGGCTATTTCGTGGCCGACCTGGACACCTTCGGCGGCAACTCCGGCTCGCCCGTCTTCAACACCGCGACCAAGAAGATAGAAGGCATACTGGTGCGCGGCGACGAGGATTTCATCGAGAGCCCCGCCGGGTGCACCACCATGGCCACCTACGAGCAGACCGGCGGCCGCGGCGAGGACGTGACCAAGATAGCCGTGCTTTCGGCCAGCATCCCCAGGCTGCCCGGCGAGAAGGCGGTCGCGGAAGAGCTGGAAGTACGGGACATGGATTCGAGCGCGATACAGCCGCAGGACGCGGCCCCGTCGAGGACCATCTCCTTCGACTAGCGCTTAACGGCTGGGCTTAAGAAAACACGCGCCCGGGGCGGCTTCCCCGGGCGCGCTTATTTTGCGGCGCAGGCCCAAAAAAATTGTATCCTTAACTGCGTGACACAACGCTTACTCCCGCTCTGCGCGCTGGCGGCGGCCCTGCCGCTGGCGGCCTGCTCTTCGGTCGAGAAGCGCCTGCTCTCAGAGCTGCCCCTGGTAAGGGCCGAGGCCCTGGAGTCGGCCGCCGC
>Ga0075012_10001899_pt1 | contig 20834 bp, 14 predicted proteins | sample All_14_2_FD_71474 | JGI IMG/M metagenome (GOLD analysis project Ga0075012, IMG submission 71474) | Freshwater microbial communities in response to fracking from Pennsylvania, USA - Allegheny Zone_MetaG_DW_15 | ecosystem: Environmental > Aquatic > Deep subsurface > Groundwater > Drilled... | reverse complement strand
GCCTCAGCTACCTGTTGAAACTGCTCGAAGAATACTTGGTCTTGAAGGAAAAACAGGCAGACCCACTCGCCGACCCGCACCTGCTGCTCGCCGCCTACCACCGCCGGAAACTGGGCCGCCATTTTGAAAAAACGCAGCGTTCATTTTCGAAATCCATTGAAAATCAGCCACTTAGGCATCCCGGTTTTTACTTGGAAAACTATCGGATGGAGCACCAGCAGTACCTCCACCTTCTCGAATCGGGGCGCTCGAAGGAACTGAACCTACAAGCCGTGGAAGACCAACTTACCACCGCCATGCTGGCCATGAAGTTGCGCCAAGCCTGCCTGCTGCGCTCCCACCAAGCCGTGTTCAACACGCCCTACCGCCTGAATTTGTTGGATGAAATTTTGGCGCTGGCCGAAGAGCCGCCCTACGCCGAAAGCCCTGCCGTGCTGGTGTATCGGCTGTGCTACTTGGCGCTTTTCGGGGAGCGGGGCGATGCTGATTTCGGGGCGTTCAAGCTGGCGCTTTTCGAGCACGGCGACCGTTTTCCAAAGGAAGAAATCGGCTCGCTCTACCTGCTGGCCATCAATTTTTGCATCAAAAAAATAAACGTCAACCAGCCGGGCTACCTGCGGGAGGCGCTCGACCTTTACAAGCAGGGCCTGAAATCAGAGCTGCTGCTCGACAACGGCCAGCTTTCCCGCTTCGCCTTCAACAATATCACGGGCATTGCCCTGCGCCTGCCTGATGAACTGGACTGGGCGGAGCGCTTTGTCGAGGAGTACCGCTCCTACCTCGAACCTACTGCGCAGGAGGCAGCCTTCAGCCTGAACAGTGCCCGCATTGCGTTTGCGAAGCGGCAGTACGACAAGTCGCTTTTGTTGCTACAACGTGCTGATTATAAGGATTTTATCAATGGCATGAACGCCCGTGTGCTCCAACTGAAAATCTATTTTGAAAAGCAGGAACTGGAACTGTTGGATGCCCACCTGAAGACGCTGCGCATGTTCATCCGCCGCAACAAGCGCATGGGCTACCACCACCAGAACTGGCTGAACATCGTGCATTTCACCCAAAAACTGGTGGAACTGAATCCCTTCGACGAGCAGCAACGGGCAGCGCTTCGTGCCGAAATCGAGGCGGAACCCACCCTGACCGAGAAGGATTGGTTGCTGGCGCAATTGGACTAGTGCAAATTCAGGTACGGTCTTTGCAAATCCGCTTTTCAATCATTCCCTTTTTTAGTTTTCCAAAAAATAAACGCAGGACAAATACGCCATTGAAACTATGCCAACGTGCAGCGTTTTGCTTCCCCCCTTTCCAGTTCGCTGGCGCTTCAACTGATTGGTTTTCGGATTCTTACTTCAATTGCCGTTTGCCGCTTCGGCACGGTTAAACAAGAATTTACCCATGAAAATGCGTACCCTGTTTCTGCTTCTGTTTGTGACCATTTGCTCGTTGCCTTTCGGCAATGCTTCCGTCACCATTTCCCGCTCAGGCGTCAATTTGAAAATCAGGATGTACCTCCAAGGGGCATTCTTGGGCGTGAAGCAACCTGCCTCGCTTATGCGGGACGACCTGCGGGCGGCTGGCATGATACCGCTCCACGAGCCGTACTCCCAGCGTGAAAACTACACCCACTACGGTGAAATCGGCGGAACAGAGGAGATAACAAACCCCGAAGTGCTGAAAGTGACGGGCGAAAATGCCATCGTGGACTGGGTTTTCGTGGAGCTGCGCCACCCTGAGTTCCAGAAAATTACCTTGGCCACCCGTGCTGCCCTGCTCCAACGGGACGGCGATGTGGTGGACGTGGACGGCATCTCCCCGCTGCATTTTGACGGCATCGAAGCGGGCGACTATCTCGTGGCCGTTGGCCACCGCAACCACCTCGCTGTCATGTCCACCAAGGTTTTTTCCCTCTCTGAAAAGCCTATGCTGGTGGATTTCACCGACCCGAATACGGGCTTCTACGGCAACCATCCCATGATTCAAATCGTGGACAAAATGGCCCTGTTTGCTGGCGATGTCAACCGGGATGGAGAGGTGAAGGTGGATGGCCCAAAGAACGACAAGGAGCATATTTTCTACACCGTGCTGCACTCGCCGGACAACGTGGATGCCAACCAGAACTTCATCCTCAACGGCTACCTTGACGAGGATGTCAACCTCGATGGCCTGGTGAAGTACCAAGGCCCCACCTCCGACGGCTCCTACGTGGCCTTCGATGTGGTTTTCTTCTGGCGCTACAACTGCCCACAGGTGGACAAGGATTGTCGTTTGGTGCAGCAGTTGCCGTAGATTTTATTGAACTGTATTGAGAATGGGATTTTCGGGTTTTAAGGTTTTTGGTAAAGCGTGGAGACACCCTTCGCCCCAACTTGAAAACTTCAAACCTAAAAATCTTACGAACCATATATCTAAATAAACACAAAACATGAACTACAAACCACTACTCATCTTACTTGTTTTTAACCCATTTTTCTTTGCGCAAGCAAAAACGACGGCTTTGCAAAATACTGGCGTAAACGTGCAGCCACGGGTGTACTTGCAAGGTGCGCTGCATGGCCTTTTGCCTGCGGCAACGCTCATGCGGGACAACCTGCGGGCACTGGGCCTACTGCCAAGCACGGAACCATACACGAGCCTAGGCTACCATTTTTGGAACCACGGTATTGACATTGGCGGCGGCGAGACGCTTGCAAATCCAAACGTACTACAGGTCACGGGCAGCAATGCCATTGTGGACTGGGTCATCGTTGAGCTGCGCTCCACTAGTTTCTTGGACTCTATAAAGTGGAGCCGTGCCGCCCTGGTTCAGCGTGATGGCGACGTGGTGGACGTGGATGGCATCTCGCCCGTCAATTTCCCAAATGCCAACCCCGGAGAATACAGGGTGATGGTGCGTCACCGCAATCACCTTGGTATTATGAGCGATTCAGATATTGCGCTGAGTACAACGCCTGTTACCGTTGATTTTACAGACATTGATACTCAATTGGCGTGTCCTTATGGCATGACTACCATCGGCAACAAAAGGGCCTTATGGGGCGGGGACCTGAACATGGACGGTCGGTTAATTTACCAAGGGCCCGGCAACGATATTTTGAAGCTGTTCACCACTGTTTTATACGACTCAGCAAACACATCGCTGATTACGTCTTTCGTCAGCACGGGCTATTTACAGGCCGACGCAAACATGGACGGCAAGGCGATTTATCAAGGGCCAAACAGCGATAGAACCTTTGTTTTTCAATTTATTGGCCCGGCATATAACTTCAATTTTGGCAACAATTACGTCGTACTAGAATGCGTGCCCTAAATACTTTCAACCCACTCCCCGCTCTTATAAACATCATGAAAAATAAATTTTTTTACCAAACAACGCTTATCGTGGCATTATTTGCTGCCGCCATCAACCTCCATGCCCATAACGGCATTCGGGTGTCACCAAAAGTTTTTCTGAAAGCCCCCATGGGCAACGACGGCCTCATGCGGGACGATTTGCGCATCAAGGGCTTGATTCCGACCACGGAGCCTTACTCCAGCTTGCCCAGTTTCCAGCATTTTGGTAGCGGGGGTGGCGAGGCCATCACCGACCCGAACGTGTTGAGTGTCAGCGGCGAAAATGCCATCGTGGACTGGGTTTTGGTTGAAATCCGTTCGGACGCCAACCTGACAACGCCCATTGCCACACGTTCGGCCCTGCTCCAGCGGGATGGCGACGTGGTGAGTGTGGACGGCGTTTCACCAGTGCAGTTCTTGGAAGTAGCGCCGGGGCAGTACCATATCTCCGTGCGCCACCGCAACCACCTCGGCGTGATGACGGCAGATAATATCAGCCTCAGCAGCTCGACCCAATCGGTGGATTTCAGCAATCCGAACTTGCCTCTGTACGGTACGAATGCTGCTGACTTGGAAAATGGGAAAAGGCTGCTTTGGCTTGGCAAAGTATCGGCTGACAAAGAAATAAATACGCATGGGGCTGGTAACGAGCTAGATGTGATTTTTTTCAGCGTTTTGCTTGCGCCTGGGAATACTAACAGCAATTTGAATTACATCTATAAAAAATACACCACGGCAGATGTTAACATGGATGGCTACGTGATTTATTCTGGCCCAAAGAATGACCGTTCATTCATTTATTCACAACTGCTGGAAGGCTGCCAGAACAATTCCTGCAATTTGATTGAGCAACTACCTTAAAATGCCACCCATCAGGCTTTCAAAAACAGCCCTGCCAGCGGTCACACGCTGGCAGGGCTGTTTTTATTTTCCTTGCAAAACCAGCTTCGCAACGCCCGTTCTTCCTGCTTTTTTTACCGATAAAAAATAGGTACCAGCGGGAAAGTAACTCGTTCCAATGGATTGATTTACAATGCCTTGCGCAATATCCCTGCCCATCTCATCCGTCAATGTCCAAGCTGCATTCAGCCATTTTTCTGGCAGTTGAAGTTGCGCTCCAGCCGATGCGGGATTCGGGCTGATGGTAAATTGTTCCACCGGGTTTTGAGGCTCAACAGCGTTGGTGGCCAATGTCAAAAAATCATGGATGAGGATGGCATCCACATGGGTCGGAAGGGAGGTTTTGCCAGTCACCAAAATGCCGCCAGTGGCGGAGGGCTGGATGTCGTAAGCGATGTCGAGGCCGGGGCCACCGAAGTATTTCCGATCCACTTCGTTGCCCAATGAGTCGAGCGAGATGGCCACGATGTCGGTATTGCCAGCGGCCTCGTTGTAGCTGTAGCCCGTGACGAGGATGCTGCCGGGGTTCACTTCGCAGATGCCAAAACCCGCATCAGAGGCGTCGGTGCTGGGCACGTATTTGCCCCAAAGCAACTCGCCCTCTGCGCTCACTTTTGCCACGTAAACGTCGAAATTGGAACTGGTTGGCGTCGCCACTTCGCCCACTACTAGAATGTCGCCGCTGGCGGTCACGGTTAGGTTTTTGCTGCCACCGTTGTAGGGCGAGTCAATCACCACGGTGTGCAGGAGGTTGCCTTTGCTGTCGAGAATCAACACGATGGGGTTGTAGGCCATTGGCGCTACAAGGCGGTCGCCGCAGACGGCGTAGTGGCCATCGGGCAGTTGGGCGATGCTCATGCTGATGTCGTTGACGGGTTCTCCGAGGGTTTTCGACCAGGATTCGAGCGGCGTTGCCCCGAATTTTTTAATGAAAATATCATTGCCTACGCCGATGGTGGAGCTGGCAAAACCACAGGCGATGTAGCCGTCCTCCGTGGCGGCGATGCTTTGGAACTGCTCGTTCAAGGAACCTGTGCCGTAGGTGCTGAAGCTCAATTGGTTGCCATCCAGGTCCACTTGCAGGATGAAGCCGTCCTTGTTCAGCCCGCCGATTTCATTGCTCTCCCCAGCGATGATAAGCCTGTCGTTTTTCAGGATAAAGTCTTGCGCAAATTCGCTTTCGCCACCGTCGTAGGACTTCGACCAGATGACCTCGCCATCTATGCCAACCTTCACCAAAAGCACATCTTCGCCAGTAGTGGTATCGGATTGGACATTGGCCAACATGTAGATGCTGCCATCGGGCACCTGCAAGCTGCCAATCCCGACTTCAAAGCCTTGTTCGCTGCCATAGATAAGCTGAAATGGCTCCGTTTGGGCAACCAACAGGCATGGGAAAATGAGGAGTATGATTGGCTGAAGTATTTTGTGGAACATGGTGTGCTTACATTTTGAAACAGGGTGCAAGGTAGGGATTAGTCTGTCAGCAATTGCCTCGATGACAAATGGCAACGGCAGCATTGGCTGGGCTAGGAAATAATTTACAGGCAGTGTATTGGAAAAAAATAGTGTAATTCGTGGCTTCAATTTTCATTCACCAATAAAAATTATGCAATGAATACTTCACGTAGAAAATTCTTTCAATTCGCAGGTGCAGCTGCTGCCACTGCGCTTGTGTTACCTCACTGGGCCTGCAATTCCGGCAGCGAGGAAAAGGCCGCCGAAACTACCGCACCTCCTGCCGAACCAGCACCCGTGGCGGGCAGCATCCCTAATTTCGGCATCCAGCTTTGGAGCGTCCGTGACGACATGGCCAAAGACCCAAAAGGCGTGCTGAAACAGCTTGCTGCCGCTGGCTACAAGCAAATCGAAAGCTTTGATGGCGAAAAAGGCATCTACTGGGGCATGACCAACACCGAGTTCAAAACCTACATGGACGAACTGGGCATGAACCTCGTGGCCAGCCACTGCGACATCAAAAAGGATTTCGAAAAAAAGGCCGCCGAAGCTGCCGCTATTGGCGTGAAATACCTGATTTGCCCGTACATCGGCCCACAGAAAAAACTGGACGACTGGAAAAAAACGGTGGACGAGTTCAACCGCCTCGGTGGCATCTGCCAGAAGAACGGCATCCGCTTCGCCTACCACAACCACGACTATTCCTTCAAGCCAGTGGACGGCCAGAAGCCGCAGGACTACATGCTGGCCAATACCGACCCTAACCTCGTGGACTTCGAAATGGACATGTACTGGGTGGTGACGGCTGGTGAAGACCCCATCGCCTACTTGCAAAAATATCCGAACCGCTTCCGCTCCTGCCACGTGAAGGATCGCAAAAAGGACGCAGCCGCAGGCGTGGGCGAGGCTTCCTGTGACCTAGGTACTGGTTCCATTGACTATCCGAAAATCCTCAAAGTGGCCAGCGAAACCGGTATGCAGCTCTACATTGTCGAGCAGGAACTTTGGGACAACTCCACCCCGCTGAAAAGCGCCGAAGTGGACGCCGCCTACATGAGCAAGCTGGTTTTTGCTTGATTTCAAATGATTTCAACCTGATGCTGGACGCTGAAGTATGCGTCCAGCATTTTTTTATTTTCGGAATTAGACTATCAAGGAATCGTTGGAATATGTTGATAAAAAACAAATTAAAAAAAAATCCCAATTCAACCCCCTCCGGCACAAAACTTGCTGCTAACTTTCCTGAGAACAACCCCGTGGGCAAATAGTCCAAACGCTGCCGCTATTCACACTAAATCAACTTCTTAGAAATTAGGAAAAAGCTAAAACGAGGAGTTTTGGCGATTGAGAAAGAGGCTTTCAACATCAGAGATTAGACATTCCACACACCCATCGCTTCCGGCTCTTAGGCTGGCGCTGATAATTTTTTTTGTTTGATGAAGAACCTCCTTTCCTTACTGACACTTTGCCTTGCTGGCGCAATGGCCGTGCCTGCCGTTGGCCAAATCCTACTGAAAATCGAACTCCAGCCCGACGGTGAAACCTACACGCTTTCCGCCTACTCCCAATCGGATCTACTACCACCAACTGACAATATCATCCACTCGGCCAAAATCGCAGTCAAGGTACCGACCGGAACATTTGAGCCTCAATCGCTCGAAAACCTGAATGGGCAATGGCAATTTGCTGCCCTCGTGCAGCACCCCGTGGAGGCCCCAAACATGGATTACGTCTTGTTCAATTTGGTGGGCGGAGGCGACCAGATGGTGATGCAGGCTTGGCAGGAAGTGCCGCTTTTTTCCTTCAAAAACAAATACGGCTGCACAGGCGCACTCAAAATCATGCACCCCACCAACGACCCATTTTTGCCCCCAAACTCACTCGGATTGCCTGTCCAGTCTGAATTTGTTGTAGAGGGCCTGGGTGCGGGCAATGCCGTTAACGGGCTTTATGGAAACGGCTCAGCAAACTGTTTTGTGGACGCCAACTGTCTCATTGTCAGCGAGTTGGAATTGCTTCCCAATAATTTTTACCAGATTTCAATAACCACTGCCCCAGCTTTCCTATCGCCCACCAACCTCGAAATGGTGCAGGTCGCCATGCGGGTGCCGACCAATTTTTTCCAAATCTACGGTCTGACGAACCTGCTGCCCGGTCAGTTCAGTTTCGGCAGCACGACCCGTTTTGATGGCCCCGCCGAAGACCCCGACCACGACTACATCCAGTTTCGCTTGAATGCAACGGCTGGTGGCTTGGCCCTCCAACCTGGCACCAAACTCCCACTGCTCCGCTTCGCAAACGGCGGTAGTTGCCAAGGGGATTCCATTTTTTTGGTGAAAAACGATGACCCGTTCCTGCCTCCCAACTCGCAATCAGCTAACATCGGCCAGTTCGTGAAATTCATAGGGAGCGATGCCCGCTTGCCCGTTTGCGCCAGCAGCCAATTCGGAAAAGCACCTTGCACGGGCTGCTTTTTCACCGATGGCTTGCTGAAAATTGACAGCGTCCAGTCCGCTAACCCCGTGGCCTGCCTCGGCGGCCAGAACGGGATGCTGCGGATTTTTGCCCACGGCGCTACCAACCTCGAATTCAGCATTGACGGTGGGCAAACTTGGTCCACCAACAGCTATTTCACAGGGCTATCGGCGCAGGTTTACAAGCCGCAGGCCAGGGGCATGAAGTTTGGCTGCTTGGTTTATGAGTATGGCCAATATGTAGAATTGGAAAATGATACGCAAATTGAAGTGAAATTGGATGCCCCGGCGGCAGCCTGCGAAGGTGCCGACATTCAGCTTAAAATTATGTCGCCCAACCCGCTTCCAGCAAACGCTAGTTTTGCTTGGACGGGGCCACAGGGCTTCGCCGCTAATTTCGCCGACCCAGTCATTTTTGATGTAAACAATTATCAATCAGGCAATTATACGTTGTTGTTGTCGGCTCCCGGCTGCGACCCAGCCACTGCTTCCACGAGTTTGCAAGTGAACCCGCTGCCGCCCACGCCCGATATTTTGGCCAACGGTCCCATCTGTTTTGGGGAAAAATTGGTGCTGTCCACAGCGGCCAGCGCCCTGCTTTTCGATTGGTACGGGCCGCTCAGCCCAGCGCAGCCTGTGCTGAGTTCTGGCGCTAGCATTGCCTTCATTGACCAGACGATGGATGCCTACACCTCCGGCAACTGGCAGGTGAAAATCACCGACCAAAACGGATGTAGCGCCATGAGCCAGCCCATTGCCGTGCAAATCAAGCCTAGGCCGCAGGCATTTGCCGAAACCAGTGGCCCTGCCTGCACGGGCGGACAGGTGCAACTCCTCTCCAACCCGCTGCCCGGTGCCACCTACGAGTGGAAGCTGCTGGGCGAGAGCACTATTTATTCCATGCAGCCTAACCCATTGGTTTCCAATGTTTTAGCTTCGCAAACATTTCAGCTTGTGGTCACACAGGACGGCTGCGTCTCCGTCGTTCCGGCCACAGCCACAATCAATTTGAACCCCTCTCCGGTCATTGCGCCAGCACAATTGTACACACCAGCACCCGACTGTTCGCCGCAGGCGCTCCAGCTACAGGCCAACGCCACAGGCACGGGCCTGAGTTTCCTCTGGTCGGGGCCGAACGGTTTCGCTTCGCAATCGGCCAACCCAACGCTTCCCGCTGCCACCGCCGCCGCCAACGGCATTTACCAACTGCAAGTCAGCAATGTTTTCGGCTGCACGTCCGCAGCGGAAATGACCATCAGCGGCATCCACGACCCTGTGGCAAAACCCCTCGTCCAGACCTCCGGCCCGGCTTGCCCCGGCGAGGATGTCATGCTCACCGTGCCGACCTACTCAGGCTCACAGGTGAGCTACCAGTGGTTTTTGGGCGCTTCGCAAATGGCGGGGCAGACCTCCAATTCGTTGATTTTCAACGCAATACAACCAAGTTCCGAGGGAAATTACAAGGTGAGGGTCAATGTGGACGGCTGCACGGTGGAGTCCGCCAGCCAGCTCGTGGATGTGCTCGACAAGCCAACGCCCAACCCTGATTTTTTCCTGAGCGACCCCTGCGAGGGCGGCAGTTTGGCATTTTTCTCCAACAATAACGGCATCAGCGCATGGCACTGGTCAGGCCCCGGCGGCTTCAGTTCCGACTCGCCGAACCCGGTCATTTACAACACCGAGTTCAACGACATTGGCACCTACCAACTCACGGTCACGGGTACGAACGGCTGCACCGCCAACGCTGCGATCACCGTGGACGGCATCTTGCCCGTCCCCGCTGCCCCGCTCGTGGCATCGAACAGCCCCGTTTGCCCCGAAGCCGAAATCATCCTCACGGTGCAGAACCCAATCACCACAGGCACGGTGAATTACGAATGGCAAAACGCCAACGGCGACCAAGTCGGGTCGGGTGGGGCAGTGCTCGAATTGGCTGCCAACGACCCGCTGGCAGTACCGCCTTTTTTGGTAAAAACTGTTGTGAACACTTGCCCCTCGGCACTTTCCGACCCCATTTCGGTGGACGTGAAATCGGTGCCAGTGGCTTTGGCTTGGAGCAGTGGTGCCGTTTGCGAGGGCGGGCAGGCGCAGTTGTTTGCGGCCACGCAAGCGGGCGTCAGCTACGAGTGGCAGGTGGCAGGCCAAACCATCAGCATTGAGCAGAATCCAACGCTGACCCTGACGGATTCCACTGATTTTCAATTGATTGTGAAAACCAACGGCTGCGATGCTGAGACAACTGCCAATCTCAGCATACCCGTGAATCCAGCGCCGAGCGTGGCAAATTTGGTGGGCGGCGGGGTTTACTGCGAAGGCAGCCCTGTCAGCCTCAGCGCCAGCAATCCCGTGCCGCTGGCCGGACTGGTTCAGTTCGTTTGGGCTGGGCCGAACGGCTACTCGTTCACGGGTTCAGCGCCAGCAGCGGGACCGTTCCCGCTGGGCTTCACGTCCATTGCGCAGCAAAATGAAGGCAGCTACACGCTCACGCTCACGAGCGCCGAGGGCTGTGTTTCCGCTCCGCAAAGCCTGACCGTGGAAGTTGGCCAGATGCCCGCCACCCCGACGCTGACCTTGGCCGATGCGCAGCTTTGCGAAGGCGAAACGTTGCAACTGGATGCTTCGCCTGCCACGGGCAACAACGTGAGCTACAACTGGTATTTTCACACTGGCTCGACCGACTTGCTGCTGGCGACTACCAGTTTCCCAACGTATTTTTTGCCTTCGGTAAACGCCTCACAATCAGGTAGTTACTTCGTAAAGACGACCGCTGACGGTTGTCAGACTCCGCCATCCAACTTGGCACCTTTGGCCATCATCAGCCTGCCAACGGGCGCTTTGGCGACAAACCCGACGAACTCGCTCGCACCTGCCTGCGAGGGCACGGCTGTGCCCCTTTCGGCAACGCTGCTGCCCGGTGCGACCTACAATTGGTACGGCCCGCTCGGCTTTTTCTCCACCTTGCCGACCCCTGTGCTGGACGCTGTGCAGACGGCGCAGGCGGGCGACTACCTCGTGGTCATCGGTTACCCGCAGTGCAACACGACACTGGCCTACGAGACGACGGTTTTTGTGGCGGACACCCCGCCGACGCCTGTTTTGGCGGGCGCAACCACGGCCTGCGAGGGCGAGGATGTGGAAATTTCCATCGCAAACCCAACTGTTGGGGCGGTGTACGATTTTTATTTTGGGCAAAATGGGCAGCCGTTCCAATCGGGGAGCAGTGCTACAATTTTGCAAAATGCGGGCATTGCGCAAGCAGGCAATTATTTTGCTTTAGCTTCGCTAAATGGCTGTGAATCAATGCTTTCTGCGCCACTCAACCTACAAGTAGTACCTAGTCAAACCGGCACCGCTTTCGCTGGCGACGACCAGACCATTTGCGAAGCAAGCCAAAATACCCTACTGCTGGCCACGCCACCCACGGTCGGTGAAGGCCACTGGGCGGCCCTCGACGGGGCGACCATCGTACAACCCAATGCTGCGAGCACGAAAGTGCTTGGCCTTCAACCCGGTGAAAACCGCTTCGTGTGGACGCTTACGAATGGCATCTGCCCCGGCGTGGGCAGCGATACGGCCTTGGTTTTTCTTGAAAGCCTGAAAGCGGTGGAGGATTTCTACATGGTAGCGCCCAGTGATACTTTGCTGAATATCAATCTGTTGGAAAATGATTTTACCCAAAATTCGCCAGCGTTCGAGGTGCTGATTTTGGCGAAGCCAACCAAAGGTCAACTGCTGGATGAGGGCACGGGCGTGGTAACTTACATTCCGTATCCAAATGCTTTTGGCGAGGATGCCTTCCGCTACCGCCTCTGCTCGATGGCCTGTCCTGATATCTGCGATGAAACAACCGTCCGGATTTCGTTAGACGGAAATGGGGATGCCGCCAATTGCTTCCGCCCAAACCTCATCACACCCGATGGAGATGGTCTGGACGATGCGTTCGTCATTCCGTGTGCGGCCAACTGGCCCGGCAGTTCGCTGCTGGTTTTCAACCGCTGGGGCGCCTCGGTTTTTGAATCAAAAGACTACCAAAACGACTGGGGCGGAACCTACAAAGGCCAGCCGTTGCCCCCTGGCACGTACTTCTACCAGCTTCGGCTGAACGATGGGAAGGGGACGGTGCTACAGGGTTATGTTGCGGTGCAGTAAGTTTCGTGTTGGCCATTGCTGCATCGAAACTCAAAATTCGCAACTTGAAACTTTAAATATGAGACTACTACACATACTTTTCCTTTTTGGCTGTACCTCGCTGTTTGCGCAGCAAGAGGGCATTTTTTCCCAGTTTTTTTACAATAAACTGATTACAAATCCCGGTGCTGCGGGCAGTACGGGCTTGCCCTGTCTGACGGCTTTCCATCGGCAGCAGTGGGCAGGGCTGGAAGGTGCGCCCGTGACGCAGGCGCTGAGTTTCAACTCGCCGATATTGGCGGGCAGGGTGGGTCTTGGGCTGACCTTGGTGAACGACCGAATTGGGTTCATGAATTCCACATTTGCGCAGGCAGCTTATGCCTATCGGGTGCCGATTGGCAATGGGTTTTTGGGCATGGGCCTGCATGGCAGCCTGACTCGCCATGATGCGGATTTGGCGGAAATCCGCACGATTTCCGGTACGATGAACGGGGCGGAGGACATGATGGACTTGAGCTACGATTACAATGTGGGCATGGGCGCCCACTTCGAAAACGAGCGGTTTTTCGTGGGGATGGCGGTGCCGCAGGTGCTCGACCGTGGGCAATCGAACGGGCTGGTGCGGCATTTATTTGTCAATGCTGGCGCTTTGCTTGACCTGTCGGAAAGGCTGAAAATGCGCACTGCGGCGGCGGTTCGGATGGTAGAAAATGCGCCGCCGAGCGTCGATGCGCACCTGGGCTTTGGTTTTACGAAGGAAACTAAACTGTGGCTTGGTAGCACCTTGCGGCTGAGTTCCACTTTCGATGGCCTTGGCGGCGATGCCTTGGTGGCCGTTGGCCAATACCAGCTTTCTGAGCGGCTGCGGATGGGGCTGGCCTACGACTTTGGCCTCGGTGCGGTGCGCAGGGGCAACGCGGGGTCGTTTGAGCTGATGCTGGAATATGCGTTCGTGAAGGCTGGGCCGCTGGTGCCAGCGTTGCGCCCACGGTATTTTTAGGCGCTGGTTTCCAATACCGTGGGCGAAGCGCTGTTTTCAAAAGAAAGCTTTATTTAATAAAGAAAATGCCCGCCATGCTTCGCTTTTTTAACGTGCTATCAATGGATAAATAAGATAAAGGAATGTGCTGAGTATTATCAATCCTGCGCTGATAGACTGCCAAAGGAACAGGGAATTCAGTGCTGAAAACGTCTGGTCGCCTCCGAAGGGGAAATTGACGGTGGTTAGTTTTTTGCCCTTGCCAATGAATTTTAGGAGCATGGAGAGCACTACCACTTGGAACCCCACCATGATAAGATGGTAGAACTGCATCACTTTATAAAATTTGGGCATTCCACCACCAAAATCCTCTACCCAGGAACTGTAAATCTGTGAAAGATTGCTGAAAAAGCTGACTAAAATACTGATACCCAAAAAGATGGCGAAAAGAGTAGCCGTGTTGACGGCCTTTGCCAACTGCGCTTTGGCAGTGGCGGTTATCAAAATGCCACCTTCATATTCCATGTTGTCGTCAAGAAGCTGTCCGTGGTTCATTTGAATTCGTTTAGTTGTTGTGAACTGCGAATGTAGCGATGCTTTTGAACAAACAAAATACGACCAGCTAAATTTATTTCAACTCCAACACCACCACCGACGCCGCAGGCATCTTCACCGTCAGTACCCCGTTTTTCAAGGTCGCTCCCGTGAAATTAACAGGCTTCACCTTTTCTGGCTGGTCGAAACTGTTGTAGTCCTGCACCTTGCCGGAAGCGAGTACCCGACCGCTCACCGTACTGGCCGCAGTACCCCGCAGATTGATGCTCACTTCCTGCGTTTTATTGGCATCAATATTCGTCAAACTGATGTGGATTGCACCGTTTTTGTCCTTGGAAGCCGAGGCGGAGACGGCAGGTAGTTTTTCCTTACCAAATTGATAATCAGCCGTTTGCAGCGTGATGGGCAGCAGCGTGGCATCTTGGTGGACGTTGTACATTTCCATGACGTGGTAGGTCGGCGTGAGCAGCATTTTCGGGCCATCGGTGAGGATGACGGCTTGCAGCACGTTCACGATTTGGGCGATATTGGCCATGCGTACCCGGTCGGCGTGGTTGTTGAAAATATTGAGCGTAGCGCCCGCCAGCACGGCGTCACGCATGGTATTTTGTTGGAACAAAAATGCGCCGTTCGTACCGGGTTCCACATCGTACCAACCACCCCATTCGTCCACCACGAGGGCCACTTTTTTCTTTGGGTCGTATTTGTCCATGATGGTCGAGTGGCGGGTCACGAGTTCCTCCATCATCAGCGCCCGTTTCATGGTGGTGAAATACTGCTCCTCGGTGAAGCCAGTGGCCGGGCCTTTGGCGTTCCAGTCAATGACCGAATAGTGGTGCAGCGCCACGCCTTCGAGCATGTTGTGGGGGATGTCCCGCATGAGCACCTCCGTCCATTTATAGTCGTCGCTACTGGCCCCGGAGGCGATGCGGAACATGCCGCCGGAGTTCGACCAATCGGTCATGAAGGTGGCGTATTGTCGGTAAATATTGGCGTAATACTCGGCGGTCATATTCCCGCCGCAGCCCCAAGCCTCGTTGCCCATGCCCCAGTATTTTACTTTCCACGGTTTTTCACGGCCATTTTGCTTGCGCAATTCGGCCATTGGGTCGCCGCCGGGATGGGTGGTGTAGCGGGTCCATTCCACCACCTCCTGCACTGTGCCGCTGCCCACATTGGCGCTCAGGTAAGGCTCAGCGCCGAGTGATTCGCAGAGGTTGAGGAAGTCGTGGGTGCCAAAGCTGTTGTCCTCCGTGACGCCGCCCCACCAGACGTTGACCATCTTGGGGCGCTGGTCCTTCGGGCCAATGCCGTCCTTCCAATGGTAAGTATCGGCAAAGCAGCCGCCGGGCCAGCGCAGGTTGGGGATTTTCATTTTGCGGAGCGCCTCTACCACGTCGTTGCGCACGCCCTCTTTGTTGGGGATGGCGCTTTTGTCGCCAACATAGATGCCGCCGTAAATACAAGCGCCGAGGTGCTCGGAAAAATGGCCGTAAATCTGTCGGTCAATGGTCGTTTTGCCAAGGTCGGCATTGACGGTGATGGTGGCCTGGGAAAAGGCGGCTGTTGCGAAGCAAAGCAGGAGGAAGGACAGGATGCTTTTCATGGTGTTCGTTTGATGAAAATTGGTGGTGTATTTTGGTGCAAATAAACCACTTGCGCAAAGATGTGAAAAATACACTTAAAAATTCGGGAGTGGCACTTTGTTATTTCTGCCGATTCTCACAGCGTCCGAGGGAAGGCTAGAAGTCTTAGGAATTCACGAAGGGGTACGGCAACATTTTCATTAAGATTTCTATCAATTCGGTTTTATAAGCCAATCAAAAAAACACCTAATGCAGAAAGTGTTGCACCCTATTTAAGGCTTAATTTTCCGAAAAATTAAAATGAAGACACCTAATTTTCAATCAACCAAAGTTGTAAGATTTCCGCTATGATTGGTTTGGGGATTTGCATATTCCGTTTAAAAAAACAGCAGGCAAAACAAGTTTGCCCGCTGGATATTGTTTTATGGGGTTAACATCATGACTTCATGCCAATATGGTTGATGGAAGCATTTTAATCATGTTGCCAATTTCAAGCAGTTGCTTTTAGCCACCATTGTTTTGCAGTACAAAGGCATCTCCAGCTAAAACATCATCCACAACGGTGGAGCTGCTTACGCCATTGCTTGAAATTGATGGCGGGTTGTTGGCTATGATAGTCACCCGGCACCTAATCTCATCAGCGTCGGAAAGTGGGCCCGGAATTGTATCCTCGTCAAGTATTTCACGGGACACATTAAAGGTGCGGTTGCGGTTTTGCGTTTGCTGCCCGTTGCCCGACGTCCACCCTAAGGAGTTAAAATCCCGAACCGTCAAGAGTTGAAGGGCCACCCCGTCCCGGCCTAGGAGCTCGACCCGCTCTCTGTAGGTTACTCCGTTGGCGAAGAAAAGACGGTCAATTTGGTCAAACGCGACATTGTAACTGACATTTACTCGCACAATGTTGATTGCAGGAGAAGGCAAGAAGCTAAGGTTCAAATTTTGAATCCTAATCATGACAAAAGAATTTTAGGGCCAAGCTTGTGGCATTGTGGTTTGTTGGAAACCCTCAAGGCTTTCCCTTGGCTTTAAGGTTATGAAAATTATTTACAGAATGAATGCGCCGATGTTAGAAGAGCGCGGGTATTTACCTATTTTATGATGACATCTTCAACGATGATTCCCGAAGATAGCCCATTGCATTTGGTTTGAATCTTGACCAAATGATTGGGTGCCTCGACCATGGAACTGCCCGCAATCACACCGAGCGCCACCTGCTTCGTGGTCACTTCCCAAGATTGTTTTGGAATCTGATCTGATACTGTAGTATCAAATAGCGTGACGAGGTATGAACTTGCAGTGCCGCTATTATCAGTCCATTGGACGCTCCATTCCACATCGCCGTTACCGAGTTTGTTGGGAGTGAATTTCACATTTCTGACTGTGTCGCAGGTTGAAGACAGCCCCGTTGGTGTATCCACAGTATTGCTGGTTCTTGGATTTTTCGGATTGCCCCAAACACATTTTTCACAAGAAAAAGTCAAGCAACTAAGTGCAAGGGCATAAATGGCTAAATTGATTTTGCTTTTATTCATGTTGTTGTTTTTCGACAAAATTATAACGGCCAGGTGCGTGAGTTCAATAACATTTTTTCCAAGGTTTCATACACACGCCTTACCTTTCCACCTGTGAAACGCCACTGATAACATGATGAACGAAACCCTACTAGGTGAAACACTCGGAGCACTGACGCCTGATGAACAAAAACAACTCAAGAAAGCCTTGCTTTCTCCTTTGTTCAACCCATCCCGATTGGCATCAAAATGTGCAGAACTATACCATTTCCTTCAACAAAAAGGGTTTGGAAGCCCCATTTCCTACGAGGAAGCCTTCAATTCAATCTATCCAGACAAGCCGTTCAACAAGGCATTGCTGGAAAATGTGATGTCAGCGCTGATGGATTGCGTGCGTGAACTAATCGCTTGGCAGCAGGTGAGGCAACGGAATGGGGCAATGGGGCTACGGCTTGAAATGGCCCGCTTTTACCGTGAGCGCAACCTTGGCCATCGCTTCGAGGCAGCCATTGACCAAGCGAAGCGGGAATTGAAAAAACAAAAATCAGTACTATCGGCAGCTACACAGTACCAGGGTTTCCAAATCGAGAAGGAAAAATATGACTACCGTTCAATCCTCAATGACCTCCAAAATGACCTTAACCTTCCAGCCGCTGCCGATACTTTCATCCAATATAACCTCGTGCAGGGCTTGGAACTCGCCCTTCGCATGGCTCATCAAGCCAAGTTGACATCCTTTGAATTTGGCCAATACGATGATTTGTCGCACCGCCTTCAGTACTTCGCCAATGCTGCTGAAAATTACCGGAATCCCTTTGTAGAGCTGCTTTGTTTAGGCTTTGAGCTGTTGAAAGTGCAAACAACAGCGGAGGTTTTTCAACGATTTACCACCCTGTTCAATTCAGTGGTTGGAGAAATCAATTTCCAGTCCAGCCAATTTTTGGCAACCATAGCAAGGCATTTTTGCCTTGAGAAAATCAACCATGGTCAGGCAGCTTTCCGCAAGGTGCTTTTCGATATTTACAGGTCGCACTTGAGCCAAGGTCTTCTGTATGAAAATGGTAAAATCCTGCACAACACCCTGCTCAATATTGTCAGCATAGCAGTGGGTGAAAGCGAAGGTACTTGGGGTGAGGATGTACTGGAGGCGCACCGTTACTGTATTATTGGTTGCGAAAGCCAAGAATCTTCCTATTTTTTCATCAAATCGGTCATGCATTTCAACCAAAAAAACTTTCAGGAAGCAGGATTGGCGCTCGACGAAGCTTTTTTCGAGATTAAGAAAGTTGAGGCACGCAATCATTTCAAGGATTTCAACCTAAAACTGATGGCTCGAAAGCTGGAAATACAGATATTGTACGAAAATGACCCCTGTTCAACCTTGCTGAACGACCGCCTCAATGCCCATAAAATGTTTGTACATCGAAGCCGTCACCTCACCTTGTCGCATAAAACCCTGCACAATAATTTTGTGGATTTGATGAAACAACTCATTTCGCCCAACAGGCAGAAAATGGCAAAAAAATTAATTGAAAAGCTACAAGTGCCAGGGTTCCTGATTGCAGACCGTAGGTGGGTGACTGAGAAGGTTGCCGCTTTGGTTGCAGATTCCTGCAAAAGGGATTTTCCAATCTTTCGAGGTGCCATGCAATTGGAAAAAAGGAGCAAGTATTAAGACTGGAAATGATAATTGATGCGGTCCGACGAGAGCAGCATTTCCCAATCTGATAGGAAAAAACGCCGCTTTCAAGTGGCTAGATAACAAATCTTAACCTGGATTCCCAAAGTAGCTAGAGAACCTATGGTTAATTGTTGAAGCATTAAACTGCAATCTTTATAAAATACTTATACACTTACCGGCTGATTTTATAGCCTATTAGCCTAGAAGCTCCCACTTTTGCTCCATGATTTTCGATAAAAATCCGAAAGTAAGCCTGGGGCGTCAGTATGCCGTCAGCCTTGCGGCAATCATTGTCGTAGCGTTGCTGTGCTACCCAGTGGCGGGCTTAATCGGCTACCGCTCGGTGGCGCTATTGCTGCTTTTTGCCCTGTCCTTGCTCTCGCTGCGGATGAGCCTGCGCCCCATGCTGGCGGCGGCGACTGTGAGCGCTTTGGTCTGGAATTTCTTCTTCATACCGCCGCAGTTCACTTTTCATATTGACAGCGTGGAGGACGGACTGATGTTCTCCATGTACTTCATCGTGGCGCTGCTGAACGGCGTGCTCAATGCCCGCATCCGTCGGGCAGAGGAACTGGCGAGGCAAAAAGAGGAGCGGGCCAACGCCGCCAAACTCTACGATACCATCTTCAATTCCCTCTCACACGAGTTGCGGACGCCCATCGCCAGCATCCTCGGTGCTTCGGATAATTTATTGACAAACAGCCGATTAAGCGAGGAACTAAAACAAAACCTCTACACCGAAATCAGCGCTTCCTCCGAGCGGCTGAACCGCCTCGTGGACAACCTGCTGAACATGAGCCGCCTCGACAGCGGTTTCCTCCAACCGAAGTTGGACTGGTGCGACCTCGGCGAGCTGTTCGCTGCCGTGACGAGGGGCTTGGAAAAAGAACTCAAAAACCACCAACTTGAAGTGGACATACCGGACGAGCTGCCACTTTTCAAACTCGATTTCGGCCTGATGGAACAGGTGCTGACCAATATCCTCTACAACGCCTCTCTCTACACCCCACCGGGCGGCAAGATTAGTTTGCTGGGAAAAATGACTGATAATCAATGTGTTATCGTGATAAAGGACAAAGGTCCCGGCCTGAAACCCGCCGATATTTACCATGTTTTCGAGAAGTTCTACCGCCCGAAAGATGCCCTGACGGGCGGCTTGGGCCTGGGGCTTTCCATCGCAAAAGGCTTCACCGAGGCGCACGGCGGCACGATTTCCGTTGAAAATGCGGCAGATGGCGGCGCTGTTTTTACCTTGCGGATTCCAACGGAAGTGCTGTCCGTTCAAATGCCTAAAGATGAAGAGGTTTAGGGGGGGTAGAGGGGTTTAGGAGGTTTAGTTGGTCCGTGCTAAACCCCCTAAACCCCTCTAAACCCCTCTAAACCTCCTAAACCTCAACAATGAACAATCCGACCATTCTCATCATAGACGACGAGCCGCCCATCCGAAAGCTGCTCGAAATCACGCTTCAGGCGCACGATTTCAAGACCTCCGTGGCCAACACTGCCAAGGAGGGACTCACCCTTGCCGCCATGCACCCGCCCGACCTCATCCTCCTAGACCTTGGCCTCCCCGACGAGGACGGCCAATCGGTGCTGGTCAAGCTGCGGGAATGGTACACGAAACCCATCATCATCCTCTCCGTGCGGGCCTCGGAGGAGGACATTGTGCGGGCGCTCGACCACGGCGCCAACGACTACCTCGTGAAGCCCTTCCGCACGGGCGAACTCATCGCCCGCATCCGTTCGGCCCTGCGACTATCACAAGGCGCTGCCCACGTGCCCGTGCAGGAATTCGGCAACCTTTCGGTGGACCTCGCCGCCCGCACCGTCCGCAAAAACGGCGAAATGGTGAAGCTCACCGCCACCGAGTTTTCCCTGCTAAAACTGCTCATTCGAAACGAGGGGAAAGTGCTTACCCATGCCTTTATCCTACGGGAAATATGGGGCCCCGGCTACGTCCAGCACCCAGAGTATCCGAGGGTTTTCATCGGTCAGCTTCGCAAAAAAATAGAGGACAACCCGAACCAGCCCAGCTTGATTTTGACGGAGAGTGGGGTGGGGTATCGGTTTGTGGGGGTGGGGTGAGATGATAATGCAGGATAATGGTTGCGTCACACCCCAAGTAAATTAACATTCTGCCTTTACTTCAAATTCAATATTCCAAAAGTTTCGTGGTAGGGTTTTCTAATGTTTATGATGTCGAATTTTAGTTTTTTATTAGTGTTTAAAAGG
>Ga0075012_10001897_pt1 | contig 20834 bp, 23 predicted proteins | sample All_14_2_FD_71474 | JGI IMG/M metagenome (GOLD analysis project Ga0075012, IMG submission 71474) | Freshwater microbial communities in response to fracking from Pennsylvania, USA - Allegheny Zone_MetaG_DW_15 | ecosystem: Environmental > Aquatic > Deep subsurface > Groundwater > Drilled... | reverse complement strand
TTTCGGTGGGGTTGAAGGAGGCGGTCCCTTTTGCGAGGGCGGATTGGAATTTTTGTTTAAAATCTCGTTCAATTTGGTCTGAGTGGTGGCCTGCGACTTCCCATGCGGCGCGATGGATTTCGGAGAATGGGGTGTCGCTTGTGGTTGTATTGACGCCTTCCAGGAGGAGTTCGGTCGCGGTGTTGACGGAGCGATAGATTGAGGAGAGGATATTGTTGGATGCGAGGACGATGGGGGCAGGGAAATGGCGGAAGGTTTCGGTCAGGGCTTTGTTGACGAGTTGATAGTATTTGGTTATGTCGGATTGATGTTCTTTTAGTTGAGCTTCGGTTCTTGATCCGAGGCAGAACGTCGGGGTGTCGCGATCGTGGGGCGGGGTGGTTGTTCCGTCCTTCCAGAGCTTTTGTTTTTCGGGATTTATTTGCCAGATCGTGTCGGCCATTGAACTGGGCAATCCTTCGATATCGGCTTGATCGAAAGTGTATTTGGTTGCGTCGAAGAGTCGGACGCCGTTTTCGCAGAGGGCGAGAACATAGAAGTTGTAGTCGTTATCGAGGAGGCGAAGGAGGGGTGTGACGTGGAAGGTGTCGGAGACGAATTCGAGGGCGGGGACGTCGATGGGGAGTTTGAACATCTGGAATTTTTCGGCGGTCACGAAGATGGCGAGGCCCTCGCTTTGATGTTCCCAGAATTCGTCGTTATCGATGAGGGCGTTGGCGCGGGAGAGGAGCTTGAGTGATTCGCGCCATTCCAAACCTTTTTCATGTAGTTTTTCGTCGACTCGAGTGGTGAGACTTTTAAGGAGGATTCGGCTTTCTTGGCAGTCGTCGCTGGATGGGCTGGTGGGGAGATAGATAGAGATTTTGGGGGACTGCTTGGCCCCGACGAGGGTCATAACATCTTTTATGGATATGGGTCGGTCGGTGGGCATCATTGTGGTTTATCGCCGGGGAACCTAAAAACATTCAGATTCATCCATCAGATTGACCTAATTGATCGGATTGCACAAGTCGGTGTTTTTTTGTCTATAGTTCGATAGACAATTTTTTAGAGATTTTAAGGGAAGGTGAATCTGATCATTCAAGTCGGCGTTGTGAGTGTCAGTTGAATTGGGGACATACATTTAGGGCCATTTGAGTTAGAATGAAAAAGTTATTGGATTGGTGGAGGGAAATATTTTGGCCCATGAAGTTTGGGTGGGATATTGTGGTCAGGGGGCTGACGGCTTTAATCTGGACAGGTTTCTATTGACTTGTGATCGTGAGATTGTGAGAGTAGTCTCACTTTCAATGAAAATTAAAAACATTCAAAAAGGATCAAAATCTGTTGCACAGAATGGATTGTTGAGTCTTTTAATCGTTGCGGCATTGAGTGCTTCGGCGATGGCATCTGCTCAGGATATTCGGGCGAGCGTTGATGGCAACATGGTTCGTTTTCCTGATGTGCAGCCAATTATGATGGACGGTCGGGTGATGGTTCCGGTTCGGGGAGTTTTTGAACAACTTAACGCGGAAGTCAAGTGGGATTCGGCGACGAATGAAGTGACGGCTTTGCGGGGGAATGATACGATTCGGCTCACGCTGAATTCTTCGACAGCGATCATGAACAACAAACCGATGTATTTGGATTCACCGGCGACGATGATTCAGGGCAGGACAATGGTTCCGTTGAGATTTTTGAGCGAAGCGTTGGGAGCAAGTGTGGATTGGGTGGCAGCATCGCGATTGGTGGAAATCAAGACGATGGATTCGACCATGCCGGCGAGTTCGATGATGCGCATTGAATCGGGGACAGTTGTTCCGTTTGTATTGAAGAGTGAGCTGAAATCGAACGTGGCGAAAGTGGGTGACCGCTTTACGGCGGAGATTGACACCAAAAACTTGGGCGACTATCAGGGCATTCCGAAAGGAGCGGTTCTGGAAGGACACGTTGAGTTTGCTCAGGCCAAGGCAGGCGATACTCCGGGCGTGCTTGGATTGGCGTTTGACCGAATGCGATTGCTTGATGGACAGGTTGTGCCGATCTATGGATCTTTGATTGGTCTGGACGAAGAGAGTGTTATGAATGAGAATGGTCGATTGGTGGCCAAGCCGAAGGGCGAAAATGATGACCTGAAGTATGTTGGTTACGGCGCGGGTGCGGGGGCACTGGTTGCGGTTCTGACGAAGGGGAACGTTATCTCGAACACGGCAATCGGCGCGGCACTGGGTTATTTGCTTGGAATTATTCAGCCTGATCCGAAGAAAGCGAGTGATGTTACATTGAAAGACGGCAACGCATTTGGTGTGCGATTGACGAGTGATTTGTATATTCGCCCGCCGGTGGGACTGCTGAACTAAGGAAGGTTTTCCGCTCAATGAGGTGCCCGCACACGTGCATGTGCGGGCTATTTTTATGTCCGGGGAAACATAGACACTCCATTGCAGACATGAATTTGCCGACTTGCGGGGAGGTATCGTTTGGCGGCATTATAGGCACAGGTCAACTGTGACTGACACTGCTCACTTCCATTTTGTGGGGAGCAGGGAGAGGAGCCTTCGCTTATTTGTCGACGCTGTTGAGGATGCTGATGCATCCCATGATTTCGTTGGACTCATCGAGGAGGGGGATTACGCGCAGGAACATATTGGAGAACTCACCGGTGAGGCGAGTTTCGCTCTCGATGCCTTTGAGGGCTTCGAGGTGGGCCTTGATAGCGGGGTTTTCGACATCGGTGGTTTTGAAAATGTCGTAGACGGTTTTGCCGACTTCCCAGAGGACACCAAAGTGGGTCGATGGGTATTCGCCGTTTGCCATGATGTGGAGGGAGAGATCGAGGTCGGTGGCCCAGACGGTCGATTTGATTTGATCCATCGCGAGATGGAGGAGGGCGAGGGCGGCGCGGAGTTCGATTACGCCACGCTCTCTTTCGGCAACGAGGTTGGCGAGTCCTTGGCGTTCGACGTTAGCTTCGCGGAGGGATTGTTCGGCGCGGTCTTTGATGATGCGCACGACGGTATCGGTTCGTCCGGAGCCGCCGACTTTGAGTTTGATGCGGAGCCAATAGGTGTTGACGGTGCCGACGCTGAGCCCAAGTTCTTGGGCGATGGCTTCATTGGTCATCCCTTGGACGCAAAGATCTACTATTTGCTCTTCTCGGGGGGATAGACTTTTTTTCAACATGGTCGGTTCCTGTTTTGGACTGCTCAATTCGTGAGAAGTGATCCTTAACATTTTCACCGTTCCAGATAATTTGGGATAAATTAAAGTCGGTTTTAGTGCTTGGCTCTTGACCAATTTGCGATGTGAATCGCGGGTTGGCTTCAGATGAATGACGTTCTAAATCATTTTAGCTCATTTTTGAGTATTGCGGTCAAGTCAGCAAATTAGATGTCTGTGTAACTATAGACATTTAATTTCTGAATAGTGATATGGCCATTTAATTTATTGAATTCTATTTAGAAACGGAGATTAGTTATGTGTTTATGATAAGGAATCTTGATAAAAATCGGCAGATGGCTAATTTGGGGTGGTTTGTCAAAACTGATATTGTATTGTGGACTTGTTATGATTATGATAACTGCCGCAATGGCACTTGAGCTGATGCTCCCTTCTAGTCCGGCAGTGATTGCTGGTCAACTCCCCATGCTTCACATTTCGAGTGTCAAACAGATTGACAATTTGGATAGTGGAACGCCGCTTGGTAAGAACCGAGCCGACTTTTATGCGAACATCACGATCAACGGGGTTCTGACCAAGACGGAGAAGTACGCGACGGATAGCGGAAACCCGGACTGGCGAGTGATGCTTGATACGACGAAGCGAATGAATACGATCAAGATTTCGCTTTGGGATGATGATGGTGGACTTGCGGGCAACGATGACAACGCGGATATTAATCCGAGCACACGGACGAAGGATGTGACGTTCACTTATGATCGTTACACGGGCCGGGTTCGTGGTGATGTTCGAGGCATGTTCAATGATGTTTTGACAAGTAAAGGGAAGGATGACGAGTATAAAGCTGAGATTTCCTTCCGAATAACCAAGTAAATCAGAGATTTATTCTGATTTTAACCTCCGATCCTTTGCGGGTCGGAGGTGATTTACTTTATGGGCTCTTTATGCGGTTGAGGCACTTCTGTGTGGGAACTTTTTGGTGATAAAGCAATACTAATATGGATGACACTTACGACAATTCTTGCCGCAACGGTTTTGGGCATACAACAGCCTCAGAAACACACCATGAGAGTTTCAGTTAATGGCGAAGACGTTACTTTTGCAACGACTCAACCATTTATGAAACAGGGCCATACGCTGGTGCCGATCCGAGGGGTGTTTGAGAAGATTGGTGCGAAAGTGGACTATGATTCCAAGACTCAGATGGTCATGGCTTATAAGCCAGGCATTGAAATTGTGCTGAAGATTGGATCGGACAAGGCGATGGTGAACAACGAAGAAAAGTATGTTCCGTTGCCGGCGCAGATTTATAGTGGTTCGACGGTAGTTCCGCTTCGGTTCTTGGCCGAGAGTTTGGGGGCGACAGTGAGCTATAACGAAGCTGCGGGCTGGATCAACATCTATGTTCCTCAGCATGAAGATGATCTTCAGCCGGGAACTCCGCCGCCGGTGCGATAAGTAAGTTTTGTTAGTGGGGCCGTCTGCACATGGACGGCCCCACTTTTTTGTTTGTCGATTTGAATATTTGGGCAATAAAAAGGACGCCCATTGCACGATGGGCGCCAATTGAGCAAACGCAATGGGTGCGTATTTATCCTTTAAAGCTGACTGTGACGGCTTCGGATTCTCGTCCGCTGGATGATATGGAGATCATCGTGACTTCGTAGCTGTCGGGATTGCTTCCGAGGGGGCCACGAAGAGCGATCGATTCTGTGGTGAATGAGCCATCGGCGGCGACTTCAACTTCCAGTTCGCGGACGAGTCCGCTTGTTTGGAGGAGGCCGAAGACGGAGGCGGTGTATTCAACGCGGATCCGCACGGTTTTAGCTTTTTCGGCAGTGCCTTTGAAGACAACTGATTTATCGAGGTCGGCACCGGCGGTTGGGGAGACCAATTTGGGTGCGGGGGTCGATGCGCCGAGCAAAGTGAGTTTAGGGTCGGCGACATATTCGAGTTTGCTACCATCTTTCATCTGGAGGATGAGGGTGATGGGGGAATCATCGAATGAGTCACCCTTGGCGATTGTGTATCGGAAGGTGACGTTGCCATTGGCATCGAGAGTTGCGGGCCGAACGGTTTCGTTGGTGCCTAATCGGACACTGACTCGTGAAACATCGCTGCCGACTTTGGCGGAGAGGCTGATTTGGTCGCCGGGCTCGAGTTGGTCGGGGGACGTGAGTTTGAAGTCTTGCACGAGGTTGGCGGCGGCAACGATTTCGAATTCGGTTTCGACGGTGCTGAGGTTGCCGGCGAGGTCTTCGACGGAGATCTTGACGTTATGCTTTCCGACGGACATATCGCTACTCGGTTTGAGGACGACGAGTCGGTTGGTGACATAGGCTTGATCGGTGACATCTCGGCCATCGACCCAAAGCTTGACGGTTTGAGTGTTGATTCCACTTCCATTTTCATCGACAAGGTCGGCGGTGATGGCGGGTCGGCGTTGGATGACTCGCTTCAGGCGCTCGGGTTCGAGGTTGCGTATGTCGGGTCGTTTGTTATCGACCATGACGGGTTGACCGGCCTGGATGGCGACTCGGTTTGATCCGGTGCCGACAACAGCGAATGCATCATCATCGCGGAAGGACACGCCTTTGACTTGGGCGGTCGGGACGACATAAGATGCTCGGTATACGCCGGTGGAGACTTCTCGGAATGGGACTTCGATTGCGCCATCTTGGAGATAGAGAGTTGCCTTTTGATTGGGGGCAGCTTTCAGTTCGAAGTTGAGAGTTTCTCCGCCAAGGGCCCATTGAGACCCGTTGTGGGTGAGGCCGTAAGCGACGGGATTGGGAATGGGATTAGTGTTGTTGTTGCCCGGGTTGGGGAAGTCGATGTTTTTGGTGATGAGCACGGTTTCATCGAATGCTCGCCACTTGACATCGGCACCGAATGCTTCGCCGAAGAATCGGAGGGGGATGTAAGTTCGGCCGTTGACGGCTTGGGCTGGGACATCAAGGACAACTGGCCTTCCGTTGACGGATGCGTCACGGCTTTCGAGTCTAAGTTGGACGACGGTATCGAGCTGGGATGCAGTTATGAGGTTGGTGGCGGGGTCGAACTTGACATCGACTCCCATTCCTTCGAGAACTGCGCGAAGGGGGACAAGGACGCGGCCGCCTGTCATCTTGGGTTTGGCGTCGGTGAAGCCGATTGACTGACCGTTATATTGGACAGTGATGTCGGCGAGTGCAGAAGCACTTATGGCGATGCATGCAGCAGCCATTGATAATTGATTGAGTTTCATAACAATTCTATTCTAGGTTTTAGTGGATTAAGATTGAGATGGTAACACTGGTTAAGGCATATAGATATGATAAAGTTAGGGGCGTATTTAATTGCGCCCCTAACTACTTTTTTATCAAACGTGAGCTTGGTCTTTGCGGACAAAGCTCATTATCGCCAGTACTAGAAAAATGACAAACAGTATTTGGGCGATACCCGAGGCTGCTCCAGCTATTCCAGAGAACCCCAGCACGGCCGCTATTAATGCGACGATGAAGAAGACTAAGGCATAGTGGAGCACGGTTATTTACCCCCGGCTAAATCCGGTGATTTGTAGGAGCCGTATGCCCAGTCATCGACCATTTCGAACGCTTCGCCTCGGCTGACGTTGTACTCTCGTTGAATCATTCCGGCGAGGACATCTCGTCGACCATTTGATTCTTTGAGATCGTCGTCGACGGTTTTGCCATAAGATTCTTTGAAGTGACCGACGAGTTCCGTCCACTTGCCTTGAACGTCATTCCAGACGGCTTCATAGGTTGGCGTGCTCTCGTCGCGGTTTGACCAGTTGTCGAGAGCTTGGTCAGCTTTTTCTCGAGTCATTCCGTATTTTTCTTGGAGGAGACCCGCGAGCTGATCTTTTTTACCAGCGGCTTGTTCCAATTGGTCGTCGGTGATGTCGCCCCATTTCTCGCGAAACGTGCCTTTGAGTTGTTTCCATTTTCCTTCAAATTGATCGTTGTTCATAATTTGTTCCTCACAATTGATCATACGATTTCGCTTAAAATGAACCTGTGATGAAAGGGTTTAAACGCATAAAGATTACGTTCATTTGGAATTGTGAAAAATAACTGGTTTTAAAAAAGGAGAAGGCTCCCTTAACGGAAGCCAACTCACTTCACTGGAGACAAACTCAGGCTGTTTGGCCCTTGTGTTGTCCTTCTTTAACTTCTTCGGCAACCTTGAGAACGAATTCTTTCGGCGGCATCGAAGAAACTGCGGTGGTCAGACCTTGGTCGGTTGTCATCGGCGTGTTTTGCACGTTCGCGCCTTGGCTTCGCAAGCGATTGCCAAAGTCGGCGTCGGCGCTGACACTGCGATTTTCAAGCAGTCCAAGTTGACCGAGGAGGGAAGGGCCGTAGGCGATTGCACCAACGGGCTTTCCGTTTTCAAAAAATGAAGTGATGAAGTGGTCGGCGTTTTCCGATTCCATGACTTCTTCTGCCCCTGCTTTGTCTGTCAGGATCACTAAACCATCGAACTTTCCGTGGTCGGCAAGATCAAAGCGCATTGCTTTTCCGGCTTCCCACCCGGACGGAAATTGCCCGGTTTTGCTGACTGCGATGAGACTTGCACCCATCAGGTGCAAGTCGTCGCAGATTTCTTTACATAGGTCGTGATCTTTTGTGATCGTGATGACAGCAAGCTTTTTGCCATCGAGCGAACCGGGGTTTAGTTCTTTCGGTTGAGTGACATTAGGCTCCATCACTCTTGACCTCGAGCTTGTTCTCAAATTTTTGAGTTGCGCCCACTTCTTTCATGATTTCCTTGGCGATTTCGGTTGCTTCGGATTTTTGTTTTTCCGTGGCAACGGTACCGTTGAGGGTCACGTTATTCGCGTCGGATTCGACATCAATTTTGACATTCGGCTCGTTGGTAATGGGGTTGGCGACCAAAGCGGATTTGATTCGCGCGGTGAGGGTTGTTGCGGCTGCATCAGCAGTTGCTTCTCCAACATCTTCAGCCATGTTCTCGGCTTTTTCTTCTACGACAGCAGCATTTTCCTGCGTGTCTTCAGCCATTCCCTTGGCCGTATCGTTACATCCAAATAGTCCGATGCTCATCATTGCGATTGCGGCGATTCCAAGTGTTCTTTTCATAATGTTTGCCTCTAGCAATTGTCATTCTATGTTTTGAAGCAAAAAGATAGCGTCGGGAATCGACGCTATCTGATAAAGAACGCATATAGTTGTGTCGTTTTGAACTAACTTTGGGTGGTAACGAGACGATATCCGACTCCCGCTTCTGTCAGGATGAACTGCGGGTCGGCGGGGACATCTTCGAGTTTGTGGCGCAGGTTCTTCATGTGGACTCGGAGATACTGGACTTCAAAGTCGTAGCCGGGGCCCCAGACATCGGCGAGAAGCATTTTGTGGGTGACGACTTTGTCGGCGTTTTTGGCCATGAATGCGAGGAGCTTGTATTCGATGGGAGTGAGGCGTAGTTCTTCGCCTTTTTTGTAGACCAGCCGGGCACCGAGGTCGAGTTTGCAGTCGCCAAATTCGATGATAGGATCCGAGTTGGTTGTGGTGATGTTTCTGCGCAACATGACGCGGATTCGGGCTTCGAGTTCTTTGACGCTGAATGGTTTGGTGAGGTAATCGTCGGCACCAGCATCAAGGGCTTCGACTTTGTCATCTTCGTGACCACGGGCGGTGAGAACGATGATGGGCACTTGACTCCATTCTCGGATCTGCTTGGCGACTTCGATTCCGTCCATGTCGGGGAGTCCGAGGTCGAGAAGGACGAGGTCGGGAAGTTCGGTGGCGGCAGCTCGCAACGCGGACTGGCCATCTTCGGCTTCGATTACTTTGTATTCTGTTCCGGCGAAACTGCTCCGCAGAAACTTGCGGATTTGTGCTTCGTCATCGACGACAAGGACTTTAATTGCTATGCTCATTGATCTTCTTCTTGCTTGCTCCCTAGTTTTTTGTCTGCGGCGGGGAGTCGGATATCGAATCGGGCTCCTTTGACAGTGCGATTTCTTGCGGTGGCGGTGCCATCGTGCAGTTCTGCGATTGCTCGGACGATCGCCAGTCCGAGACCGGTTCCTTCTACTTGGCGACCTTCTACGGATCGCACAAATTTGTCGAATATTTTCTCGAAGCTACCCCGGGGAAGGCCAGGACCATCATCTAGAACGGAAAGCTGGACGCCGAAGGCGGTTTTGCGGGCGCGCAAAATAATTGTTGTTCCGGCGGGGGTGTATTTGATAGCGTTTTCTAAGAGGTTGATGAGGGCTTGGTTGATGAGCATGGAATCGACCATGACATCGGGGATATCGTCGGGGAGGTCGATCTTGATTTTGTGGGTGTGGAGCCGGGGGCGCACTTGGCTGACGGCCGTGCCGAAGAGTTCTTCGACAAACATGATTTCTTTGTTGAGTTGGAGGACACCGCTTTCGAGTTTGGTGAGGGAGAGAAGGTTATTGATGAGGTTGGTGAGTCGCCAGGCTTCATCGCGGATGGTTTGGTAGGTGACTTTTCGTTCTTCGATTGAGATGTCGGGGCTTTCGAACAGTTGATTGGCGAATCCGGTGATGCTGGTGAGGGGAGTTTTTAGGTCGTGGCTGACGCTGCGGAGGAGGGTGTTTTGCAGGCTGGCATCACGGATTTGTCGTTCGGCATCGAGTTGGATTTCTTCGGACCAGATTCTTTGAAGGGCGATTCCGAGGAGTCCAGCGAATGTGTCAAGCATGCGGAGTTGCTCGGCGGGGAACTCTCCTGATCCGGACTTTGGATAGACAGCCATGCATCCCGAGAAACTTTCTTGTCGCGCGACGGGGATATAGAGTCCGTGGGCGAGGGGTTGGGCTTGCGTGCCGAGGCCGGCTTCGATGCCTTGATCGAGGGCGAGATCTCGGGCTTTTAGATCGGCGATGCTGGTGGCGAGGTCGACGGTGCCGGTGCGGAGGGTTTCGACTTCTTCATCGCGTTTGACAAAGACGGCGACATCGCTCCCAATGACATCTTTGACATGGCGCTCGATCAGACCGAGGACACTATCCATATCGGTGCTTTCGAGGAGGTCGCGGGTGAGACTGAAGAATGCGGATTTGCGTTGTTCTTGGACTTGGGCTTCGGCGAGGGAACTCCGGACTTGCCAACTGAGGGTGCTGATGATTAGGCTGACGATCATGAGGCCGATGACATTGAGCCACATTCCGGCATCGGAAAATTGGAGTTGTCCGTTTGGCAAAAGTATTGTGATGTTATAGAGCATTGCGGCGAGAAAACTGCCGACGACCGATGCGATTCTCGAGACTTTGGCGGAGAGAATAGCCAGCGCTAAGATATAGGTCATTAACTGGAACGACTCGGTGAGATAGGAGCGGGAGAAATAGGCGTGGATTCCGACGATGGCGAGGACGATTGTGAGGAGAATCCAATCGCGGTACATTTCGACGGCTGGGATTTTTGGGGCTTTGACTTCGGGAGTTCGGAGGATAAAGGTTGGGGGTAGTCCAGGTGCGTAGTTAATTTGAGTGATGATATCTTTGGACCATGGGAATCGAAAACGGCTTATTTTTCGCTCTTCGATCATGAGGAGGCGGATATCGAAGGCGCGGCAGTATTCGCCCATGGTGTGGACGATATTATCACTCGGGATTTTGAATCGGTCGGACTTTATGGCGTGAGATTTTTGGAAGATTTGTTTTTCCCATTCGGCATAGGTGGGAGAGCGCTCTTCGAGTTCATTGGAGATGATAAAAACGTAGATGAGGCGGCCGCGGACGTTGGCGACGTCGGCGGCTTCTCGGAGGATCATTTCGACATTGCAACCGGGAGTGAGAATAACGCCTACGCCAGGGGCTTTGACCCTTTGAGCGGCATGAGGATCGAGGGGACGATCTACTAGGGGGGCGGTTTGATCGTTCTCTCTCATTGGGGGTTGGGGATTTGGTGGCGGATCTATGGGCGTGTTGGGTGAATTTGAGACAGTATAGCCACCGGAGTTGGGTGGATTTCCGGGTTCGTTTGGATTATTGGGTGGGATTCTGGGGATGCCCATTATTTCGTTTTAGATGCTCGTCTCCATAGGTTCAACTAAATTCATTGACGCACTATGTCATAGATTCTAGCTTCGATTTGAAATCTTTATGAGTTTTTTATGTCAGTGAAACCTAATTGAATGACCTCTTTAGCGGGTGAGAATTCTGGATTATGAAAGGGCGAATTGCCGTTTAGAAATGATAAAGATCGAAACAAATGTGTTTTTGCAGTTGTATAACGGCAGTGTATGGTACTTGCAACATTTACACTCGCAACTACGCTGATGGCCCACAACACCATGAGCGTTCCGATGAATAAAATGCCCATGCTGAAGATTAGTCGCGTGGCTCAACTGGACAACCTGGATAAAGGGGATGCTCTGGGGGCGGACGATGCTGACTTCTATGCAAACGTGACGATCAATGGGAAACTGACGAAAACGGAAGCGTATTCAGAAGATGATGCGAAGCCAAATTGGATGATTCCACTTGATACGAAGAAGCGTTATAACAAGATCAAAATTGCGGTTTGGGATGATGATGGTGGTTTGGAACGTAGTGATGACCACGCGGACATCCACCCGGCCAAGGGCAAGAAGGATATCTCGTTCACGTACGACCGGTATACGGGACGACTTTGGGGCGACGTTGATGGCTCATTTGGCCAAACGATTGTCTCGATTGGAGGCGGCGATGATGACGTTGCCCGCATTGAACTGAGCATTGTTAAATAGTTTAACGCTCGGTTGGGAGATGGCGAGGATGAGCAGTTTGCTCATCCTCGCTTTTGTTTTATTGGGGCATAAAAAGAGTGCACCTCAAGAATGAGATGCACTCTTTGTTTTGGGTTGTTTAGACTCGGTTGATGTCGACGAAGTCGTCGGGCTTGAGGGTTTCTTTGAGCTGCTCTAGGGAGTCGTGGAGCCCTGAACTGAAGTCTCGTTCGCGAGTGAATTGCGCACGGATATCGGCGGGGAGACTTGGCTCTTGGATTGATTCTTCGAGGGCGAGTCTCATGCTTTCTTCTTCGCGGACGGCTTCAGAAACGATGACAAAATCGTCATCTTGCTCGAGGGCGAGGCGAGTTCGGAGCCAGAGATGGTGGAGCCAACCGGCGAAGTTTTCTTCGGTTGCGGGTTCTCCGCCCATACCGGAGACTCGGTGTTGGAGTTCGACGTAAAGAGCTTCTCGGCGCTCTTTGATATCCATACAGAGTCGGAAGAGAGGCTGGGATTCGGCTTTGCCGGCAAATGTCAGGAATTCTTCGCGTGAGTTGATGGCCTTGGCGATGACTCGATTGAGTGCTTTGATGAGGTCATCGGATGGTGCTTCGAATTCGGCGGCGATCGCCTGATTCTGGAGAGTGAGATCATTTTCCATACTTTTTGTGTATACGTTCGAGACTTTTGGATTGCGATTGGTATATAAATTCTTTATGTGTTAGTGCTTGATAAATTTCTGAATTTGGATGTGTATAAAGGATTCATATAGATGCCATTTTGGGTGCAACCGAGGTCGTGCTTTGACGTCATACTGATGTAAGGAGAACCAAAGATGACCAGAAATACTCAAAAGTTCATACGGACGATGACGATTATCACGACGTTGGGATCGCTCGTGACAGTGGGCATTAACCTTTATCGGGCAATCAGATCGGAACAGAAATTTAAGAAGGTGGATACGAAGCTTGACGAGAGACTAGACCAGTCGATGGATTGTAGCGATGCTACAGCCGTTTATTAGTCGGACTCGCGCATGAGATTTGGAGCACGGCAATTGCCGTGCTCTTTTTTTTTGGTTTGCGCCCTTTTGTGTTGTTGGGGCGGGAGGTTTCGGGAGGTTCGAGGAGTTTTGAGGTTGGATATTGGTGGGGGTTGGTGTATTCTGAGTTATCGTGGTTGCGGCGCGGATGATGAGGGAGGATAGTTTGAGGGCGGATGCATCGGATGGTGCCTCTGGGGGGTATCTTTGAATTTTGTTACAGTCGATTTTGCAATTTCACTATGGCGGGAGGACACGTAAGTCGGCAGAGTGGTGATTCAGGGCTACCCGCGACGAGGCGCAGGTTGTTGGGAGCTGTTTGATTCATGGATACTGACCCCGTGAGTATTAAAGAGAGCTCACGTACTAACATATCCAGATATCAATCTTACTATGGTCTGGTCGCAATTATAGCATTTGAATACTATTTTCTGTTTAGTGACATCATGTATTCAATAGGTTCTAGGTTGTCATTTCAGATAATTATCTGGTCATTCTTGGTTATTCCCTGTTTGATCTTTCTGTTATGCTATCGTGAGAACAAGAAATCCATACATTGGACATTCCTCGCTTTGGTGGTGCTGGTGATCATCAACTCGGTGCTTTTCTGGTGCATTGGGTGGATACTTGCTTTTTCCGTAGGTTTATCTATATGAGTGTTTGATATTGCTTTCATTTTTCTATTGCGAGTGCTGTACGCTGCACAGCTTGATTGTTTAGTACATCTTAGTGAATAGATTTCTGTGTGGTACAATAAACGAAGGTAGTCAAGTTTTTAGAATGAAGAACTCCGGGTGAGGATATGAAGCTTATTGGTGAAATGCGCAGGCTTTTGTGGATCGTATTCGCTTTATACGTTTCAACGCTCTATTTCGCGTGGTTGGGTGCTAGTAGATATACGGACTATATATATCAACAATTTTTACTTCAAGGCCGTGGCGATCCGAACATGATCGATGAAGGGGGCGCATATTCTCAATCAGTTGGCGGCAGTTCGTATATGATATATTTCCTTTGGTTTGGGATTGTTTGCATTATTAATATTCTAGGACCAGTTTATTTCCATCGCAGACTGCTCGCCAAAGGAGTGCATTCAGAATCTCACGATGAGTTATGACAAGGAAAATCGCGAAATTGAGAACAGAGTTGTCAGAACCGTTGTATCTTATAAATATAGCGGTGATGGCTTGAAGCGCAGTGAGATTGAAGCGGACAATGGTAGTGACCCTGCCGGATTTGCGATCACGACCTTGGTTTGGGATGGTTGTGAGTATTTAGTTGAGGAGAGATGATGGTGTCATCGAAAACGCATTTGACGGTGAACGGAAAAATTGAGGGTGAGCAGCATCCTCAGGATAAGAGAGTGAGTAAAGCTGAGGGAATAAATTCAAAAACTGAGACAAAGGTTCAAAAATGAGATCAAGGATAGCCCCTATTTTAATCAATTCACTATTGTCAGTAGCGATCTCGTTCCTTGTTTGCACCACGCCCTTATTGAAATATCAGTTAATAATTCTGCTAATTCTGGCGATAGTCGCGAATATACTCGCATTTCGCGCAGTCACAGTTAATCCACTTATTCCCTTTGCGAAGCTCAGCTGGTTATTGAGCTTACTAGCATATATGGTTCTTGTAATAGATTTCTTCCTTGGTGGTTTTGGCCGGTTAGCACCTTTGGAGATCATTTTCGCTCCAATTTCAGCAGTCACAGGAATTCTCTGCTTGGTCTATTCATTCAGGATTGGACATAAAATTACTTAAAGAATTTACTTGATGAACAACCGATTAGTGATGCAGAATTGCGAATTATTCACTTTGTAAAGAACACACAGTGTTCGCTTATCGGCTTGGCGGATTACTTTTCTTCTTGAAAATGGTCTGTCCTGTTCTGACCAGTGCCCCGTAAACTGACCAATCTTCAGGTGTAGGTATTACAATGAATAGAATGAGTGGAATGCGATACTCCAAGGATCAGATTTTTGGAAATTGAAAGTGATCGACAATGATTGAAGCGATTCTGTTTTCTCTGCTCACGGCGTCAGCGACCGAGCGTGTAACGTTTCGTGAAGACGGATTGAGATTGTCGGAGAGATTGAATTTGCAGAAGGGCTATGAGGTCGTATTGCAAAAGGAGGTCGGTGATTCTTGGATTGACCTGTGGGTTTGCATTGATGGGATGCAAGTGCTGCGGGAATTCTATTCGGATCGCATCTATCGACCCAGAGCAAGCATTGTTTGCCTTGTTGAGGCGGGTGCGGGAAGAAAGGCACACATCATCTTGAATGAATCGGGGACTGACTGGATAAACAATACAGTTAAACTCAATCGACCATTTCTCGGGTCGGACAAGCTCTATCCATACCTGGATTTTCTTTGGGCAAGCATTTATGTTCCTAAGGGTAACAGTGACTCGGGTTTGCGATCTGGAAGCTATCTTTATCGCTTGGGCGCAGATGGCGTTCGCATTGGTCGGGTTCGGGGCTCTGAGAATCAAGAGCGCATTCTCTATGGGGCAGGAGAGAATGGTTTGCAGATTTCTGACTCTGATCGTTTTGTTGAGCCCAAGTGGGTGAGCGGTGAATGGGTGGTTGACTAGCTTTGTCACTTGGCCTTGGTGGTCAAAGTTGATTGATTGAATGCCTTGATTGCGATGGAGAGAGTCAAATTTGGCGGGAATTGTTGTAACCTACTCTTACTCGGGTTATGGTATGAAGCGGAGCGAGGATAGGATGGTCATGAGGTTCTTGGAGATATAAAATGACTAAAAGTTCAAAACTATGTGTTGGTCTTTTGCTGCTAAGTGTCTTCATTAGCTGCCCGGGTTGCTATTCGACTTCCATTGAAAAAAGTTACCCGCCCGAACTTGCAAAACATTGGGTAAGTAAATCGCATCCGGAGTCTCTTGGCTTATTGCTGAAGAAAGGAGGTGACGGATATTTAGATGGCACTAACAAGGGTTATCCTGGTCCCCCTATAAAATGGTATGTCAGTTCGGAGAAGCTATACATCCGAATCTTTGGTGAAGAAGGCGAGCATGGCCAGTTTGAACCTTTTGAATACCAAATTAGCAACGACAGACTGAAAATTGTGCCTCCGATACATCGAGAAACTGAATACGTGCTTCATCGGTGAGGTCTGCAGGAATTCCGATTACCTTTTCTCAGTGGGCTACAATTTTGCGCCCAAGCATGATCAGCGAATGATGAAGTTGATTGTTTAGAGTTGTCTTGCGATGGGTGAGGGCTCTCTGGGGCCCCGACTACTCGGGGATGACGAGGTTTGGGGTTGGTTTTTCCCTGCCCGTTGCGATGCAAAAGGCAGGGGCACGCATTGTTTGTGGTCGTTGGGGGATGGATCCCGCCCCTGCTTTTGCAGGGGCAGGCTCTCTTGGGCGGAATGACGATTTGAGGATAATCCTTCGGATTGCTTTTGATCTTTGAGGACTGGGCCCCGGCCTGCGCTCGGGGTGACTAGGTTGAGGGTTAGTGGTTCCCGGAGTTGCCCTTGGCAATTCCGGGGCATGGGAGATGGTGGTGGTTGGGGGATGGATTCCGCCCCTGCCTACGCAGGGGCAGGCTCTCTAGGGCGGAATGACGATTTGAGGATAATCCTTCGGATTGCTTTTGATCTTTGAGGACTGGGCCCCGGCCTGCGCTCGGGGTGACTAGGTTGAGGGTTAGTGGTTCCCGGAGTTGCCTTTGGCAATTTCGGGGCATGGGAGATGGTGGTCGTTGGGGGATGGATCCCGCCCCTGCTTTTGCAGGGGCAGGCTCTCTTGGGCGGAATGACGATTTGAGGATAATCCTTCGGATTGCTTTTAGTTCTTTCGTCAACCCCTCCCGATTCCTATGGAATCACCCTCCCCGATTCCCCGCCTTCGCGAGGACAGGCCCCGGTGAGGGGGTTACAGGTAGATTTTTTAGAAACATGCATTCAATGCAGCAGTGACAGATGCATTGACAATCCTTCGGATTGCTTTTGATCTTGGAGGACTAGGCCCCGGCTCGCTGCTCCCCGCCTTCGCGAGGACAGGCCCCGCAGGGACAGGCTCCGCCGGGGTGACTAGGGTGAGGGGTGGTTTATTCACTGGTTTCACCAGTGCCACCCAGGTTTGGTGGTGGTTGAGGGATGGATCCTGGATCAAGTCCTGAGTAACGGGGGACGATACTTTGGATTGCTTGAAGTTATCGTGCGATTGGAGAGGCCTGTCTGGGTCCCCGCCTTCGCGGGGATGACGTGGCTGGGGGATAGGATTTCGCGCCTGCTCCCTGCGCGGGCAGGTTCTCTTGGGCGGAGTGACGATGAATATTCCCCATGTTTTGACCATTGGAAAGCTAGAGATTTAGTGCACGAGAAGCGAGCCGACGACATAGACGGTGGGGTAGGCGCAGGCGCCGAGTTTGAGGATGGCGTGGGTGAACTTGGGTTTTTGGGCACGGAGGAGTTCGATGATGGTGAGGGGGATGACAAATGATGCGCCTTTGACAAGGAGGAAGCTGGCGTCGCTCATTTCGAGGAATGGGGCGAGGAGGGGATTTGCTTCGGTGGCGAGGCCCATGCGGACGGCGAACAGGGTGCTGGCCATATCGAGAAAGCAGAGAGATACGAGGGTGGTGGTCGCGTTGGTGACGCGTTGAGATAGGGCCTGCTGAAACAGGGATTTGATATTGATCGGGGAGTCGGGTGCTCTCATGGCGGGCCTTAGATTTGATCATTGGTCCGAGTTGAGAATTTTCGAGGAAAAGGGGATTAATCCGGTAATCCTTTTGGGATGTGTTGAAATAGCTGTTTTGGGAGTATTCTTGAGTTATGTCACGACCATCACGAAAAGAGATTCGCGCAGAGATTGAGGCGATGAAAAAAGAAGGGACGAAGGCACCGATTCAGAAAGATACGGCGACGGGAAAACCGTCTCCGGCGAAGAAGGTGAACCGGATTCGCAAGCAAGGCGTTTGATCCCGTATTTTTTAGTCGTTGCAAATGATTTGACCCCCGGCAGTGCCGGGGGTCATCACTTTTTTAGGCGTTAAGTTTTTTTAGTACGGATGTTGACCATCGAGGTACCAGTACTTCCATGATCCGGCAGCATCGCCGCGTCGGACAAAGATGTTTTGATACCACTTGAGTCCGCCTTTTTTGATTGCTTTTGCGTGACCATCCATGAATGTCATGGGAGTGGTTTGGGCGAATCGGTAGCGAGCGTGCGCGGCGCATTCCCAGTTTCCGCTGGTGGTGGCGTTGCAGTCGGTATCGAAGCGCGGATCGTACATGGGGCTTGATGGGTTATAGACATCAACGCCGTCGCGGGTGATGGTGGCTTCGTTGCCGGCGGTGGTGGCGATTGAACCGATCCACATGGCTTGCCAGGGGTGGAACCAGGGATAGCTCCAGGTGATGTTTGCGCCTTTTTCCATCATCATGACTTTATCGGCCAGGTTATCGATCGCGGTTTGGCTGAGCGATGGCTTGACTTGGTCGGCGGGGAACCAGGCTTGGTTTGAATCGAAGTTTTCGGCGAAGATCGCGTGGTGCAGGCCGTAGCTGAATCCACCGGTTTGGGCTTGATCCCAATTTGTGGGGTTGTTGACAGCTCCGACGGGAAACGATGGCGAGCGATAGATGCCATCGACACCGGCGTTTTGTTCGACTCCGGAAACGGGGTTTTTATAGGTGCGTCCGTTTTTGATGTAACCATGGGCGGCGGCCATCCACGTGATGTGAACATCGCCGGATCCGTATTCGCTCATAACGTTGACGTCATCATAATCGGTTGTGTAGATCATGAGGCCGGTCGCGATTTGCTTGACGTTGCTGAGTGACTGGGTTTTTTTAGCGGCCACTTTTGCTTGGGCAAAGACAGGGAAGAGGATTGCGGCGAGAATTGCGATTATGGCAATAACGACGAGCAATTCGATGAGTGTAAATGCATTTTTTTTCATTGCTGGTTCTCAACTTTGAGAGAGTGTTGCGTCGGGGCAACGGTCGGGGCGATTGAGGTTGAATCGCGGATGTCGAGGCGGGTTTTGAAATCGTGATCTTGGAGGGTTTCTTTTCCGTTGAGGTATTCGAGAAGGGTTCGGGCGGCGGTGGCACCCATTTCTCCGATGGGTTGGTGGACACAAGTGAGGCGGGGGGTTGTGCGCTCGCTGTATGAGGTGGAGTCGAATCCAATGACGCTGAGGTCTTTGGGGACGCTGATTCTGGCTTGGATGGCGAGGTCGAGAAGGAGGGCGGCGGTGCGCTCGTTCCAGCAGATGATTGCGGTGTGGGGGGGATTTGATTTGATGTATTCGTTGAATTCATCAAATTCGCGGTTCCAGGTGCGGATATCGCCTTCTTCGCAGGGGATTCCGAGTTCAGTGCAGGCATCGATGAATCCGCTGAGTCGGGCTTGGGCGTCGGGGACATCGACCTCAAATTCTTCGAGAACGAAGAGGATTCGTTTGTGTCCGAGGTCGTGGAGGTGCTGAACTGCTAAACGAGCACCTCCATAGTTGTCCGAGGTGATATAAGCTGCGGCTTCGTGTCCGAGGGTTGGCCTTGCGTGGAGGGCGACGAAGGGCATGGATGCTCTTTGGAGGAGCTCGATGATTTCGGGGGATTGGGGGAATTTGCACCAGATGATGCCATCGAGGATGCCGTTGCCGAGGCTTTTGAGCGGGTTGGCTCGGTCGACTTCGGGGAGGATGGTGAGTCGGTATTTGTTCTTGAATAGTTCTTGGACGACTCCGTTGAGGAGTTCGACATAGAATTGTCCGTCGGTGATGTCGCCGAAGTTTTCGAACACGAGGCCGACGTTGTTGGTGCGGTTTGTTCGGAGAGATTGGGCGATGCCGTTGGGGATGTAGTGGAGTTCGGTGGCGGCTTTGCGGATTTGGGAGGCGGTTTCGTCGCTGACGCGGATGCTTGATTTTTTATTGTTGAGAACGGCGGATACGGCCGAGACCGAGACGCCGGCATGTTCGGCGACTTGCTTGAGGGTTATGGAGGAGTTGCGCCGCTCTGCCATTGGGGTTATTTGCCTCGGCTGTCTTCGGTGGCGCCTTGGGGTTTGCCGAGACGGTCTTTCATCGCTTTCTTTTGCTCTTCGGGGATTTGCAGGGAGTCGATGTATTCGGCTCGTTTTGCGTTGGATTCCTCGATTTGCGGGGCGGAGACGGTGCGGCTGACGGCATCATCTTGGCAAGCGGTGAGCGCGAAGCAGGTTGCGGCGAGCAGCGTTGCAAGCATCAATTTTTGGGCGGTCTTCATTTTGCGTGTTTCCATGATACAACGTTTTATCATTATTTGTCTCTCTTTTTTTAATCTTGAGAGAGGTTGAGGTTTTTGTAACGAATCTTGACGAGTTGCCCGTTATCGTGGCTGAGGGAGATTGCGCCCACTTCGAGCGTTTGAGGGAGGTTGGGGAGGTCTTGGGTGTGAATGACCTTCCAGTTGGTGCCATCGGTTGAGGACGATGCGGTGAATTTTGTTCCAGCGCGCTGGATTTTTACGAATAGGTTGGGTGGGGCCAGGAACTGTTTGGGGTCGAAGGCTTCGGTGACTTTATCGGCGGCGGATCGCCAGGCGACTTGCAGTTCGCCGGTTGGAAACGCGGTGATCATAAAGTGGTTGCTTTGGTTGGTGAGATCGGCGCGGGCCATGAGTCCGGCTTTGGTGTAGTTGTGGATGTTTTCGATCGAGGGGATCTGGGTGGTGAGGGTGAAATCGCCGGTGACGGTTTTGTGGAGGAACCGGAAGGAATCTTGGGCACCCCAGATATCGTTACCTCCGCCGAAGAGATTGAAATCGTTGTTGGTGATGAGTTCGATACCGCCTTTGAATGAGCCGCCGATATCGGTGGCTTGCCAGCCGGGTACGGCTTGTTGAGGAGCGGTGACGCGGGGTTTGGGGATGGCGGGGAGATTGACGCATCCCC
>Ga0075012_10001895_pt1 | contig 20847 bp, 14 predicted proteins | sample All_14_2_FD_71474 | JGI IMG/M metagenome (GOLD analysis project Ga0075012, IMG submission 71474) | Freshwater microbial communities in response to fracking from Pennsylvania, USA - Allegheny Zone_MetaG_DW_15 | ecosystem: Environmental > Aquatic > Deep subsurface > Groundwater > Drilled... | reverse complement strand
AGCGCGATGTCCTGCGGCGTGGTGACGATCACCGCACCGGTCACCGGCACGGTCTGGGCGAGCGTCAGCTGGATGTCGCCGGTGCCCGGAGGCATGTCGATGACGAGGTAGTCGAGATTGTCCCAGCGGGTATCGAAAAGCAGCTGGCGCAAGGCCTGGGTGACCATCGGGCCGCGCCACACCATGGGCTGCTCGGGGTCGATGAGGAAGCCGATCGACATCGCCTGCACGCCGTGCGCCTCCATCGGCTCGAGCGACTTGCCGTCGGCGGACTCGGGACGACCCGAGATACCCAGCATTTGCGGCTGCGACGGGCCGTAGATGTCGGCGTCGAGAATGCCGACCCGCGCACCCTCGGCGACCAACGCCAGCGCCAGGTTGACGGCGGTCGTCGACTTGCCGACCCCGCCCTTGCCCGAGGCGACGGCAACGATGTTCTTCACGCCGGGCACCAGCTTGACGCCGCGCTGCGCAGTGTGGGCGACGATCTTCTGATAGACGTTGGCCGAGACGTTGCCGGCGCCGGGCAGGCTCTTGAGCTTGTCGATGACCAGCTTGCGGATCGCCTCGATCTGGCTCTTGGCCGGATAGCCGAGCTCGATGTCGACCGAGATGTCTGCGCCGCTGACCTTGATGTTCTTGGCCGCCTTGGCGCTGACGAAATCCTTGCCGGTGTTCGGATCGGCGATTTCCTTGAGGGCGGTCTGGACCTGCAGTTCTGAAATGCTCATGGGGGCTCCGGAAGACTTAGTAACCTACTCTTTTTCTACAGTATACCCGATTGACCGCGGCAGCCCTCGACTGGGTTTCAGCGCCGCATCACTTGACGCTGGCTCCTCTCCTAAATATGCTGTCGGCGTGGGGTTTCCCTTAACCCCGCTGTCAAAGACGCGGACTTCGACCGGGCTCCGCGCCGCCACCTCCTCCCCGTCCCTGAAGGAACCGTCCAGCGTGATCGCGTCCACGGCGGACGCACGCGCCGTAGCGTCGTCGCAGGAGAGCGTTCAGTGAAAAGGTTGTCGTTCCGTCATGTCAAGGTCAATGAACCTTTGCCTTGGGATGTATTTGACGAGGCCGGAGGCCTGCTGTTGCGCAAAGGCTATGTCCTCGAGTCGGAAAAGCAGGTACGTGGGCTTGTCGAGCGCGGCCTGTTCGTGACCGGAATCATTGCCGAGGCACCGCCGCCGCCCCCGAAGCCGCACGCGCCCGCCCGCTTCGATCCCTTCTGGCTCTGGGACGACATCCACTCGAAGCTGGTGCGCGTGCTGCGTCAGTTCGAAACCGAGGAGATGGCGGAGGACAAGCTGACGGGCATCGCCCTGCTGGTCAACGTCCTCACCGACAAGGATCCCGACGCGGCGCTCGGCGCCATCTTGCTGAAGGACGCCAAGCGCTACGCCTTCACGCACGCCCTCCACGTCGCGGTGATGGCGGCGATCATTTCCCGCCGGCTCGAATGGGACGAGGACGCGCGCCGCGACCTCGTCTGCGTCGCGCTCAGCATGAACGTCGCGATGATCGAGTTGCAGACCGAACTGACCCTTCAGCAGACGCCGCTGACGGAAGCCCAGCGCGTAGCGATCGACGCCCATTCCGCCCAGGGCTGCGAGCTGCTGGCGCGGCGCGGGGTGCGCAATCCACGCTGGCTCGAAGCCGTCGCACAGCACCATACGCGGCAGCAGCTCGCGGCCGGCGCGCTGACCGGGCCGGATGCGCGAGCGATCGCCGAGCTCGTACGCGTCCTCGATGTCTTCTGCGCCAAGATCAGTCCGCGCGCCTACCGGCAGGCGATCCCGCCGCCCATCGCGGCGCGCGACATCTTCGTCGGCGAGCGCGACAACAACAACCTGTTCCTCGGCCCGCTGATCAAGGAAGTCGGCATCTACATGCCCGGCACCTTCATCAAGCTGGAAAGCGGCGAGATCGCCCTCGTCGTCCAGCGCGGGGCGACCGCGAACACGCCCAAGGCCCTGGCGCTGGCGAACGGCAAGGGCATGCCGTACGGCGAAGGCATCCGCCGCGACACCTCTCGACCGGAATACGCCGTGCGCGGCGTCGTGCCGAAGGAAAAGGTGCAGCATCGACTCGATCTGCTGCGCCTGTGGGGCTACGCCGCGGCCTGAGGGCGGTCATGCCCTTGCCCTAACCCGGCGGGAAATGGGATCATCCCGGGTTGCGCCTCCGAAATCACGATCCCATGACCCGCAAGATCCTCGTCACCTCCGCGCTGCCCTATGCCAACGGCGCGATCCACCTCGGTCACCTCGTCGAGTACATCCAGACCGACATCTGGGTGCGTTTCCATAAGATGTGCGGCAACGAATGCTGGTACGTCTGCGCCGACGACACGCATGGCACGCCGATCATGCTGCGCGCCGAGAAGGAGGGCATCACGCCCGAGCAGCTGATCGCCCGCGTGCACGGCGAGCACACGCGCGACTTCGCCGGCTTCCACGTCGCCTTCGACAACTATTACTCGACGCACTCGGACGAGACCCGCTTCTACTCCGAGGACATCTACAAGAAGCTCCAGGCCGCCGGCCTCGTCGAGGTGCGCTCGATCGAGCAGTATTTCGACCCGGTCAAGCAGATGTTCCTGCCCGACCGCTTCATCAAGGGCGAGTGCCCGAAGTGCGGTGCCAAGGACCAGTACGGCGATTCCTGCGAAGCCTGCGGCGCCGCCTATGCGCCGACCGAACTCAAGGACCCCTATTCGGCCGTATCCGGCGCCAAGCCCGAACTCAAGTCGTCCGACCACTACTTCTTCAAGCTCTCCGACCCGCGCTGCCAGCACTTCCTGCGCCAATGGACGCAAGAGGGCGACCGGCTCCAGACCGAGGCCGCCAACAAGCTGCAGGAATGGCTCGGCGATCCCGGCGACAATCGGCTGACCGACTGGGACATCTCGCGCGACGCGCCGTACTTCGGCTTCGAGATCCCCGGCGCACCTGGCAAGTATTTCTACGTCTGGCTCGACGCGCCGATCGGCTACATGGGCTCGTTCAGGAACCTCTGCACCAAGCGCGGCATGAACTTCGACGACTGGTGGGGCAAAGGCTCGACCGCCGAGCTGTACCACTTCATCGGCAAGGACATCCTCTACTTTCATGCGCTGTTCTGGCCCGCCGAGCTCGAGCACGCGGGCTACCGCACGCCGACCAAGGTCTTCGCCCACGGCTTCCTGACCGTGGACGGCTCCAAGATGTCGAAGAGCCGCGGCACCTTCATCACCGCCGAGAGCTACCTCAAGGAAGGCCTGAATCCCGAGTGGCTGCGCTACTACTTCGCCGCCAAGCTCAACGGCACGCTCGAAGACGTCGACCTGAACCTCGACGACTTCGTCGCGCGCGTGAATTCCGACCTCGTCGGCAAGTACATCAACATCGCCAGCCGCTGCGCCGGCTTCATCAGCAAGCGCTTCGACGGCAAGCTCGCGGCCGTCGGTCGCAACGGCATCATCGAGGAAATGACGGCGGCGGCCGAGACCATCGCCCAATGCTACGAGGCGCGCGACTTCTCGCGGGCGGTGCGCGAGATCATGGCCCTCGCCGACAAGGCCAACGGCTACATCGCGACCGCGAAGCCGTGGGAAATCGCCAAGCAGGAAGGACAGGATGCCAACCTGCACCAGGTCTGCAGCGAGGGCCTGGCCATGTTCCGCCTGCTTACCGTCTTCCTGAAACCGATCCTGCCGGCGCTCGCGGAGCGCGCCGAGGGCTTCCTCAACGTCGCCCCGTTCGCCTGGGAAGACGCCGCGCGCTCGTTGCCGGCCGGCCATGCGATCAAGTCCTACGAGCACCTGATGTCCCGCATCGAGGCCAAGCAGATCGACGCCTTGCTCGCCGCCAACCGCGAATCGCTGGCGCCGGCAGTGGAGGCGAAGGCTGCGCACTCCGAGCAACGCCACGCCCAGCACCAGCAGCAGGCCGAAGACAAGACGCAGCAGAAGGAAGGCCGCGAGACCTACATCTCCATAGACGACTTCGCCAAGGTCGACCTGCGCATCGCGCGCATCGAGAAGGCCGAGCACGTCGAGGGCGCCGAGAAGCTGCTCAAGCTCACGCTCGACATCGGCGGCGAAACGCGCACCGTCTTCGCCGGCATCAAGTCGGCCTACGACCCGGCGACGCTCGCCGGCCGGCTGACCGTGATGGTCGCCAACCTGGCGCCGCGCAAGATGAAGTTCGGCATGTCCGAAGGCATGGTGCTCGCGGCATCCGACGAGCAAGGCAAGACGGCCGGCCTGTTCCTGCTCTCGCCGGACAGCGGTGCGCAGCCGGGCATGCGCGTGAAGTGAGCCTCGAGACGCGGCATCTGGCCATCAGCGGCGCCGTCCAGGGCGTCGGCTATCGCTACTCGATGGTGATGGCCGCGAACCGCCTCGGCATCACCGGCTGGGTGCGCAACCGGCGCGACGGCTCGGTGGAGGCGATGATCGCCGGCACGGCGGACGCAGTCGCGGCGATGATCGACTGGGCCCGCCATGGGCCCGCTGGCGCCGACGTTGCCAACGTCACGGTGGAACTCGGCAGCGGCAGCTACGAGGGCTTCGAGCAGCGCCCCAGCGCCTGAACGGGAAACCGGTCGGCACCATCCCTGCAAACCGGTATTGCGGCCCCGCTTGCCGCTGTAATACGCTACTTGGTAGCGCGGGCCCGATTGGCAAAGGCTATTACCCCAATTGCAAAATACAATCCGCATCGGCCGCACGCCGCCAGTAGAATTTTTGCCAACGCACCAACACCGCGACAAGAACAAACGCTCACCCCATTTTTGGACAAGGAGATTCACATGGCAGTACTCGTCGGCAAGGCCGCCCCCGATTTCACCGCTGTTGCCGTGCATGGCAACAACGAGATCAAACCGCTCAAGATGTCGGACTACAAGGGCAAGTACGTCGTGCTGTTCTTCTATCCGCTGGACTTCACCTTCGTCTGCCCGTCCGAGCTGATCGCCTTCGACCACCGCCTGAAGGAATTCCAGTCGCGCAACGTCGAAGTCATCGGCTGCTCGATCGACTCGATGTTCACCCACCTGGCCTGGAAGAACACGTCGGTCGACAAGGGCGGAATCGGCCAGGTCGGCTACCCGCTGGTCGCCGACATGAACCACGCGATCTGCAAGGCCTACGACGTCGAGAACGCCGACGGCCTGGCGCTGCGCGGCTCGTTCCTGATCGACAAGTCGGGCGTCGTCCAGCACCAGGTGATCAACAACCTGCCGCTCGGCCGCGACATCGACGAAATGCTGCGCGTGATCGACGCCCTGCAATTCACCGAAGAGCACGGCGAAGTCTGCCCGGCGGGCTGGCGCAAGGGCAAGGCAGGCATGGGCGCGTCGCCCGAAGGCGTGGCCAAGTACCTCGCCTCGCACGCCAAGGAACTCTAAGAATAACTAAGCTGCACCCCCGACCCCACGGGACCCAAGCCGCCTCACGAGGGCGGCTTTTTTTCGGCTATCCGAAGCGGCGGACGAGTCCGCGCAGGTAATCCGCGGCGGCAGGGTCGCCTTCGGCAGGCGCCCACGGTGCGCGTTCGTCCGCCGTCAGCGGGCGGTAGGGGCCGGCCTTGGCTTCGAGAAACACCGTGCCGCTTTCGAGCGCGACGGCCGAATGCCAGGTGCCGCGCGGCAGGTCCACGCCGAGCGCCGCGGCGCCCGGGCCGAGGACCGCGGTCCGCACGACGGCCCCCGCGTCGTCGAACAGCACCAGCCCGAGCCGTCCGCGCAGGACGACGAAGGTCTCGTCCTTGTGCTCGTCGAGATGGCGGTGCGGCATCAGGTACGAGCCCGGCTCGATCGCATTGAGCAGGCGATGCGCCGGCTCGTCGTCGGCACCGTGGAAGTTGCGGTTCTTGCGCAGCCGCGGGCTCGCCTTGGCTTCTGCGCTCACCTCGTCGAGCAGGGCATCGTCGATCAGCGTGATCATCGCTTGTCGTAGACGACCTTGACGTTGTCGGTCGACAGCCAGTCCCCGAGCGAGGCCAGCAGCGCGTCGTCGAGACGCACGCGCCAGTCGTCGGGCAACGGGATCTCGGCCTCTGCCTGGTCGTTGCGATAGCAGAGGCGCACCGGACAGCCGCCGGCACGGTAGGGTTCCAGCAACGCCCTGAGACGCGCCGCGGTCTCGGCGCGCGAGTCGCCGTTGAGCGACAGGCGCAGGGCGCGCGCATAGCGGCCGCGTGCCTCGCCGAGCGTGTACAGCCGGTCGGCGCTGACGCGCAGGCCGCCCGAATAGTCGTCGTTCTGCACGCGGCCTTCGACCAGGAGCAGTTCGTCTTCCTTGATCTTGTTGCGCTCGGCTTCCCAGAGTTCGTTGAACACGGTCACCTCGCGCTGCGCGGTGGCATCGTCGAGCATCACGACGGCCATCTTGCCGCGTCGGGTCATCTGCGTGCGCGTCGACAGCACGATGCCGGCGAGGAGCTGCGGTTCCTTGCTCGCTTCGAGTCGGTCGAGGCCACGCTTGACGAACGTGGAGATCTCGGCGCGCACGGCGTTGAACGGATGGCCCGACAGGAAGAAGCCGAGCGCCTGCTTCTCCTCGAGCAGGCGGCGGCGCTCGTCCCAGCGCTGCGTCTGGACGTAATGCACCGTTGCCGCCTCGCTGCCGCCCATGTCGAACAGGCCGCCCTGCAGGGCGTTGCGCTCGGCCTGCTCGGCGGCTTCGAGCGCGATGCCGACGGAGGCCAGCAGCTTGGCGCGATCGTCGTCGAGCGCGTCGAAGGCGCCGGCACGCACCAGCGCCTCGATCACGCGGCGGTTGACGACGCGCTTGTCGACGCGGGCGCAGAAGTCGAACAGGTCGGTAAACGGTCCGCTTTCGCGCGCCTTCAGGATCGCGCCAAGCGCCGACTCGCCGGTGCCCTTGATGGCGCCGAGGCCGTAGCGGATCCTCTTCGCGTCGACCGGCTGGAAGCGGATGCCGCCGTGGTTGATGTCCGGCGGCAGAAAGGCGAGGCCGTTGTCCTTGGCGTCGTTGAAGAAGAACTGCACCTTGTCGGTGTTGGCCATTTCGGACGACAGCGTCGCGGCGACGAAGGCGGCGGGGTGATGGCACTTGAGCCAGGCCGTGTGATAGGCGACCAGCGAGTAGGCGGCGGCATGCGACTTGTTGAAGCCGTAGCCGGCGAACTTCTCCATGGTGTCGAAGATCTCGTTGGCCAGCGGCTCGGCGATGCCGTTGCCGGCGGCGCCGGCAACGAACACGGCGCGCTGCTGGTCCATCTCCTCCTTCTTCTTCTTGCCCATGGCGCGGCGCAGGAGGTCGGCGCCGCCGAGCGTGTAGCGCGCGACGACCTGCGCCGTCTGCATCACCTGCTCCTGGTAGACCATGATGCCGTAGGTCTCGGCCATCACCTTCTCCATGCTCGGATGCGGATAGGTGACGCGTTCGCGGCCATGCTTGCGCGCGATGAAGCTCGGGATCAGGTCCATCGGACCCGGCCGGTAGAGCGCGTTGAGCGCGATCAGGTCCTCGAGGCGGTCCGGCTTGGCCTGCACCAGCATGTCCTGCATGCCGCCGGACTCGAACTGGAAGACTGCCTTGGTGTTGGCGTTCTTGAAGACGCCGTCGAAGGTTGCCTTGTCGTCGAGCGGCAGCTTGTCGAGGTCGACGGCCACGCCTTCGACCGTACGCACGAATTCCACCGCCTCGGCGAGGATCGTCAGCGTGCGCAGGCCGAGGAAGTCGAACTTCACCAGGCCGGCCTTCTCGACGTCGTCCTTGTCGAACTGGCTGACCGTCGTCGCACCGCCGTCGGCCGAATACAGGGGGCAGAAATCGGTCAGCTTGCCCGGCGCGATCAGCACCCCGCCCGCGTGCATGCCGACGTTGCGCGTCAGGCCCTCGAGCTTCTCGCCGAGCTCCCAGAGCATGCGCAGGCCCTCGTCCTGCTCGATGCGCTCGCCGATCGCCGGCTCGTCGTTGCGCGCCTTGGCGAGCGTGATGCCGAGTTCGTTGGGAATCAGTTTGGCGAACTGGTCGATGAAGTTGAACGGCAGGTCGAGCACGCGGCCGACGTCGCGCACCACCGCCTTCGCCGACAGCGTGCCGAAGGTGGCGATCTGCGACACCGCATGGACGCCGTACTTGTCCTTGACGTACTGGATGACGCGGTCGCGGCCTTCCTGGCAGAAGTCGATGTCGAAGTCGGGCATCGACACCCGTTCCGGGTTCAGGAAGCGCTCGAACAGCAATTCGTAGCGCAGCGGGTCGAGGTCGGTGATCAGCAGCGAGTAGGCGACCAGCGAGCCGGCCCCGGAGCCGCGCCCCGGCCCCACCGGCACGCCATTGTTCTTCGCCCACTGGATGAAGTCGGCGACGATCAGGAAGTAGCCGGGGAAGCCCATCTGCTGGATGGTCTTGATCTCGAACTCGAGCCGCTCGGCGTAGCGCGGGCGCTGCGTCTCGCGCTCGGCCGCATCGGGGAAGAGCTGACCGAGGCGCTTCTCGAGGCCGGCCCGCGACTGCTGTGCGAGGTATTCGTCGAGCGAGACCCCCTCGGGCGTCGGAAAGATCGGCAGCTTGCTCTTGCCGAGTTCGATCGTCAGGTTGCAACGCTTGGCGATTTCGACCGAGTTCTCGAGCGCTTCGGGCAGGTCGGCGAACAACTCGGCCATCTCGGCCTGCGTCTTGAAGCACTGCTGCGGCGTGAAGGCCTTCGGCCGGCGCGTGTCGGCGAGCACGTAGCCTTCGGCGATGCAGACGCGCGCCTCGTGCGCCGTGTAATCGGCAGCATCGAGGAACTGGATCGGATGCGTGGCGACGACCGCCAGCCCCGCCTCGCCGGCCAGCGCCAAAGTGCGTGCGATCAGTTGCTCCTGCTGCGGCTGGCTGCTGTTGCCGTGCGGACGCTGGATCTCCAGGTAATAGCTGCCGGGAAACAGCCCCGCCCATTCGTGGGCGCGTGCCAGCGCCTTGTCGTCCTTGCCGGACATCAGCAACTGGCCGACGTCGCCGAACTGCGCGCCGGAGAGCGCGATCAGGCCGCTGTTGTCGCCGGCCTCGAGCGCGGCGCGGCTGATCTCGGCGCGGCCGTGGCGGCGCGGCACGAGGTAGGCCGAGGACAGCAGCTCGCACAGGCGCAGGTAGCCGGCGCGGTTCTTCGCCAGCAACAGCAGGCGCGCCGGCATGTCGCCATCGGGCTGCCCAAGGTTCGCCTGCGCAGCGGCCGGCGGCGCGACCCACGCGTCGCAACCGACGACGGCCTTGAGGCCGGCGCCGCGCGCCGCGGTGTAGAACTTGACCATGCCGAACATGTTCGCCAGGTCGGTCAACGCCAGGGCCGCCATGCCGTCCGCCTTGGCGCGTGCGATCGCGTCGTCCAGACGCACGATGCCGTCGGTGACGGAAAACTCGCTGTGGAGCCGGAGATGGACGAAGCGTGGGGCGGACATCAGGAGCGGGATTTTACCCCTCTCGACGGCCCAGCCTTCGGACGCGATACGGAGAATTGGCTACCGCGGCGACGTGCGGACGAACGCCTGCATCAGCCCGTGCCGCGGCCCGCCGAACAGGTGCCGCCACCCACCGCGGTATACTTGGAGCACTTTGCCGGCATAGCCGGCTTCAGGAACGGTTCCCCAGCCCATGGAACGCCTCCTCCATCACATCGACGTCATCAGTCGACAGCGCAACCGCGGCCAACTGGAAGCGAGCTTCGTCACCGCCGTGCACGAACTCGCCGGTGCCGAACGCACGGATCTCTACAAGCTATTCACGCCGCCCGGCGACCTGATGGTCGGCCTTGCCGCCCAAGCGTCGGCCGCAGGCACGCGAATGCTCGACGACGGCATCTCGTGGCCGCCCGGCACCGGTTCGCTCGAGCGCTTTCCCAACCTGCAGGTCTGCCTGTCCAGCGGCGACCTCTACGACGACACGGAGCCGGCGTCGGGCCTGGCGCGTCGCTGCTGCGTGATCGACGGCATCGGCTGCCAGCCCTTCGGCTTCCTCGTCCTCCATTCGCCCGCACCGCTCGGTCCAGCCGCGGCGACGATGGTCAAGGGCCTCGTCGGGCTGTTTCGCAATTGCGTCTCCCTGCTCGACTACAGCGAGATCGACACGCTGACCGGCCTGCTGAACCGCAAGACCTTCGACGAATACCTGATCAACATCCTGTCACATGTCGCCGAGGAAACCGACCGCCTGCCGCGCTCGCCGCGCCTCCCGCGCCGTCGCCAGGGGAATTCGTCGCCGGACCATCACTGGCTCGGCGTCATCGACATCGACAACTTCAAGCTGATCAACGACGGCTTCGGCCACCTGATCGGCGACGAGGTGCTGATCCTCGTCGCCAACCTCATGAAGTCGGCCTTTCGCTCGCAGGACAAGCTGTTCCGCTTCGGCGGCGAGGAGTTCGTCGTGCTGCTCAAGCCGACAGAAGCGGCGAATGCGCTGGCGATCTTCGAGCGCTTCCGCCGCGAGGTCGAAGGCTTCCGGTTTCCGCAGGTCGGGCGCGTCACCATCAGTGCCGGCTTCACGCGCATCGGTCTCTACGACGCGCCGTCGATGATCCTAGACGATGCCGACGACGCGCTGTACTACGCCAAGGAGCATGGCCGCAACCGGGTCTGCTGCTTCGAGGACCTGATCAAAGCCGGTGCCATCACCAAGCATCAGGTGCTCAACACCGAGGCGGACATCTTCTAGCCAGCCGCCTCCGCGTCCGCTCAGGGCGCCTCGATCCAGTCGATCAGCGGCAGCCACTGCTCGACGTCCTGCGAGGCGCGCGACGCGGGCATCTCGAAGATCGTCATGCCGTGCGCCGCGGCCTGGACGTAGTTCTGCGTGTCGCGCAGGAAGGTCAGCACCGGGAAGCCGGCATCCGCCAGGAAGCGCTCCAGTTCCGCCGCCGCGCGCGTACGGGCGTCGACGCGCATGCCGACGACGCCGACGAAGGCGTGCTGCTTGCGCACTTCCTTTTCCTCCATGAGTGCGTCGAGGAACTGCCGGGTGGCGAGGATATCGAACAGCGAAGGCTGCAACGGGACGATGACGCGCTCGACGACCTTCAGCACCTGCGCCAGCCGCTTGCCGTGCAGTCCGGCCGGCGTATCGAGCACGACGTGCGTGGTCTCCCTGGGCGGCCGTGCCGGCTTGCCCTCCTCGATTTCCCAATTAGCGACGTGCGGCAGCGAAGGCGGGCGCAGGCGAAGCCATTCGCGCGAGGATTGCTGGCGATCGATGTCGCCGAGCATGGTGCGGTGTCCGCGGCGCGCGAACCAGCCGGCGACGTTCGTCGCCAGCGTGCTCTTGCCGCTGCCGCCCTTCGGGTTCGCGATCAGGTACGAGTGCCGCATGACCCCAGTCTACCAGAGGGGAATGCGGGGGAAAGCCTAAGGAATCAGTACGGTGGAACCGGTCGTGCGCCGCGCCTCGAGGTCGATCTGCGCCTGGGCGGCATCCTTCAGCGCGTAGGTCTGGTTGACCTCGATCTTCACCTTGCCGGCCGTGACGACGTCGAACAGTTCCTGGGCCGATTGGACCAGGTCAGCACGCTTGGCGACGTAGGTGAACAATGTCGGCCGCGTCAGGAACAGCGAACCGCGCTTGGAGAGATCCTGCGTGTCGACCGGCGCCACCGGGCCCGACGACTGGCCGAAGGTCACCATCATGCCGAGCGGTCGCAGGCAGTCGAGCGACTTGGCGAAGGTATCGGCGCCGACCGAGTCGTAGACGACCGGCACGCCTTCGCCGCCGGTGATTTCCTTGACGCGGGCGACGAAGTCCTCGCGCGTGTAGACGATCGGATGGTCGCAGCCGTGCGCCTTCGCCAGCGCGGCCTTGGCGTCGGAACCGACGGTACCGATGACGCGCGCCCCCAGCGCCTTCGCCCACTGGCAGACGATGAGGCCGACGCCCCCCGCCGCCGCCTGGATCAGGATCGTGTCGCCGGGCTGCACGCGGTAGGTGCGGCGCAGCAGGTACTGCGCCGTCATGCCTTGCAGCATCATCGCCGCCGCCGTCTTGAAGTCGATGGCGTCGGGCAGCCTCACCAGTCGGTCCGCCGGGATGTTGCGGACCTCGGCATAGGCGCCGACCGGGCCGCCGGCGTAGGCGACGCGGTCGCCCACCTTGACCTCCGTGACGGTGCTGCCGACCGCCTCGACGACACCGGCGCCCTCGAGGCCGATGCCGCTCGGCAGTCCGATCGGATAGCGCCCGGTGCGGTAGTAGACGTCGATGAAGTTGAGGCCGACCGCATGGTGGCGCACCGTCGCCTCGTTCGGCTGCGGCGCCCGCAGGTCGATTTCCTCCCAGCGCAGGACCTCGGGGCCGCCGGCCTGGTGAAAGCGGATTGCGTGGGGCATGGGGTTTCTCCTTTTTGTCATCGAACTGGCGCCCGACACTACCGCGCAGCGGCCCGGATTTCAACCCGGCGATATCATTGCCCGGCCGGGCGCCGCGTTTGCCGCGCCCCATCCTCCGGAGAGACCGCAATGACATCACCCAATGACAGCGTCAGCATGGCCTTGTTCTGCGACTTCGAGAACGTCGCCCTCGGCGTGCGCGATGCCAAGTACGAGAAGTTCGACATCAAGCCCGTGCTCGAACGCCTGCTGCTCAAGGGCAGCATCGTCGTCAAGAAGGCCTACTGCGACTGGGAGCGCTACAAGGGCTTCAAGGCGACGATGCACGAGGCGAACTTCGAGCTGATCGAGATTCCCCACGTCCGCCAGTCGGGCAAGAACTCGGCTGACATCCGCCTTGTCGTCGATGCACTCGACCTCTGCTACACGAAGTCCCACGTCAATACTTTCGTCATCATCAGCGGCGACTCCGACTTTTCGCCGCTGGTGTCCAAGCTGCGCGAGAACGCCAAGCAGGTGATCGGCGTCGGCGTCAAGCAGTCCACGTCCGACCTGCTGATCGCCAATTGCGACGAGTTCATCTTCTACGACGACCTCGCGCGCGAAAGCCAGCGCGCCGCGGCGCGGCGCGACCGCCGCGGTGCGGCCCAGGCACCCGCGAAGCGCTCGCCGGAAGAAGAGGCGCGGCGCGGCGCGGAGGCCGAGGCGCGCCGCAGCCAGGCGATCGACATCGCCATCGAGACCCTCGATGCCCTGCTGTCGGAACGCGGTGACGGCGGCAAGATCTGGGCGTCGATGCTCAAGGAAGCGATCAAGCGCCGGCGGCCCGACTTCAACGAATCGAACTACGGCTTCCGCGCCTTCGGCAACCTGCTCGAGGAAGCGCAGGCACGCGGCCTGCTGGAACTCGGACGCGACGAGAAGTCGGGCACCTACGTGCAGCACGTCAGCGGCGCCGCGCAAATGACGCCCAGCGCGACGGCGCCGGTGCGGGCTGCGGAACCGGCAGTCGAGCCAGCCGCCACGCCGGCGCCAGGCGGGATGCCCGAAGCACCCGCCGAAACGCTTGCCACGGCTGCAGACGCACCTGCCAAACCGGCCTCGCGCCGCCGTGCGCGCGGCGGCAGCAAGGCAGCGCCCGCGCCCAAAGCCGAAACGCCCGCCGCACCCGCGGAAGTGGAGTCGAAGCCGCGCGGACGTCGCCCGCGCAAGCCGAAGACGGCGCCCTGAGCGAAACGCTCAGCCGCGGTGGTGGTTGGCGTCCACGACCGCCAGTGCCGTCATGTTGACCAGCCGCCGCACGCTCGCCGTCGGCGTCAGAATGTGCACCGGCCTGGCGGCGCCGAGCAGGATCGGCCCGACGGTGATGTTGTCGCCGTTCGTCACCTTGAGCAGATTGAAGGCAATGTTCGCGGCATCGAGGTTCGGCATGATCAGGAGGTTCGCCTCGCCCGTCAGCCTGCACTCGGGATAGAAGCGGTTGCGGATCGACTCGGAGAGTGCGGAGTCGCCGTGCATCTCGCCGTCCACCTCCAGGTCCGGCACGCGGGCGGCGATGATCTCGCGCGCGCGGCTCATCTTGGCCGCCGAGCCGGAGCGCACGCTGCCGAAGTTCGAGTGCGACAGCAGCGCGACCTTCGGCGTGACGCCGAAGCGGCGCACTTCCTCGGCCGCCATGATGGCGATCTCGGCGAGACGTTCGGCGCTCGGATCCTCGTTGACGTAGGTGTCGCAGAGGAACAGCGTGTGCTTCGCCAGCAACAGCAGGTTCATGGTGGCGAAGCAGTGTGCGCCGGGCTCCAGCCCGATGACGTCGCGCACCTGGTTCAGGTGCTTGGCGTGCTTGCCGACGGTGCCGCAGAGCACGGCGTCGACCTCGCCGCGACGCAGCAGCATGCAGCCGATGAGGGTGTTGTCCGAGCGCAGGCGTTGCTTGGCGATCTCCGGCGTGATGCCCTGGCGGCCGCGCAAGCTGTGGTACTCCTGCCAGAGTTCCTTGTAGCGCGGATCGGAATCCGGATTGACTACCTCGAAGTCACGCCCCGGCTGGATGCGCAGGCCGGCGCGCGCGAGGCGCGTCTCGATGACCTCGGGGCGGCCGATAACCACCGGCTCGGCGAGGCGTTCGTCGAGCACTTCGCTGATGGCGCGCAGCACGCGCTCGTCCTCACCTTCGCAATAAACGACCCGCCGCGGCGCTTTCTTGGCGGCCGTGAATACCGGTTTCATGACGAAGCCCGAATGCCAGACGAAGTTGGAGAGCTTCTCGCGATAAGCGTCGAGGTCGGCGATCGGCAGGGTCGCGACGCCGGAATCCATCGCCGCCTTCGCCACCGCCGGCGCGATCTTGACGATCAGGCGCGGATCGAAGGGCTTCGGGATCAGGTATTCGGCGCCGAAGCGCACCGACTCGCCGCCGTAGGCCTGGGCGACGACGTCGGAGGTTTCCGCCTGCGCCAGCTCGGCGATGGCGCGCACGGCAGCGAGCTTCATCTCCTCCGTGATCGTGGTCGCGCCGGCGTCGAGCGCGCCGCGGAAGATGAACGGGAAGCAGAGCACGTTGTTGACCTGGTTCGGGTAGTCGGAGCGGCCGGTGGCGATCAACGCGTCGCTGCGCACCGCCTTGACTTCCTCCGGCAGGATTTCCGGCGTCGGATTGGCCAGCGCCATGATGATGGGATCGGCCGCCATCTTCGCCACCATGTCCTGCTTCAACACGCCGCCCGCCGATAGGCCGAGGAAGATGTCGGCGTCGGCGATCGCCTCGGCCAGCGTGCGCTGGTCGGTCTTCTTGGCGTAACGCGCCTTGATCGGGTCCATCAGCTTGGTGCGGCCTTCATAGACGAGGCCCTCGATGTCGGTGACCCAGATGTTCTCGATCCTGACGCCGAGGTTCACCAGCAGGTCGAGGCAGGCCAGCGCGGCCGCGCCGGCACCGGACGTGACCAGCTTGACCTTGCCGATGTCCTTGCCGACCAACCGCAGGCCGTTGAGGATCGCCGCGCCGACGACGATCGCCGTGCCGTGCTGGTCATCGTGGAAGACCGGGATCTTCATGCGCTCGCGCAGCTTGGCCTCGATGTAGAAACACTCCGGCGCCTTGATGTCCTCGAGGTTGATGCCGCCGAAGGTCGGCTCCATCGCGGCGATGATGTCGATCAGCTTGTCCGGATCGGGCTCGTTGAGTTCGATGTCGAAGACGTCGATGCCCGAGAACTTCTTGAACAGCACGCCCTTGCCTTCCATCACGGGCTTGGCGGCCAGCGGGCCGATGTTGCCGAGGCCGAGCACGGCCGTGCCGTTGGTGACGACGCCGACGAGGTTGGCGCGCGACGTCATGCGCGCGGCCTGCGCCGGATCGGCGACGATGGCGTTGCAGGCGGCGGCGACCCCGGGCGAATAGGCGAGCGCGAGGTCGCGCTGGTTGGTCAGCCCCTTGGTCGGTACGACGGAGATTTTTCCGGGGGTCGGGGAGGTGTGGTATTCGAGTGCGGCGGCGGTGAGGTCTTTTTCGTTTTCCATTGCGGTCCGGCTATCGATTCGGCGTATGCGGCCATACATGATAGCGACCACATGCTGACGCGACCATTACGGATGTCCGAGGGTCGTTTTCCGCGGTGCAGCAATCCCGTGGCAAAATCCGCGCTTCGATACGAGGGGCCAGACCATGAAGCGCGTCGTCTTCAACCAGAAGGGCGGTGTCGGCAAGAGCACGATCGCCTGCAATCTCGCCGCCGTTGCCGCCAGCCGCGGCAAGCGCACGCTCGTCGTCGACCTCGATCCGCAGGCGAATTCGAGCCGCTACCTGCTCGGCGCCGCGCTCGACGAGATCACGGACACGGCCAGCGGCTTCTTCGACCAGGTGCTGAACTTCAAGCTGCGGCCCAAGCCCACGGAAGACTTCATCGCCGAAACGCCGTTTGCGAACCTGTTCGTGCTGCCGTCGGACCCCGCCCTCGAGGAACTCCAGGCCAAGCTCGAATCGCGCTACAAGATCTACAAGCTGCGCGAGGCGCTGGATTCGCTCGACGGCTTCGACGAAGTCTGGATCGACACGCCTCCCGCGCTGCACTTCTTCACGCGTTCGGCGCTGATCGCCGCCGACGCCTGCCTGATCCCCTTCGACTGCGACGAATTCGCGCGCCGCGCGCTCTACAGCCTGATGGACAACGTCGCCGAGATCCGTGCCGACCACAACGAGGCACTCCTCGTCGAAGGCATCGTCGTCAACCAGTTCCAGCCGCGCGCCAACCTGCCGCAGCAGATCGTCGCCGACCTGCGCGCCGACGGCCTGCCGGTACTGGCGACGATGCTCTCGGCCTCGGTGAAGATCAAGGAATCGCACCAGCAGGCGAAGCCGATGATCCACCTCGACCGCAGCCACAAGGTGGCGCAGGAGTTCGCCGCGCTCTATGACGAGCTCGAGGCGGCGCGCGCCGGCGCTGCGAAGGCCCGCAAGAGGCGCGCTTAGAGAACACGGGCTGGCGGGGCGGGATCGGGACCGGCGTTAATGCCGGCTTAATTCCCGGCGGCGTATCATCCGCGCTGCCATGTCAGACATCCATCGCAAGATCGTCAAGCGCCTGCTCGCCGCCTGGCTCGGCATCTCGCTGACGGCCGGGCTCATCGTCTTCTACGTCGGCATCGAGCGCATCGACGACCAACTCGTCGAGCTCGCGACCGCAGAGTCGGCGAAGCTATCTGGCCATGCGCTGCCCCTGATCGACCGCTCCGCAGCCGAGCGGCACGCGCTCGACGTCCTGCTGCGCGACTTCGTGCGCGAGAACTTCATCGTCGTCGAACTCTACGACAGGGAGCGGCGCAAGATCGCCGAGGCCGTGAGCCCGCGCCATGCGGCGGTCGAAGACGAGCTCAAGCGCCACGCCCATGCCTTCCCGCGCGACGACGACGCCCACTACGAGAAGTTCCTCATCGGCGAACAGACGGTCCTGCGCGTGCTGCTGCCGATGAAGGATGCCGCCGGGGCAGTCTCGGGCTTCTTCGAGGGCGTCTTCGTCATCGACCCGGCGACGCTCGAGCGCCTGCGCCACGAGCTCATCGTCGCGCTCGCCGTCGTGCTCGGCGCCGTGCTGCTGACGACGCTCGCCGTCTACCCGGTGATCCTGGCGTTGAACCGTGACGTCGTCCGCTATTCGCACGACCTGCTCCAGGGCAACATCGAGCTGATGGAAGTGCTCGGCTCGGCGATCGCGAAACGCGATTCGGACACCAACATCCACAACTACCGCGTGACGATCTATGCCGTCCGGCTCGCCGAAGCGGCGGGCCTGGGCCGGGCAGAGATGCGCGACCTGATCGCCGGCGCGTTCCTCCACGACGTCGGCAAGATCGGCATCAGCGACAACATCCTGCTCAAGCCGGCGCGACTCGACGAGGAAGAGTTCCGGATCATGAAGACGCACGTGGCGCTCGGCGTCGACATCCTCGCCAAGTCGGCCTGGCTGCAGCGCGCGCGCGACGTCGTCGAGTTCCACCACGAGAAGTACGACGGTAGCGGCTACCTGCGCGGGCTCTCCGGCGAAGCGATTCCCCTGGCGGCGCGCATCTTCGCGATCGTGGACGTCTTCGACGCGCTGACCTCGAAGCGGCCCTACAAGGAACCGATGCCGTTTAGCGATGCGATGGCGATCGTGCGCGGCTACGCCGGCAACCACTTCGACCCGAAGCTGGTCGGGATCTTCGACGGCATTATCGCGCCGCTGTTCCAAACCATCAGCGAGGCCTCGGATCGCGAGGTCGAGGCCTCGCTGCGGGTGCTGATCGAGCGCTACCTGATTGCCGGCGTCGCCTGACTCCTCAGGCCCGGCGCAGCGCCGGGGGCGCTGCTGACGCCGAGGAAATCGCAAGCTGCGACCGCTGTCATGCGGCTGCCTGCGCGCACTGCGTGCTCAGACAGGCGTCAGCTTCGCCACCGACAGGGCCAGCCACTTCATGCCGGCGGCACCGAAATTGACCTGCACGCGCGCATCGCTGCCGCCGCCTTCGGCGGCGACGATGACGCCGACGCCGAACTTCGCGTGCTCGACGGTCTGGCCGATGCGCAGGCCGTGCTCGTGCGCCGCCGAGCGGCTCGGCGCCGGTTCGTCCCAGGCAGAACCGCCGGTGTCGTATCCATAGGTCTTCTTCGCCGTCTTCGGCGTCAGCCACTTGAGCAGGCCGGCGGGGATTTCCTCGAAGAAGCGCGACGGCAGGTTGTAGCGCGTCTGGCCGTGGAGCATGCGTGTCTGCGCGAACGACAGGTAGAGCCGGTGGCGCGCCCGCGTGACGGCGACGTACATCAGGCGTCGCTCCTCCTCGAGGCCGTCCGCCTCGAGGACCGAGTTCTCGTGCGGGAACAGGCCCTCCTCGAGGCCGCTGAGGAAGACGACGTTGAACTCGAGGCCCTTGGCCGAATGCACCGTCATCAGTTGCAGCGCGTCGTCGCCCTCGCCGGCCTGGTGCTCGCCGGCCTCAAGCGCAGCGTGAGCCAGGAAGGCCGCCAGGTCGCCGGAAAGCTCCCCTTCCTCACTGATGCGCCCCTCTTCGGCGACGAAGTTGGCGGCGGCATTCACGAGCTCGTCGAGGTTGGCGAGGCGGTCCTGGCCTTCCTTCTCGTTGCGATAGTGGTCGCGCAGCCCGGAGAGGTCGACGACGTGGTCGACGAGTTCCGGCAGCGGCAGGTGCGCGACTTCGCGCATGCGTGCGATCAGGCCGGCGAAGGCGGCGAGCGCCGTGCCGCCCTTGCCCGACATGGCGCCGATGGCCGCGAACTGGCTGGTGCCGGCCGCACGCGCCGCATCCTGCAACTGCTCGAGCGTGCGCGCGCCGATGCCGCGCGTCGGGAAATTGACGACGCGGGCGAAGGCCGTGTCGTCGTCGCCGCTGGCGACGAGCCGCAGGTAGGCGAGTGCGTGCTTGATCTCCTGGCGCTCGAAGAAGCGCAGGCCGCCATAGACGCGATACGGAATGCCGGCGGAGAACAGCGAGTGTTCGAGGATGCGCGACTGCGCGTTGGAGCGGTAGAGCAGCGCGATCTCGTTGCGGGAGTGCCCGTCGCGGGCCAGCGCCTTGACCTCCTCGACGATCCAGCGCGCCTCTTCGCCGTCGGAGGCCGCTTCGTACACGCGGATCGGCTCGCCGGCGCCGGCCTCGGTCCATAGGTTCTTGCCAAGGCGCTTCTCGTTGTTCTTGATGATGGCGTTGGCGGCATCCAGGATGTTGCCGTGCGAACGGTAGTTCTGCTCGAGGCGGATCACGTTCGCCACCTTGTACTCGCGCTCGAAGTCGCGCATGTTGCCGACCTCGGCGCCGCGGAAGGCGTAGATGCTCTGGTCGTCGTCGCCGACGGCGAACAGACAGGCCTCCGGTCCCGTCAGCAGCTTGAGCCACCTGTACTGGAGCACGTTGGTGTCCTGGAACTCGTCCACCAGCACGTAGCGAAAGCGCTCCTGGTAATGCCGGCGCAAAGCCTCGTTCCTCTCCAGCAGCTCGTAGGAGCGCAGCAGCAGTTCGGCGAAGTCGACGACACCTTCCTTCTGGCACTGCGCCTCATAGGCGGCATAGAGCTCGACGCGCTTCCTCGTGTAGTCGTCCCAGGCCTCGACCGCGGCGGCGCGTAGGCCCTGCTCCTTCTGCGCATTGATGAAGTGCTGAAGCTCGCGCGGCGGAAACTTTTCGTCGTCGACGTTCAGCGACTTCAGCAGGCGCTTGATCGACGCGAGCTGGTCGGCGACATCGAGGATCTGGAACAGCTGCGGCAGGCCGGCATCACGATGATGGGCACGTAGCAGCCGGTTGCAGAGGCCGTGGAAGGTGCCGATCCACATGCCGCGCGTATTGACCGGCAGCATCGCCGACAGGCGTGCCGTCATTTCCTTCGCCGCCTTGTTGGTGAAGGTGACGGCGAGGACGCCGCCGGGCGTCACTTGCTGGGTGGCGATCAGCCAGGCAATGCGGGTGGTCAGGACGCGGGTCTTGCCCGAACCCGCTCCCGCGAGGATCAGGGCATGAACCGGGGGCAGCGTGACGGCGGCCAGTTGTTCGGGGTTCAGGCCATGGAGCAGATCGGACATGCGGCGATTATAGCCAGCGGCGCACCGCGCCACCCCGGCCGCCGCCGCGCCGCTAGGAGACGCAGGCTGCCTCGGCGCGCATCCCGAAACCCGACATGGCCGCCTCGAAAGCCTGCCGCGGCATCGGCTTTCCATACAGGTAGCCTTGCCCGCAATCGCAGCCGTGCAGCTTGAGGAATCGCTCCTGACCGCGATCCTCGATGCCTTCGGCGACGACCTGAAGATCGAGGCTGCGCGCCATGGCGATGATCGCCTTGACCAGTTCGGCCGCCTCGCGCCTTTCGGCGATGGCGCTCACGAAGGAGCGGTCGATCTTGAGCGCCTTCGCCGGCAGGCGCGTCAGATAGCCGAGCGAGGAATAGCCGGTGCCGAAATCATCGATCGAGATCGAGAGGCCGAGTTCGTCGAACTCCGTCAGGGTGCGGATGATGTCGGCGGCATGGTCGAGCAGCACGCTCTCGGTGAT
>Ga0075012_10001893_pt1 | contig 20853 bp, 10 predicted proteins | sample All_14_2_FD_71474 | JGI IMG/M metagenome (GOLD analysis project Ga0075012, IMG submission 71474) | Freshwater microbial communities in response to fracking from Pennsylvania, USA - Allegheny Zone_MetaG_DW_15 | ecosystem: Environmental > Aquatic > Deep subsurface > Groundwater > Drilled... | reverse complement strand
GGTGACCGCGTCACCATCCTTATGGCAGATCGTGAAAAGAAACTACTTGAAGTTAAGGCTTCGATGGGGTATTCTGATGATATTTCACGGACACAAATCAAGTTTGGTAGTGGAATCACCGGCTGGGTTGCAGAACACAGGCGGTCGTTAAGAATCAGAGATGTAAGCGAAGATCCACGTTACATACAAGCCAGCGCAAATACACGCTCAGAGTTAGCAATTCCTTTAATTTATCGCAATGAATTATTAGGCGTACTAAACGTAGAGAGCGAGCAAGTTGATGCCTATACTGAAAACGATGAAGAAATGCTTGGCACACTCGGTGGAAGTCTAGCTGCAATCATTGCTAACGCACGACTGCTCGAGCAAATAAGAATTCAAGCAGAGCGCGAAAGACTAATCAATGAAGTTGCAGGAAAGATACGCAGATCGACAGATATACAATCTATTCTCATGACCACAGCAAGTGAAGTAGCTAGAATTACTGGTTCTCGCTTTGCCAAAATCAGCATAAAGCCAACAGATGTTTCCAAAGAGTCTTAATGGAAAGTAATTCTTTTAACCGCCAACCCACAAACCCGGAAGAAGCCACACGCCTGCTTTATAAAAACTGGCGGGAAGGCTTTGCCTTGCCTCTGCTTTTGGGAGTGTTGGTGTTTGGCGCAATTGTTCTTATTCCGGCGATTATCGCATCAAACAGTATCGTTGTAGATGCCATTTTTATCACAGCCTATGTAATCACTGGTCTTGTAACAGTAGTTCGCTTCAGCTATTCCATACGAATGAATGTGTTTGTTTTTAGCATATACATGTTGGGAATAGGTGAATTAATCACTCATGGAGTTTTAGGCGACAGTCTAATCTTCTTCTTTGCTTTAATTGTATTTTCTACAATTTTAATTTCTCCACGCGCGGGCATTTGGGCAACTGCAATTAATATTTTGACATTTGCAATATTTGCCTACTTGTTTCTGAATAACCAAATCAGTACTTTGAACAAGCAAGCCTCGCCAGCAATATTGGAAGATTGGTTCAATGCCATTGGCACTGTAGTGCTGTTTGGAATGGTGGTGATTTTAGGTTTTCAAAGGCTCGAAAAAGAGTTCGTAGAAGCTCGAAGTCAAATTGACGCCACCCTAACCACGTTGAAAGAAGAACGAAGTAATCTTGAAAATAAGGTGGATGAACGCACGCAACAGCTGCGCAAAATCAATGAAATTGGCCGATATGTAGCGGGCATTCTTGATCCGGATGACTTATTACCAAATGCAGCTAAGCGTATTGAGACGGAATTCAATTTCTATTACACAGCGTTTTTTCTAATCGACGCCACAGGGCAATGGCTGGAATTGAAAGAAGCCACTGGAGAGGCGGGTAGAGTCCTTCGTGAAAACAAACACCGCTTGGACATTAATGGAAAAAGTGTAGTTGCAAAAGTCTTGCATACCAAGGAAGGTCAGATATCCATAGGTGGCAATTTTGAACAGATGCGGATAGATAACCCCTTGCTCCCATACACTCGCTCTCAAATTGTACTCCCTCTTATTGTCGGAGAATCGATACTAGGCGCGCTGGAAATTCATTCGGCCCAGGAAAATGCTTTTCAACAGGCTGATCTGAATGCCTTTCAAAATTTATCCAATGAAATTGCTATTGCTCTTGAAAATGCCCGCTTATTTCAGGAGGCACAGCAGAGTCTCGCTGAAATGCGCGCCACGCAAAGACAGTATCTTCAAGGTGCATGGCAAACAATTGCAAGCGAACAGGATATGGTTTATGCCCTTGGCGATAATGACATGCCAGCAAGTAATGAAATCGAATTGCCAATTTCATTAAGAGATCAAATGATTGGGCAGCTTAATTTAGTAAATACATCTGAATGGACTCCTGAGCAAAAAAGCCTTGTAGAAGCCATAGCAACACAGGCAGCATTGGCATTAGAAAACGCACGTCTGGTAGAAGAAAGTCAATCTGTTGCAGCACGAGAAAGGCTGGCAAATGACATCATTACAAAAGTTTGGGCATCAGCAACCATGGAAGGAATTCTTCAGACGACTGTTCGTGAGCTAGGTCGTTCCCTAGAGGCAGCCGAAGTTGAAGTTGAATTAACAATGGATGGAGATGAGAATGAATAGCGCAGCTCCATCCCCAAAAGCGTCCAGCCAAGTCAATTTTCTTTCATCCAAATTCAGTTACACAGATTGGCGGGAAGGTTTTATATTGACAATTCTAAGAGTGGCAAGCGTTCTAGCCATTCCAATGATTATTCTGTCGTTCCCTACCGCCACCACTAGTGATCGTATTCTTTTTATTGGTATGTATCTCGCGCTGGTCTTTATTACAGTATTGCCAACGCCATACTTGATTCGTGCATATGCCCTACTATTCGTCCCTTTCGCTGTGGGGATGAATGCAATCCTTGCTTGGGGTCCATGGGCAGATGGAAGTCTTTTCCTTCTAGCTTGCATAATCCTGTCATCGCTTTTGCTGGATCGTCGGACAGATATCATTATATTAAGTATCAGCATTATTGCTACTATCACAATCGCAGCACTTCAGCAAATTGGCATTTATAACCTTTCAGCGCCAAACGCCCCACTTGTGTCAAGAGCAGACTGGTTTATATATTGCATTGATTTCTCCATTGCAGGCACAATACTAGTAGCAGCAATGGGTCAATTTAAAGATGCATTTACCCGCGTTATTCAAGATCTACAGCAAGCCTTCGAAACCCTCGCCGCTGAACGCACCCAATTGGAAGAAAAAGTTCGTGAACGAACAGATGAATTGGAAGCACGAAACATACAATTGCGAACATCTGCCACAGTAGCGCGAATCGTTGCAGAGGTCCAAAATATTTCTGAGTTGCTGGATACAGTAACTCAACTTACGTCTGAAAAGTTTGGATATTACCACGTAGGTTTATTTATATTAGACGATCAAAAGAAAGCTGCTTTTTTACAGGCAGCTTCATCTGTAACTGGCAAGCAGATGTTAGGTCAAAGCTTTCGTATTGAGCCAGATCGGCGAAGCCCGATCAATTTATTAGTAGAACAGAACCGTTACATAATTTCATCTGATATTGACAATGTTAATTTTGTTCGTGATGCAAATTTTCCACTCACACGTTCACGCATGTTATTACCACTGGCTGTTCGCGGAAATGTCCTTGGAATGTTAGACCTGCACTCGGATCAGCCCCAGGCATTTAGCATACAAGATGCAGAAATTATGCAAATCCTTGCGGACTTGGTCTCAATTTCTTTCGATAATGTCCGCCTAATCAATGAAACAAAAAGTCTGGTCAGTCAATTGGAGATCAACACAAGCATACAAACTCAACGGACGTGGAAAAAGTTAACTAGCCGCCAAAAACCTGCCTATCAATATACCCCTGCTGGTGTTCGCCCTATTTTCTCGACAAGCAAAAAAGATAATGACGATGCCTTGGCATTGCAGATTCCTCTTATCCTTCATGGGAAAAAGATAGGGGGGATAAAGTTGAAAAGAAAAGACAATGCACATGAATGGTCTGAACGAGAGCGCAACCTCGTGGAGAAGATAGCAGATCAGGTAGCATTGGCGCTTGAGAACAGCCGCCTCGTGGACGAAGCTCAAAAAAGCGCCTTACGGGATCAAATGATCGCAAATATTTCGACTCGTGTGCGTGAGACGCTGGATATCGAATCTGTAGTACGCACTGCTGCAACTGAATTACGCAGGGTTTTCGACTTGAAAGAAGCAGAAATTAGTGTTGGCTCTTTACAAATTGAATCTATCATGCCTGCAAGAAAAAATACAGGCAGGTTGCAATTAAAGTAACAAGAAAAGCCCCTTTAAATAATAAGTTAAGTAATGGAGAAAAGCGTTTCGTGAATCATTTTAGAACCCGCATTGCCCAGCGGTTATTCCTATGGTTTTTTATACTATCCCTGATTCTGATTGGGGCTGTATATTATTTTGTACAACGCGAAGTGCGTAATGTTTTAGTCGCTAACAGCCTTACAATTCAACTGATTGTCATTTTGTTACTAGCCATATTCAGTACAGTTGTGGCGCTTGGCTTGTTAGTGATAATCCCTCTATCAAAACTTGAAAAGTTCACACGAGAATTAGCAAAAGACGGCATGGACGAAGACATCAATAAAATGCCACTACCAAGTGGGCTTGGCTCCCTTGCCACTTTAATTAAAGAATTAGCCATAAACCTTCAAACAAAAAACCGATCCCTCATTAAGCGCGTTGATGAGCACGCGTTAGAGATGAGCAGACGTAACAGTCTGTTAAAAGCCATTTCTGACGTCGGAAAAGCCACTACATCATTTCGTAATATTTCTGAATTACTGCAACAAGCCACTTATTTAATCGAAAATAACTTTGGGCATTATCACTCGGGCATCTTCTTGCTCGATGAAAGAAAAGAGTATGCCATTTTAGTCGCTTCTAATAGCGATGGTGGACAACAATTGCTTGCCAAGAAACATCAACTTAAAGTGGGTGAAACTAGTATTGTTGGTTATGTAACGGCAAATGCAAGGCCAAGAATTGCTCTGGATGTTGGTAAAGATGCAGTATTCTTCGATAATCCAGATTTGCCACGAACACGATCTGAAATTGCACTTCCATTGGTCGTTGGAGGGCAAATACTTGGCGCATTGGACGTACAAAGTACTGAATCTCAGGTCTTTGGCGAAGACGATATTGCCACATTGCAAATCCTTGCAGAGCAAATCGCAGTCGCAATTCAAAATGCTCAATTGTTTGAAGAAGCTGAGAGAGCGTTGGAATCTGCAAGAATTGTTTATGGAGAAGTGAGCCGTGAAGCCTGGAGCAAAATCCTGCATAACCAACCACGCATTGGATATATTGCGACACAGCCTGCTACTGTGGAGACTCATGGAGAAGCGATCAACCCGAGCCTCGCCAAGGCGTTTGAAACTGGCGATTTAATCCTTGAGTCTGATAATCTAACAATCAGCGTTCCTATCAAGATTCGTGGACAGGCAATCGGAGCTATTCGCCTGAAAAAATCTGAAATTTCTGAAGCATGGACACAGGATGAAACTAATCTAGCAATTGCATTATCAGATCAGTTGAGCGGAGCTTTGGAAAGTGCCCGCCTCTACCGCGACTCTCAAAGACGTGCAGCTCGCGAATCTCTTGTTTCTGATATTTCAGCGCGTATTAGTAGTGTATCCAACATGGAATCCATTCTGCGCGAGACGGTACAAGAACTCGGGCATGCGCTGGGAAATGCATCTGTCACTTTCCAGTTGTTGGAACACACTGATGGGCAGAAACAAGCTACAGATCAAGATAGAAGCGAAAAGACCATACCCAGAAAGAGTCTAGGAGGGTAGGTATCATGTCAACACCTCAAACCCCTTCAAATAGCCAAGAGCGATCTGTAGTAGAGTGGATAAAGCTGCTATGGGATAAATTAATCACACCCCATCCAACAATAAAGGATATTGGTGACTTAAGAAGAGCGCAGTTGCTTCTAATTCTTTCGACTATTTTGAGCATCTTGTTTGTTGCTGCGATTCTTTATGGTCCAAAAAGTTATGGAGTTTTTCTATCGCTGATAAGTGTCACAATCGTCTCTTATTTGTTGGGTAAAACCAGATACTATCGAGCGGGCACTTATTTATTTGCATATGTATTTACTGCAATTGGCTTTATCAGAATCTTTCAAGGCACTTCTGAGTCAATTGAGTCCGCCATTGTGTCCACAGTACATGTCTCCCTCATTTTTTCGAGCGTGCTCTTATCGCGAAGAGGTTTTTTGGGGCTGATAGCCCTCTCAACTTTGGCAACGTTTACGGCGCCAATTTACTCAACAATTCCCGTTACAGTAGATGAAAATATTGGACGCACTGGCGGCATTGTACTAGTGATAGGCGTAATACTATACGGCATTAATATCTTCCGTGAGAATTTGGATAAAGAACAACTCAAACAAATGGGGAATGCCAACCGCGAACTGGAAGATATTCAAGTAAATCTTGAACAACGTATTCTGGAACGCACCCAAGAATTAGAAAAAGCTAATCAGGAAATAAAAGAACGTGCCACACGCTTGCAGACTATATCGGACCTGTCACAGGAAATTTCTTCAAGTGTCGGAAAAAAACCAAAAGAATTGCTTACGCATATTGCTCAAGCCATCAGCGAAAAGCTTGGCTATTATCATGTAGGTGTTTTTCTACTTGATGAAAATCTTGAGTATGCTGTATTGCGAGCATCAAATAGTAAAGGCGGTCAGCAAATGCTTGTGCGGCGCCATCAACTAAAAGTTGGCGGCATAGGAATAGTAGGATATGTGGCGCAAAGTGGACGCCCTCGCATTGCGCTAGACACAGGTGCAGATGCGGTATTTTTCAATAATCCAAACCTGCCCGAAACTCGTTCTGAAATAGCCCTTCCACTGAAATACGGTTCTACCGTGATCGGTGTATTGGATGTGCAAAGCACCAAACCTTCAGCATTTGACGCTGAAGACACTAGCACCCTCAGTACACTTGCAAATCAGATCGCAATCGTACTTAAAAATCAGCAAATATTTGATGAGACAGGCATTCTATCTTCCTCTAAGATTAGTAGCAAACTTACAAATACGCCGTTAAGTCGTAGAAAATTACACTCAGGATATGTATTTAGCCCAGATGGCACAATTTCGAATGTACAGCCTGAAAAAAATCCTGCTTCAGACAAAGTAATCGCTTCAGGCGAGACCGTTATCCTTAATTCACAATCAAAAAGCGCCTCCCCCACTTTGGCAGTTCCTGTAAAAATTCGGGACCAGGTAATTGGTATTATTCAGATCGAATCATCCGAAACCGATAGAAAATGGACAGAGGATGAAATTTCGATGATTCAGGCAATTTCAGAACGCTCTGCTCTTGCATTAGAAAATGCGCGTCTTTTTGAAAATGCCACGCACCGCGCCGAACAAGAAGAAACCATTGCACGTGTTACTACTCAAATTGGATCGTCTACAGACTTTAACCGTATCCTGCAGACCACTATTCAGGAACTCGGTCAGGCGCTTGGAGCATCTCGCTCCTTCATTCAATTGAAAACGCCAGATGAAAATAGCAATGAAACAACAACAACTGAGTAAACAAAAGAATTAGCTTTATAAAAGGACAAGATGATTCAGAACAACCTTGAACAACAGACACAGACACAAAGGGAAAGTACCAATCGTATCTCTCTTCAGACACGCTTGGTGCTATTTACCTTGTTCATTTCTCTTGTTCCGTTAATCATTATTTCAATTCGTGACATCCTTCAAACACAGAATGCTTTATCAAACAGCGCAGAGTCATCTTTGAGATCCAGCGCAGAGCAGACAGCAAACAGTCTTGACACATTCATTCAAACGACGCTTGATGATATCAGTATCGAATCGCAAATTTCGGTCTTTTCAGATTACCTCTCGCTTCCACCAGACCAGAGACCTGGCAGCATTGAACAGATTCGTGTTGAAGACTTACTCAATAAATTGAGTACTAAAGATCCTATTAATATCGTCTCCTATGCACTAGTTGGTGTAGATGGAACCGTACTGTTAGACACAAAAAAAGAGGCGTTTATACAAAACGAGTCAGACGAGGCGTATTATCCTCAAGCTAGATTTAGTACAGGGCCTATTCTTACTGAGGTTATTTACGACAAAAACCAAGAAACTACTATTACCTTTGCAAATAAAGTATTAGGACAAGACGGCGAGTACATTGGAATTCTGCGCGCAAAATATGACTCAAACGTACTCCAATCCTTTGTCGTAAATAGTTCAAAAACTTCCACAGACTCTTTAGTTTTACTTTTGGATGCAACATATATCCGTCTGGCAGACAGTCGAAATCCAAGCCTGATTCAAAAATCCATAGCCCCCCTCAGCCCTGTGGATTATCTACTTGCCGTTGAATCTAAACGCTTTTTAAACATCCCTCTTGAAAAACAGACTACAAACTTCACAGACTTTGAAGATGCGCTTGATAACTCTGCCCAGCAGCCCTTCTTCAGGGTTGATATCACCCCAAACATTCCGGGGGATGATACTATCGCCGTGGCAAATATGAAAACCCTCCCCTGGCTTGTTGCATATAGTCAACCAACATCCATCTTTCTTGCCAAAGTTCAGGAGCAAACACAAACAAATGCTATATTGGTAATTATTGCGTCAATCATTGTCGCCATAATTACTACAGTTATTGCCAGAGCACTAACAAACCCAATTCTCGCCCTGACAAAAGTAGCAGAAGCAATATCGCAAGGTGATTTAAGCGCGCGTGCCACAATTAAATCTACTGATGAAATTGGATCTTTGGCTACAACCTTCAATTCGATGACCGATCAACTCCAATCCACCTTAGTGGGATTAGAGGAACGCATCTCTGAACGTACTGCAGAATTACAGAAGAATAAGCGAGAATTGGAAACTATTGCAGATGTTGCACGAGAGATCGCCATCATTCGCGATCTGAGTACGCTTCTCAACGTATCTGCCAACCTTATTCAGGAAAGATTGAACTATTATCATGTTGGCATCTTTCTTGTCGACGAGCGTGGTGAGTACGCAATCCTTCGTGCAGCTAGCAGCATTGCTGCTGAAAAAATGCTGGCTCGGAATTACAAATTAAGAGTGGGGCAAACTGGACTTGTTGGTAATGTTACCAATACAGGCCAAGCCTATATCGCCCTGGATGTTGGATTGGACGCAGTTCATTTTGAAAATCCTTTTCTGCCTAATACTCGCTCGGAAATTGCCCTTCCACTCCGCAGTCACAGCATCACGATCGGCGCGCTTGACATTCAGGCAAACGTTGCAAATGCATTTACAGAACAGGATATCCAAACACTGCAAATCTTAGCAGATCAGCTTGCCGCCGCCATAGAAAACGCTCAACTTGCACAACAGGTTGAGGGGACTCTGAATGAACTTACCAGAGCAAATCGTGCTCAGGCACAACAAATTTGGCAAACCACCATTAATGAGCGCGGCGTCCCCACTTATGAATATGATGGCATACAACTCAGGGAAGTACCCAAAAATCTTGCGCCAGAGTTATTAAGAAAATTGGAAAGTGGAAAACCAATTATCGTGCAACAAGGTAGTCAAGATGTATCTTTAGCTGAGCAGAAAAACGATACTCTTTTAATTCCACTTATGATTTTCAATCAGATGATCGGTGTGATAGGACTTGAACAGGAAGACTCATCTCACACATGGACCGAAGACGAAATTGCAATTGCCCAAGCCGCAGCCAATCGCGCAGCACTGTCACTTGAGAACGCACGACTGCTTGAAGAAAGCCAGAGGCGAGCTTCCAAGGAGCGAATGATTCTCGAATCTACTGCGCGTATTGGGTCTGCCATCAATATTGAGAATATCCTCCAATCCACTGCAGAAGAATTGGAGAGAGTCCTAGGTGATTCTGAGGTAGTCCTGCAATTTAATACTTCAAACCCTTCTCAGGAAAAAGACAAATAATGCCAAGGATGCAATATGCTAAAGGCCTTTAGTAATTTATTTCAACCACCTATTTTTGAAGATAATGAGCAAACCCGACTTGGCGGTTTGTTGCATACTATCACCCTGGGATCCTGGCTTATTCCAGTAGTTTTATTTATTGTCCCCTTACTGTTCCCAGGATTTCTCTCCAGAAGCATTCCTACTGCAATTACAGTTCTTATCATCAACTTACTTGTAGTCGTTCTCTCGCGCAAAGGGTATGTACGTGTTGCCAGCATCATCTTCGTTCTGGCGTTAACCGCTACCATCACGTTTGTAAGTGTAAGTTTCGCCGCACAACCACGCCCATATATTCTGTTCTTTGCATGGATCATTACCTTTGCAGGTCTGCTGCTAGGCAGAAATGCAGCCACTACAATAGCTGTCTATTTTGCCTTATTGCAAATAACGCTCATCACACTGGTGGAAAATGGCCTTCTCCAACCAGTAAATGCTGAATTTTCAGCTATCGCGAATATATTTGTTCTGACAATTGGATTTTTACTGGTATCAAGCACTACAAATCTTGCGTCAAAAAGCATTCAGAATCTCTATGAGCAAAGCAAGAAAAGCGAATTGGAGCTAAAGAAAAGCAATCAGGAACTAACTGGCTTAACCAATACACTTGAAAAAAGAATTGCTGATCGGACCATAGAATTGGAAAAAGCAAATCTGCGAATTGATAAACGAGCTAAGCAATTTCAGACAATTTCGCAAGTAGTACGCGCAATTATATCTACTCAAAATTTACAGGATCTTCTTCCACAAGTTGTACAGGTCATCAGCCAACAATTCGATTTTTATCATATAGGCATCTTTTTAATTGATTTGAACAAAGAGTACGCAGTGCTTGCAGCAGCAAACAGCAAAGGCGGAGAAAAAATGCTTGCACGCTCTCATAAACTTCGAATTGGTCAAACTGGTATTGTAGGAAATGTGGCAAAGACAGGAAAAGTACGTATAGCTCTTGATACTGGAGCAGATTCTATTTACTTTAATAACCCAGATTTACCTGAAACTCGCTCTGAGATGGCTCTTCCATTGTTCCAATCAAACGGAGAAATAATCGGAGTACTGGATATTCAGAGTACTGTGCCAAATGCCTTTCATCAGGAGGATATTGAAGTACTTACAACTCTTGCGGATCAAGTCTCAGTAGCAATTGCCAATGCCCGTCTATACGAAGAGACACAAAAAGCACTGATCGAAGCTGATATGGTATATCGGCAGGATTTGAAAAGTGGATGGGAGAAATTCTCTCGCTCGCAAAAGCTCGCTGGCATTCGAAGACGCAATATGAAGTCGAGCTTTCTTGCAGAACCATTAGATCTACCTGGTGCTAAAGAAGTAATTCAATTCGGTGACATCTATCAAGAAAAAGAGACAAATAGCAAATCGTCACAACTTACCATGCCGATCAAGCTGCGTGGAGAAGTGGTTGGCGTGTTAAACCTTAAAGCGAATAGCAATCGTGAATGGACTCCTGACGAAATGGACATTATTACTGCAATCATAGAGCGTTCAGCAGTATCCATCGAAAATGCGCGCTTACTGGAAGAGAGCCGTAAAATTGCGGAGAAAGAACGCGCAATCAGCGACATATCTGCAAAGATCGGTCAAGGAACTGAAATAGAAACGATTTTACGAACTGCTGTCAGAGAATTGGGGGCCCAAATTAGCGGTGCTCAGGTCACAGTTGAGATTGGAGGCGGTGACGAATAGTCACTGAGAGTCAAGAACATGTCTCTATTCAATCGAACATCCGCACTTGAATCACCCAGTACCCGTGAACGCCACAATCGTAATGGCAAGATCATTATTGCCATTCTTATAATAACGGCAATACCGTCTGCAATTCTATTTGGCTATATTGGATCAACCTATAACCTGCCTCAGCTTTACATCATATCGGCTGTGCTGATCGCAAGTGCAATTTTTGATTTCCTACCATTGGCATTAATTCGCCAAGGTCGCACAAATCGAGCTATGACCATGATCGTCTTTGTATTCCTCACCAACATCATGGGAATACCATTTCTTGTGCAAGGTATGGGAATCATTGTTGCAGTCTCGGCCATCCTGGTGACAATTGCCATCACAGGGCTTGCAATGTCATCCAATTACTCCACATTTGGGATCGTAACAGGGATTGTATTTGGGAGTATTGCTCTAGCGCTGGATACCATGCTTGGTGGAGACCGTATCCAAATTCCTCAACTTGAAACCTATTCAGCTTATATTGTTGCCGCAATCGGGTTACCAATATTAATCGTGTTTGCAAGTGAGTTCAATAAATTCAGTTTGCAAGTAAAAGTTACTTTAGGAATTTTGCTCACTGGCGGTATTACCGTGGTAACACTGATGGTGTTTGGGGTAAACCGCACTAACTTGATCGTAGGGGCACTATCACAAAAATTCGAGAACAATATTGTCGAGCAGACAGAAACACGTATTGCTCAAGTGATACAAGCTGAAGCTAATAATGCAGATGAGATTTTTTCAGAAATAGAAAGCGATTTGATTGGGATTGCTGAATACCGTACCAAAATCGAAAATCAATCCTATTTATTTGATACTGGTTCCTATTGGGATTCAAGCAAGAATGTGTTTCAACTGCCTGGCGGCCAATATGGGAATTCACCTCTTGACCCGGCCTCCATCTTTATACCAAATAATTTTGTTGTAGATGAAACCATGCTGGCCGATATAAATACAACCACCTATCTAGATTTTATAGTTCCTGGTTTCCTTGAGGCACATCCCGAGGCAGTTGCAATTTACTATGTTAGCAAACTTGGATACACAACTTATTATCCAAACATTAATCTCGCATTAAACGTTCCAGCAAACTTTAACCCAACTCGACAGCCATTCTACACAATTGCCACACCGCAAAACAATCCGGAACACAAACCTCTCTGGACAGCCCCTTATCAAGACCCAGCTGGCACAGGTTTAATCGCAACCATATCTATTCCGATCTATTCGAGTACAGGAACATTTAAAGGCGTGCTTAGCGCAGATGTTCAATTCGCGAAAATGTCGAGCAGTTTTTCAAACATTATGTTGAGCGAAAGCGGCTTCTCTTTTCTTATCGATAGGAGCGGCAATATTCTTTCCATGCCAGCACAGGGATATTTGATCTTTGGCATACAACCTGAAGAAATTCCAGTGAACGAAAGCCCGAAACAAACCATACTTGGAAATGGCCCCAGCAATTTACAATCGGTTGCGCAACAGATCGTAAATGGTGAAGTAAGTTTGTTGAAAACCCAGATTAACAATCAAGAAAATTACATTGCCACTGCACCTCTAAAAACAACAGGATATCGTCTTGTCGTTTTTGCGCCTGTAAATGAATTAAATAGCGAAATCATTGCTGCCCAAAATGAAGTACAAAACGAGGTCCAATCCAGTCTCCGCTTTGTAGTGGCCATCCTTATCACTTTATTCGTAGGGGCGCTCATTGTCAGTCTGTGGGTCGGGCGCGTGATTACTCGTCCGATGAATCGCCTGACAAAAACAGTAGAGCAGATCGCGAGCGGAAATATCTCAGCTCGCGTTGAAGTAGAAACGCAGGATGAAACTGGCGTACTGGCAAAATCCTTCAATATCATGGTGGAGCGTTTAAATGACACACTCCTCGGCCTTGAGGAACGTATCTCCGAACGCACCAAAGAAATTGAAAAAATCAGTCAAAGCAATGCTTACCGCGCATCCCAATTTGAATCGATCGCGCAAATATCTCGTATCATCAGTTCCACACAATCCTTTGATACTCTACTTCCACAGATCACAGAAACAATCTCTGAAAGGCTTGGGTTCTATCACGTTGGTATATTTCTACTGGATACGCAAAAGGAGTATGCAATCCTTGTAGCAGCCAATAGCCCGGGAGGAAAAAGGATGCTTGCACGTAACCACCGGTTACAAGTCGGCGAAACAGGTATCGTTGGTAACGTTACCAAAACAGGGCAACCCCGCCTCGCACTTGATGTAGGGTTAGATGCCATTTTCTTTAACAACCCTGACCTTCCTGAAACTCGTTCCGAAATCGCTCTGCCACTACGTGTTGGAACTAATGTCTTCGGAGCGCTTGACGTACAAAGCACAAAAGCACAGGCATTCTCTCAAGAAGATGTCAGTATTCTTTCTTCACTAGCAGAACAAGTAAGCATAGCCATTCAAAATGCGCGCTCCTACCAGGAAAGCCAGGAAGCGCTCGCACAAGCTGAGATCATTTCGGCTCAATTGAGCGAACAGCAATGGAGCAGGTTCATGTCTCGTCAACAAATTGGCGGTTATCATTTTGACGGCATTGAAGCGAGGCAGATAAAGGCACCATCTGAAAAACCTACCTCACATAGCCTGTCCATTCCAGTAACACTACGTGGCACAAAAATTGGCACATTAAAACTTAATGCCCCAGATCCAAATCGTATTTGGACAGAAGAGGAAATTGCATTGGCACAGGCTACTGCAGATCGTACAGCCCTAGCGATTGAAAATGCCCGCTTATTGCAAGACGCGCAAAAACGCGCCGCAAAAGAACGCACCATCGGAGAGATATCTTCCAAGATCGGCAGCCTAGTAAACTTGGATAATATAGTACAAACCACCATCCAAGAACTGGGAAATACTCTTCCCGGCACAGAGATAGCCATTCAGTTTAATCCGCAAGATTCTGAGCAATTATAGAGGCTTTAGAGAAAGATATGATATTCAAGTTTTTTGATTATTTCAAAGATGAAGATGATAACGATCCGTTATTCATTCAACTGACGCGGAATATCCTATTCTTCGTTTTATTTGTAAATATCGCTCTTTTGCCGTTAGTGACAGGTATTGTTGGGGAAGGTTCCCGAAATCCCCCTGCACTGATCACTTTGTCCATAACGCTCACACTTGAGCTGATCTCCCTTTACTATGTCCTCCGAAGAAAAATACGCATGGCAAAATTAGTTGTGCCTATTGCGCTTCTTGCGGCAGTAACGGTGATAGCATTAAATTCAAATGGATTAAAAAGTACAGGCATTGTAGGGATGCCTATTATCCTGGTCATTGCCGCTATTCTGCTGGGAAGGCGGACAATATATATAATCGTTCCCCTTGCAATCGGTGCGTCAACACTAATCGCATTTTATGATTTAAGTGGCCAAATTAAATACGTTCCTGCTGGCACAGATGACGCGTTCATCATACCAATTCTACTTGTCGGCTGTGCTGGTATCATTCAATTATTGATTGGCCGATTAAATGACAGTATTCAACGGGCGCGTAAGAGTGAAGAGCTTCAAAGACTGGAAAATGTTGAATTGAATGACCTAAGGAGCACTCTCGAAGATCGCGTAAATCAACGCACTTTCGAACTTGATACAGCCAATCATCATAATGAAAGGCGCGCCAAACAATTTGAGGCAATCGCCCAAGTTGCCCGTGCAATCTCATCCATTCAAGACTTGGATAACATCCTTCCCCGCATTACCCAAGTGATCAGCGAACAATTTGGTCATTACCATACTGGCGTCTTTCTGCTGGATGACAATCGCGAATTTGCAATATTGCGGGCAGCCAATAGCGAAGGTGGACAGGAAATGCTTAAGAACGGGCATAAACTCCCTGTTGGGCAGACCGGCATTGTAGGATATGTTACAGCCACTGGACAACCCCGTATCGCTCTAGACGTGGGAAGTGATGCTGTTTACTTTGACAACCCCTACCTACCCAACACCCATTCTGAGATCGCCCTACCCCTTAACATCGCTGGTCAGATTGTTGGAGCACTGGATGTACAAAGCATAACGCCCAACGCATTCACCGAAGATGACATCGAGGTATTGTCCACGCTGGCAGATCAGGTAGCCATCGCGATCCAAAACGCCCGCACTCTCGAGGAAGCCCGAAAATCTCTCGCTGAAGCACAAAGCGCTTTTGGCCAATTGACACAAGAAGCATGGAAAATCATGCGCCCGGAGACCTTAGGATTAGGTTTTCAATTAACAGATCATGCTGCCAAGCCATTGGAACAACTAATTGATAGCCCCGAAATTCAAGAGGCTCTAAAAAAAGGCAAAACTGTTGTCACTACTGAAAAAAATAAAACATCAAATCTAACGATCCCTATTCGCCTTCGCAATAAGGTCATTGGGGTTATGAACCTAAAAACTACTGGAGACACTGTCATCACAGAGGACGAGATGGATATTGCCGAATCTATATCCACGCGCCTTTCGCTTGCTATTGAAACAGCAACTCTGCTTCGCGCCACACAACGCCGTGCAGACATAGAAAGGATTACAACTGACATATCAGCGAAAGTGAGCTCATCCACTCGCTTTGAGACAATTCTACAGACTGCCGCACGAGAACTTAGCCGCGCCTTGGGCGGTGAGGTTATTGTCCAAATTGAGCCAATTGCAATGAAAATGGACTCCTAGCCTCCTTATATATATGTTAAAACTGTAAAGAGATCTAAATGAATCAATCCGAACAGCCATACACAAACAGTACAGAGCTCTCCGCACCACCTCCAAGGACAAGCATTGGCATAAAATTGCCACTGATCATGATTGGTTTAATGCTGTTTGCATTTTTAGTTTACGCATATATCAGTATTCAAATCAACCAGGGATCACGAATTGAAAACCTCAAGGAAGATCTGCAATCTGAAACAGCAGACAAGGTAAAGCTAATACAAAGCACCCTTAATGAAGGTCAGGCAGTCGCAATCAGTCTTGCAACTGCTGTTGAGACTGGCCAGTTCGATGAAAATAGATTACGGCAAATTATTCAATCCACCCTGACACGTAACAATCAAATATTTGGCTCTACGGTTGCCTACGAACCGTATCAATTCAATCCTGATCTATATTATTGGTCACCTTATTACAATCGCACACCTGAGAACCAGCTTAAATATACTCAACTAGGCAACTCTGAATACAATTATTTTAATCAGGAATGGTATATTATTCCGAGACAAAATCTAATCCCGACACTATCCTCCCCATACTACGACGCAGGTGGAGGCAATATTTGGATGGTCACCTGGAGTATTCCATTTTATGATGAATCAGGGAAATTTAAAGGTGTTGCAACTGCCGATATTGACTTCGCAAAAATTCAAAACATCTTTACAGACCTGCAAATCGGAAGAACAGGCTATGCATTTTTGGTGGATTCTGATGGATTAATACTTGGCATTGGAGACAGAGGTGGTGACTTTAAAGCCATGAGCGACTCAATGATTGAGGCGGGGAATTCAAGTGTTGCAGTTGGTTGGTCAGAATTGATCGATAGCATGGTAAGAGGGCGGGCAGGTTTTAAAGAAGCCATAGATGTAAACGGCGTACCGCTCTATATTGCTTATGTCCCTGTAGGGCTTGAAACTGGTTGGTCTCTCGGCCTGGCATATCCACGAGAGGAAATTTTAGAGCAAAATACCGAACTGCAATCCACACTGATTACCTATAGTTTTCTTCTTGCTCTTCTCTTTGGTGGCGTTATTTACTTTTTCACAAGATCAATTACCATCCCTCTTCAGCAGCTCACTCTCGCTGCCAGTCAAATCGCTGCTGAAAAACCAGAAAACATAAAAGATAAATTAAGTACTCCAATACTAATCCGGACTCAGGATGAACTGGAAGACCTTGCCAGTGCTTTCAATCAAATGGCGTTCAATTTAAATCAATTTTTGGAAGGGCTTGAAGATAAGGTAAGAGAAAGGACAGAGGAACTAGAAGCCTCACGCGTGCAAAGTGAACGCCGTGCAGGCGAGCTTCAGTCCATTAGTGAAATATCGAAATTAATCGCCGGTGAGCAGAAATTACCCATATTACTCCCTTTAATTACACGTCTCGTCAGTGAGCGATTCGGTTTTTATCATACAGGAATTTTTCTCCTAGATAACTCAAACCGATACGCTGTCTTACAGGCCGCAAACAGTGAAGGTGGAAAAATCATGCTTATACGGGAACATAAGCTTGAAGTTGGCGGCAGTGGAATTGTAGGGTATGTTGCAAAGTTTGGCGTCCCCCGAATTGCACTCGACGTGGGGTTGGACGCTGTTTTCTTTGATAATCCTGACCTTCCAAATACGCGTTCAGAGATGGCATTACCATTAACGATACGAAATAAGATCGTAGGAGTACTTGATCTACAGAGCGTAAATCCGGGAGCCTTCACAGATGCAGAATTAAATACCATGAGCATCCTTGCTGACCAAGTTGCTATTGCGATCGAAAATGCAAGGCTTTTTCAACAAACTCAACAGGCTCTGGCTGAGGCAGAGGCCTTATACCGCCAGAATACTCAGGAAGGCTGGAAAGAATTCAGCCGTGAAGAAGATACCATTGGTTATCATCAAACCTTAACTGGCGGCATTAAATTATATGCGCCTGTGGAAACAGATGAGATTCGTCAAGTCATGAATCGGGGCGAAGCCATGGTGATGAATACAAGTGAAGCTACACCAGAAGCTTCTATAGTTGTGCCAATCAAATTACGTGGACAGGTGATTGGTGCATTAAAAGTAAAAGCGCCAGAAAAGGATCGTTCCTGGACGAGAGATGAAATTAACCTGACCGAGGCTATCTCGGAACGTCTATCGCTCGCAATTGAAAATTCACGCTTGATTCAAGAATCTCAAAACAGAGCTGCAACTGAACAAATTATTTCAGATATTGCAACAAAAATTGGCACGTCTGTACGAACTGAAAATATCCTTCGCACAACAGCATTGGAATTAAGCCAATTACTGAACAACGCAGATATCTTTATTGACCTAAACACAAAAAGCAAAAACCCTGAAGAAAAAGGCTTTGAATGACATATCAAAATTCTCGTATCACTTTCTTGTTCTTAATTGCAATATTGCTTATGGCGGCATGTGGCAATGTATCAACTCCCACCCCTACACCAGCAGTATCGTCTCTGATTGTGCTAAAAGCATCAGGTTCAGGCACAATTACCACAGTACTTGAGGCAATCAAGCCCGCATTTGAGTCAGCAACCCCTGGTTACAAGCTCGAAGTTTTGTCAGGCAGCAGCACAGGCAACGGAGTTACTGGAATTCTGGAAGGTATTCTAGATATAGCCACAATGGCTCGCAGTCCAAAAGATGAAGAAATCGCCAAAAACATTAAGTATTATGAAATGGGGCTGGTAGGGCAGGCTATTATTGTCAACTCATCTTTGGCGAACATTACCAGCTTGAGTAGTAAACAAATTGCTGATATTTTCTCAGGCAAAATCACCAACTGGTCTGAAGTCGGAGGACCAAATCAGAAAATCGTGCTGTATGTGCGTGAAGAAGATGAAACAAGTACAAAAGCATTAAGAAAGGTCATACTAGGAGATACACCTTTTCCAGAAACAGCTACAACTCTCTTTAGTCAGTCAGATATGGCTTTTTCTGTAGAAGGTACCCCAGGAGCAATAGGGATTGCAGCCTGGGTAGCCATATTAGCCACCCAGACAAAGGTAAGTGCAATTGCTATTAATGGCGTTACCCCAGATAATGCATCTTATCCAATCCTTGGCTCAGCAGGAATTGGATACATGACTGAACGTGAAAGCGATATTCAGCCCTTGATAAGTTGGCTAGAATCTTCGGATGGTCAGGCCGCGCTAAAAGCGCTTGGCTTCGTTTCAAATCGATAATGTTAAATTTTTATTTTACAGTCATTTGTACTACTGTTAAGGAGCAATCTGATGCGGCCATTTGAATTTGTCAGAAACCTATCCCTAAGCATCAGACTGAATGTATTAGCATTTGTAATCTTCAGCCTTCTACTACTAGGAATGGTTTTGGCAACTAACAGCAGTATGAATACCTTTGCACTTCAAGCTGGCCGCCAGAGCGTTGCAAACAATGCACTAACCATTCAAACGCGGTTTGACGAGCTCGAAGAGGAAACAATCAATTACACAATAACCCTCTCAAAAACTCCTGGTCTAGCAGAAGCTTTGATCGCAGAGGATATTGTAAATATTCAATCTGAATTATTAATTGAAGCTGCCCGCCTTAATTTTGATGATTTGGATCTTACAAATGTCAGCGGTCAACGTTTATTCGATAAAGATTCAGGCAATACAGAAGATGAAGATAAGCTCATTAAATTAGCGCTGTTAGGTTTTGATGCCTCTGGGCCTGTTGTATCGAATGAAGAAGGTTCTTCAGAGATTTTCATTGCAGCCGCATCGCCTATTCACGATGATTCAGGCAAAACAATTGGAACGATAATTGGGAGTCGGAAGATAGATGACAAAATGCTTTCGCTAGTCAATGTCTTCTCAGGCCACCAAAATGAACTGGTGCTAATCCTTAACGGAAAAATCGTAGCCAGCGACTTTGGAGAAGAAGAACTGGCTTTTTTCTCGCCATACTTGCTGGATGCAAAATCCATCGAACAGGCACTGGCCGGCCAAACTGTCATAAAAAATCAATTGGTTAAAAACTCAGAAAATAGTCCTCATGCTCTTGGTTACCAGCCACTTATCATAGGCGCTGATACAAAAGCTACAATTGGAATTGCAGTTAATGTAGGCGAATTGGACGCAATCAAAGGACAGCTAATCAACAATCAACGCGTGGTATTTGCTGTCTTCGCTGTGATCGGCAATATTCTACTTGCATTCTATGCAGTAAATGGAATTACCAATCCCCTTCGTCGCCTTCAATCTGCAGCAGAGCAATTAGCCAATGGAAATTACACCCAACGCATGGTGTCTTCTGCAAGAGATGAAATTGGGCAACTTACAAATTCCTTTAACAGCATGGCCGCCCAAATCCGTGGAATGGTAACAAGCTTGGAACAACGCGTGGAACAACGCACATTGGAGTTGACTCAGCGCAGTACCGAACTCGAAAAAACAACAAATGAGAGCAAGAAACGCGCGAGTGATCTGCAAACAATTTCAGAGATCGCGCGTTATCTATCAACCGAAAAAGAACTTGAACGTCTTCTGCCTTTGATAGCCCAAATTGTGAGTGAACGCTTCGGCTTCTATCATGTGGGTATTTTTCTCTTAAACGAAACCGGGAAATACGCAGTGCTAAGAGCTGCAAACAGCCCTGGTGGAAAAAGAATGTTAGAAAGACAGCACAAACTTGAAGTTGGTCACGTCGGCATCGTTGGATATGTAACATCTACAGGAGAATCGCGCCTCGCGCTCGACACTGGCGCTGATGCGGTTTACTTTGACAACCCTGACTTGCCAGATACGCATTCTGAAATAGCACTGCCTCTATCTGTACGCGGAAAAATTATTGGCGCATTAGACGTGCAAAGTACTACTTCAAATGCATTTACTGATGCGGATATTTCTATTTT
>Ga0075012_10001892_pt1 | contig 20854 bp, 15 predicted proteins | sample All_14_2_FD_71474 | JGI IMG/M metagenome (GOLD analysis project Ga0075012, IMG submission 71474) | Freshwater microbial communities in response to fracking from Pennsylvania, USA - Allegheny Zone_MetaG_DW_15 | ecosystem: Environmental > Aquatic > Deep subsurface > Groundwater > Drilled... | reverse complement strand
AGAATGCAAAAGATATTGTTGGCTGATAGTGGTGGCACACGGACCGATTGGTGTTTAATTACTGAAGGTGGTCAAAAACAGTTTTTTTCAGGTAATTCTTATCATCCAGCTCAATGGAATGAAGCTTTTTTAAAGGAACAATCTGAGTATTGGTTATCAAATCCTGATTTAACAACAGCAAAACTTATTTTTTACGGTGCAGGTTGCATGAATCCACTTGTGGCAAATCGAATGAAAGACGCATTCATTTCTTGGGGTTTTTCTTCAGTTGAAATTCATTCAGATGTTCACGCAGCTGGTGTGGCAGCATTAGGAAATTATCATGGCTTCGTTGCTATAATGGGAACAGGTTCTGTGTTTGCGGAAATGAATCAAAAAGAAATTATTCAATTGCGCGGAGGTTTAGGGTATTTATTAGGAGATGAAGGAAGTGGTTTTTATTTCGGAAAGTTATTGATTCAAAAATACTTGAACAATGATTTCGATGAAAGTCTGATGGAACAATTGACATTGCTGCTTGGTAATCGATCTGAAGTTATTAATAAAGTATATCAACCTCAAGGAAAGACCTTTATTGCCTCCTTAGCTGCAACAGTTGCGCATACTGATCATCCATCTATCAATTCAGTTCATGAAGAGAATATACGTTTGTTCTTAAAACCATTTTTAAATATAACAGCAGTAAAAGAAAAAGGAATTTCTTTTTGTGGAAGTTATGCTTCTGGTAGACAAGATCAAGTAATAGAAATACTCGAAGAATGTAACATTAAGTGTCTTAAATTCGTAAAAGAGCCTATTGTGGATTTGGCAGAATATACAGTGAAATCTACAGTTTAATCAATGAAAAGTCACTTTTAAACGATTTGACAAACGTTAATACTTTAAAATGGAAGATTCATCTACTGATTAATGTAGTTGGTAGAAAAGATGACTTGACTAACAAAAATAAAATGCAAATTGCAGTGTAAAAAAACAAATTATGGGTCCTTTAATCATTGATTGCACTCCTCAGACACCATCAATTCACTTTGATGATGCTACTGGACATATGGAGATCAAAGGAAGGTCGATTCCTGACCAACCTGATGAGTTTTGGTTGCCAATTCTTAATTGGTTTGAGTCGTATATGTTGAATCCAAGAGATAAAACAACAGTAGTCATTGATTTAGAGTATTTCAATATTTCTTCGTCTAAACGAATTCTGTTTCTTCTATACAAACTAAACGAATTGATTGAAAGTAAGAAAGACGTTCATGTTGAATGGTTATATAGAGAGTCTGACGAGGATATGTACGAAGTTGGTCAAGACTATGCGTATATGGTGAAAGTTCCCTTTGTTTTTAAAGAATATGTGGATCCAGATATTGCAATTGCAATTTAAAAATACAAAGCACTTCGATTGAGGTGCTTTTTTTGTTTTATTCATTAATTGGCGAAATGTATTATTTTTGTTCTCAATATGCGTTTACTAAAAGAAATTCCTCACGAAAGATACAAGATTCAACTTTTCAATTACAATCAAAAGTACATTGTAAAGATTGAATTGGGACAGTTTGAGCAAACCTTCAAAATCGGTGAACTCGATGTTGATAGTTTGGAGGAAGTTGAGCGCATGATTACTCCTGAATTGCTAAGCAACACCTTGAGGCGTTTTGTTGAAATGCGAAGTGATTGGGAAAATGCCTTTAATCTTAAAAATCGTTTACATGAAAATAGTTAATTCTTTGATGATTGCTGCTGCTGCAGTTGCACTTTTTACAGCATGTGGGAAAAGTGAAAAAGCGAAAGAGAACACAACTCCGAAAGTCGAAGCACGTTCAATGGGTGAGTTGAAAATTGCTTATTATGACAGCGATAGCTTGAAGAAGTATTTTGTTTACTATAAAGAACAAGATTCATTGGTAACGAAGAAACAATTGTCTTTTCAAAAGGAAGTGGAACGCAGAAGAAAAGATTTTGAAGGTTTTGTAGTTCGAAATGAGCAAAAAGCACAAAGTGGTTTGCTTTCTCAAAATGAAATGATGCAAATTCAACAGAAAATGCAACAAATGGAGCAAGATTTAATGCGCTACCAGCAAGAACAGGGTAGCAAATTAGAAGAGGAGACCATGAAAAAGCTGGATGAAATCTCTAAGAAAATAATTGCTTTAGGTGAGAAGTTCAGTAAGGAAAATAAAATAGATGTGTTCTTTATGCATGGAAATGGCGGTCAGATTAACTATATTAATCCTTCTATGAATGTTACAAAAGAGTTTGTTGCTTATTTGAATCAAAATCAAGCTGACATTGAAAAAGATTTAAAATAAGATGTTGATTGCAAACCAAAAACAACAAGAAAATATAGCTGAGTACATTTTGTACATGTACCAAGTTGAGGACGTAGTGCGTGCCTACAATTTGGATTTAGATCGTCTAATGGCTGAATTTGTTGTGCCTCAAATTACCAATCCATCGTTTACCCTCCAGTATCATAAATGGTACAGCTCAATCATTTCGCAGATGAAAGCGCAGCGAATTGAAAAAACTGGTCATTTGAATGAACTTAAGGATATTTTAATCGAATTGTCATATTTGCACAATACCTTGATTAATTTGGCTGATGATCATAAGTACAAAGGGTTGTTTAATTCCGCATTGCCATTTATCAATGAGTTCAAAGAGAAATCCAATCTAAAAGATAAGAATGAAATTGAAATTGCTTTTCACGCTTTGTATATGAAGTTACTTATGCGACTTAAAAAGCAAGAAATTAGTTCAGCCACAGAGGAGGCATTCGATTCAATGAGAATTCTTTTAGCCTATTTAGCAAAAGCTTACCATCAAATGAAGAATGGAAGCATGGATTTTCTGAAAAACTAATTTTATTCTCAGAATATTTTACCGGGATTCAAAATTCCTTTTGGATCAAACACTGTTTTTATTTGACGCATAAGATTCAAGGATACTTCAGGAAAGGCAATATCCATATACGGCTTTTGCACCAACCCAATTCCATGTTCTCCTGAAATTGTTCCTCCTAATTTAATCACTTCACCAAACAATTCACGGATGGCAGAAGTCAATTCTGTGTTCCATTTTTCATCATCCATGTCGCCTTTAATTATGTTGATATGCAAATTTCCGTCACCTGCATGACCATAACAGACTGAATGAAAGCCAAATTCTTTTCCAATTCGTTTGACGTGGAATAACAAATCGGGTAGAGCGAATCTAGGAACAACTGTATCTTCTTCCTTGTATATCGATTGCGATTTTACCGCTTCTCCAACTTTTCTTCTAAGTGACCATAATCCTTGTTTTTGAGCTGCTGTCTCTGCAAATAGAATTTCATCCGTTTCGAAATTTTCCAATACAGTCATAATTTTCTCACAATCTAACATCAACTGTTCTGGATCAAAACCATCGACTTCAATCAACAGATGCGCTGCATGGTTATCGGCAACATGAAGTGAAAAATCATTCGTAAAGGCTTGTGTCCACGTTAATGCATCTCGTTCCATGAATTCTAAGCCACTCGGTGTGATACCAGCTTGAAATATCGCAGCAACAGCCTCACAAGCCTTCTGAGCGTCGTAAAATGGCACAAGCATGAGTAAATCGTGCGTAGGATGAGGAATTAGTTTAAGTACAATTTTAGTAACAACTGCCAATGTTCCTTCAGAACCAACAATGAGTTGAGTTAAATTATAACCAGTTGCATTCTTCAATACATTCGCACCTGTCCATATAATTTCTCCTGTAGGTAATACAACCTCTAAATTCAGTACATAATCTTTTGTGACACCATATTTCACAGCCTTTGGTCCACCAGAGTTTTCTGATATGTTCCCACCAATAAAACAACTTCCTTTACTAGCTGGATCAGGCGGGTAGAATAAGCCTTTTTCTTTTACGGCATCTTGTAATACTTGCGTAATAACGCCTGGTTCGGTTATTACTTGGTGATTCTTTTCGTCAATCTGAAGAATTTTATTGAAACGTTCCATGGACAATAATACACCACCTTTTATAGCTAAAGCACCACCACTCAAACCTGTTCTCGCTCCAGCTGGAGTGACAGGAATTGCGTGTTCATGACAATAGGCCATTATCAATGAAATTTCATTGACTGTTTCAGGTTTCAATACAAAATGAGGCAGAAAATGTAGATCTTCTGTTTCATCATGATCGTATTCCTTGCAATCAACTTCAGAGCTCAGACAACGATTACCGATTAAATCTGTAAAAAAAAGTGTGTGTTTATTTAAATCCATCATCAACTTTTTATTCTTCAATTATGTAACTAGAATTTAAATGAGGGATTTCAACTTCCCATTTAAGCTCTGTTTCGATTTTTACTCTAAGACTATCACTTTGATGCAATTCTCCATGATTTAAAAAGATGGTTTTAGGCGCTTTTTCGAAATGTTTCAACCATTCCATCATTTCACTTTGATCACCATGAGCAGATAAAGAAGTAAGGTTTCTAATTTGACATCTTACCTTACGGTATTCACCAAAAAACTTAATTTCTCTTGTTCCTTCTGTGATTGCTCTTCCGCGTGTTCCTTCTCCTTGAAAACCAACAAAAAGTAGTGTGTTGCGATCGTTATCAATGTGATTATTTAAGTAATGTAAGATTCGTCCACCTTCCATCATTCCACTACCGGCAATGATGATTTTGGGTGATTTATCCATAACCAATGCTTTCGATTCTTCATATGTATTCACGAACCGAACATCTTCGTACATGCGATTTATCTCGTAGTTTGAAATGTTCTGCAATTCATGATATTTATTATAAACATTCGTTGCATTCACACCCATAGGAGAATCCAAATAGATTTGCATTTTTGGCAGTTTTTCCTCTTCTGCTAATTGGTATAGAAGGTAAATGATTTCTTGTGTTCTTTCAACAGCAAAGGAAGGAATCATCAAAATGCCTCGATTGTCATACGTTTCTTGTACAACCTTTAGTAGCTCCGCCTTAACATCTGTTTCAGGGTGAAGTCGATCGCCATAGGTTGATTCAAGAATAATATAATCGGCCTTTTTAATTTTTTTCGCTGGATATAATAGCATTGGTTCAGTGCGACCAATATCTCCTGAAAAAATGAATTTTTTGTCCCCAATATTCAAATCAACAAATGCAGATCCTAAAATGTGACCATTGTTTAGGAATTGGAAGGAAATTTCGTCATCCAATACAATCGTTTCATTAAATTGTTGACTCGAAAAATGTTTCATCGTATGCTGAACATCCTGAACTGTATATAAAGGCTTCGCTTTTGGATGTTTCGAGTAATTATGCGTATTTGCACGTTCAGCATCTTCTTCTTGAATTTTCGCGCTATCCAATAGGATTATTTGAGTCAATTCTTCTGTAGGTTCAGTGCAGTATATTTTACCCTTATAGCCATTTTTGATAAGTACAGGCAGGTATCCGCAATGATCGAGATGCGCATGCGTTAAGATAATACAATCAATAGTATCGGGTTCAATTGGAAAAGGAGCCCAATTCATGTTTCGTAACTCTTTTAATCCTTGAAATAGGCCACAATCCACAAGAATACGCTTGCCATTTGATTCAATTAAAGTTTTTGAACCTGTTACTGTTCCTGCTCCTCCAAGAAAGCTAATTTTTAAGTTGTTAGTTGACTTTTTCATACATAAGAATCTCTATTCAAATGTACTCAATATAAAACAAAAAAGGCGGACAATGTCCGCCTTAATGTTTCAATACTCACGTGTTAATTACCTTTAATTTCAAATTCTGTACGTCTGTTTTGCTGACGACCATCCTCCGTGTTATTCGAAGTCACTGGTTTTGCTGAACCATAACCTTTTGCACTCATTCGATTCTCAGCAATTCCTTTTGAAACCAAGTGTTTCACAACTGCTTCTGCACGTGACTGTGAAAGTGTTTCATTCAACGTTGCTGAACCTGTGTTGTCAGTGTGACCTGATATTTCAATCTTCAAACTAGGCACATCTTTCATCAATTTTACCAAACGATCTAATTCAGCGTTCGATTCAGCTCGTAATGTTGCTTTTCCAATGTCAAAGAAAATATTGCGCAAGGCAATTTTACTTCCAATTGCAATGTTTTTCAACTCGATTTCTTTGTTAACTAAATTGTCTGCAGCACCTAAGGGGATGTCAAAATTCTCGGAGTGGAACAAGTATTTTTCTGCTTTCACAGCAATACCATAGTTCTTTCCAGAAGCTAAAGTGATAATGAATTTACCAGTTGCGCTATTTGTTACAAAAGTTTCTATCACCTTTCCGGTTGTATTGTCAGTAATTTCAATGCTTGCCTCAACTGGTTTTTTTGTCATCGCGTCAATAGTGATTCCTTTAAATACAGTGAATGATTTTTTGTTTACCTCAACCGTACCTTCAACCTGTGCATCTTTCATTGGATGTGCAAGTGAAGCCAATAAATAATCTTCCATATCCGTGATTGGTGCCTTTTCTGGTCCCCAGAATGTTACTTTGTAAATATCATAGCCACCACTTCCGCCTGCGCGATTTGAAGAAATGTAAGCAAATTTCCCATTGGCAGTTGATGCAAAAAAGAAATCATCATATGGCGTATTGATAGGGTAGCCCAAGTTGACTGGTTTTGTCCATTGTCCAGCTACTTTTTCTGAGACAAAAATGTCATATCCACCAATTGATCCTGTCCCTTGAGAAGCTATATACATTGTTTCACCATCAAGATGCAAATAAACGGGACCGTCATCAAATTTCGAATTACACGTACCGAGCATTGTTGCTGCCATATAATCTTTTTGAATTTTACTTTGCATTGCGCTGAACATTACATCGTATCCATTTTCTCTACTGTCATTGTCTCTAGCAAAGAAAATACTCCATCCATCTGAGCTATAAGAAGCGTAGCGTTCGTTTGCTTTAGTAGACGAAATTTGAAAATGAAGCGGTGTTGGGTCTGTCCAAGTTAAACCTACTAATTTACTTTCGAATATATCTGTTTGCCCATTTACATCGCGATGCAAAAGCATTTTTGTTCCATCATAACTTAAGTTATTGGAAACATCATCACCAGTTGAATTAACCGTTCCTTTTAAAGCTTGAGGTTTTGCCCATTTACCATCTCGCAAAGTAGACGAGTAAATATCATTATCGTAACCACCAACAACATTCGCGGTGTGACCATTGGAACGATTAGATGTTAGTACTATCTCAGCACCATCTGTTGAAATAGAAGGTGCGATTTCATCATTTGGTGAATTCAGTTCCGGAACATTGTCAACCCAAGCTCTTATTGGATTTCCTACTGCAGTCTTTGCTAATTTACATTCGCCTTTGTGCTGTGCAACGAACTTAGAGAAATTATCTGCTTTTTTGTAGCCATCTTCAAATGCTTGATATGATTTTAAAGCGTCATCGAATTTTTCTTCTAATTGAAAAGCATAACCAACATAATAATTTAAAAACGGATCACATGCTGGGTCTAATTTTTGAGCTTTTTTCAGATATTCAATACATTTAAATGGATCAGTAGAGTTGGCGTAGCAAACACCAATTTTGAAATTAATTTCCGCATTGTTTGGATTGAACTTCTGCGCAATCATGTATTCCTTTAAAGCCAACTGATAGTTGAATCCTGGACTTTGAACTAAGAACAATGCCTCGTTTGCAATGGTTAAAAACTCATCACCTTTTTTAATTGCATCAGTGGCAGTTTTCAATCCTTCTTTATCATCCTTAAAGTTAGCTGCTTTAAATTCCACATTTTGACCGAATGAAATGATAGAAACAAAAAGAAAGGCACTCGCTATAAAAAATATTTTTTTCATCTTGATAAATCTTATTTAGTTACAATTACTTGAATAGTAATTCTTACCTAGTTCAACACCCAATTCTTTTGCTTTATGCCAATCATCACAAGCGCCTTCCATGTCACGTAACATTTCTTTTGCATTTGCTCTGTTAACATAGGCGTTTCCATAATTAACATCACTTTTTAATGCTTTTTCAGCCATTTCAAGCGCCTTTTTGTAATCTTTTTGCTTGAAATAAACGGCACTTAAATTAGAAGCTGAAGGTGCGTAACTTGGATTCAACTCTAACGCTTTTTCAAAGTCCTTTTTCGCATCATCCATTCTTTTTTGTTCCATTTGTGTTGCTCCACGATTATTGTAAGCCATATAGAAATTAGGGTCAACAGAAATCGCACGATTAAAAGCAGCCATTGCACCTGCGTAATCTTTCATTTTCTTTTTAGTCGTACCGATGTTATTTAATACAAAAGCAAGCTTTGGATTTTTTTTCACAGCCTCTTCATATTCCAAAATCGCTTTTGGATAATTTCCTAACATTCGATAGCAGCTGCCACGATCATTATAGGCAAATGCAAAATTCGGATCTAATTCAATTGCTTTAGTGAAATATTTAATAGCACCATTGTAATCTTGTTGCAAAAAGCGCAACGTTCCATAATTGTAGTGTGCTTTTGGATTCGTAGCATCCAACTGAATTGATTTTTCGTAATCTTTTTCAGATTTTAAATAATCATTCAATCCTTGGTATGCTCTACCACGTTGAAAGAATGCTTTTGAATAGGCCGGACTCTTTTCAATTAATGTTGTTAAGGTTTTTACGGCATCACTATATTTTTCAGCTTCATTTTCAGCAACACCTTTATTGTAGAAAGCTGCTGTAAAATTCGCGTCAAATTGAACTGATTTTGTGAATTCTTGAATCGCAGAAGTATAATTCTTGGCGTTGAAAAACTCAATTCCCTTATTATAAGATTCTTGACTCTTTGCAATGGCATCATTTTGAATGTTTAATGCTGTAATTGAATCGCGATAGGCTTTCTCTTGAGGAGTTAACTCTTCTTGCGCATTGGACTGGAATCCAGCCAATAGTAGCAGCAATAGTAGTTTTAGTTGTGGTTGTTTCACGGTTTTTGTTTTTAGCTTTATGGGTACCTAAAATAAGAAATAATCAGGTTCCAACTAAAATTAGTTTTCAACAAAACCAAAAATGTTAACTTAGCCCTTCAAATTAGAACTATGTCAAAAGAAGTCTTTATTGTTGATGGAATTCGCAGTGCGATTGGGAATTTTGGAGGAACACTTTCTAACATGCGTGCAGACGATTTAGCTGCTCATGTGATTCGCGCTTTAGTTGAACGAAATAAAAATCTTGATCCAAATTTGATTGAAGATGTAATTTTCGGATGCGCCAATCAAGCTGGTGAAGACAATCGAAATGTAGCAAGAATGGCAGGTTTGTTAGCTGGATTACCCGCTCAATCGGGAGGAGAAACTGTAAACCGTTTGTGTGCTTCTGGAATGGCATCGACAATAAATGCAGCTAGAGCCATAAAAGATGGTGCTGGAGATGTATATATTTCTGGTGGAGTAGAACATATGACACGTGGACCATGGGTGATTTCTAAAACTTCGAGTGCTTATGGTCGTGACGCGCAAATGTTTGATTCTTCTTTTGGATGGCGTTTTATAAATCCCAAAATGGAAGAATTATACGGCGTTGACAGTATGGGAGGAACAGCTGAAAATCTAGTTGAAATGTATGGGATTTCTAGAGAAGATCAAGATAAGTTTTCACTTTGGTCGCAGCAAAAAGCTGCAAAGGCTATTAATTCTGGAAGATTAGCAGAAGAAATTACTCCGATTTCAATTCCAGTAAAAAGAAAAGATCCAATTGTTTTTGATACAGATGAGTTTGCGCGACCAGAAACAACAATAGAAAGTTTAAGTGGATTGCGTCCAGCATTTAAAAAAGATGGAACGGTTACAGCTGGAAATGCATCAGGATTAAATGATGGGGCAGCAGCTTTGCTATTGGCATCTGGTGAAGCAGTGAGTGAACATAATTTAAAACCATTGGCGCGTATCGTTTGTGCAGCTGTAGCAGGAGTGGAACCTCGAATTATGGGTATTGGTCCCGTATACGCTTCGCAAAAAGCATTAGACCGAGCAGGGTTGACATTGGATCAAATGGATATTATTGAAATAAATGAGGCATTTGCCGCGCAAGTATTGGCTTGTACACGTCAAATGGGGCTAGCGGACAATGATTCGAGAATTAATCCAAATGGAGGAGGAATTGCATTAGGACATCCTCTTGGAATGTCGGGAGCACGTATTTTACTATCCGCAGCTATTGAATTACAAAAAACGAATAAGCGCTATGCATTGGTGACAATGTGTATTGGTGTTGGACAAGGATATGCAACAATTATAGAACGCGCTTAACCAACCAATTATTGATTTAAATCGTTAAACAACCGTGGTAAAAAAAATAATATTCTTTTGTTCACTGAGTCTACTGCTTGCTACTTCTTGTAGAAAGGAGAAAACGACTTGGGACACGGATTGGGTGGTGCCAATTGTCAACGATACCTTGTCGTTGAAAAACTTAGTAAATGATTCAACACTTGCAGTAGATGTTAATTCATTTTACACAGTTGATTTATCAAGAACTATTTTAAATATTGGTTTAGCAGATATTTTAACCATTCCTGATACTGTAATTAATCAAGTTTTTTCATTGACATCGGGGACGCTAACTGTTCCTCCTGGATTTAATATTGTCAACCAAATTGAAGAGCATGATATCAATATTCCATCGATGGAATTGAAGAAAATTCATGTTTCAAATGGTGTGATAAAAGTTAAAGTATTCAATCCTCTTGCTACGATTGCATTTTTTACAGTGAAGTTACCTGGTGTGACTAAAGATGGAATCGAATTTTCACAAAATTATGCAGCTCCTCCGGGGACAATTGCAAATCCTGGAATCGCAAATGCTACCTTAGATATATCTGATTACTGGATTGATTTAACGGGAGAGTTTGGGACAGATTATAATGTTTTACAGTCAAAATTAATCGTGAATTCTGATCCTGTTGGACCTACTGTCACTATTTCAAGCGCACAAGATTTTAAAGTAGAGGCTGAATTTAAAGATCTTAAAGTTGATTATGCACGAGGTTATTTTGGTAATAAAATTGTGACAGATACGACTTCTTACACTATAGACTTGATGCAGAATGTCATAAGTGGATCTGTTGATTTACCTCAAACTGCAATTCGTTTTGAGATTGAGAATGGCTTGAAAGTCAGTTCCAGAGCTACAATTACACAAGTTGCGAATACGAATAATATCGCAAATACGGTGAATCTTAGTTCTGCTCAAATGAACAATCCTATTTATTTGAACCAAGCAACGGGTTCTTGGTCTACTTTAACTCCTTCAACTCAAGCAATCGAGTTTAACTCTTCCAATAGTAACGTAGAAGAATATATTGAGAACCTAGGCGTTACGCACACCGTTGGTTATAAAATTGAGTTGAATCCATACGGAAATGTTTCTGGTGGTTACGATGAGATTTTCCCAACAAGTCGATTGAAGGTGAAATTAAAAGCGGAGTTACCACTTACAATAGGGGCAGATGGATTAACATTAAGAGATACGTTTGATTTGGATGTTAAACAAGATTTAGAGAAAACGCATCTGGAATCAGGTGACATTGTGCTGAATGTTACAAATGCTTTTCCGTTCAAAGGAACAGTGATTCTGTATTTATTGAATGATCAAGGTCAATACATGTATACGATTTACGCTTCATCACCAATTCAATCATCCCTTTATGGAACGGTTGATCCAGCAGATAATATGCAAAAACAAAAATCAGAAGTACATGCCGTATTAACTGAGGCAATGTTAAATGATTTAGACTTGATTAAAAAAGTTAGTGTGGAGGTGAGATTAGACACTCCTGATCCAATAACATCTTTAAATCAGCAAGTTGCTGTGCCGGCTGGTGCTTTTATGGCAGTGAAAATGAAGGCTCTATTTAGAGTAAAAGCAAAAATATAAGATGAAGAAAAGCCTTTTATTTTACAGTTTTATTTTTAGCTTTTTTACTAGCTACACGCAGCATTTAATGCCTATTCAGTACGATACACTTGTTCATAAATTTGAAGTTATTACAACTGGAGTTGCTGATTATGGATCTACATCGATTGAGCGTCAATTTAGTCGCAAATTATTTTATGGTGGGGAAATAACGAATGAAATTAAGGACGCTTCCTTTGATAAGCACAAAGGTTTAAATCGTTTTGGAGCTGATATTCAAGGCGAAGTAGAATTCAGAAATTATCAAACCAACTTGTTTAAAAAAGAAAATATCGGTTGGTTGATAAAAGGTGGATACTATAATTTCGGTTCAGCCTTATATTCAAGTGATTTGTTCGGACTGGCATTTTATGGAAATCAGCGTTATTTGGGAGAATCAATCGATTTAACAGGTACACGTTTCGGTGCTTGGTCGTATCAAAAAATTGGTTTTGGAATCATTGATAAAAAGACAAAATCAAATCTTTCGTTGAATTTTTACACTATTTCAGGCTATGGTGGAGCAAATATTCAGCAAGGAAGCATTTTCCAAAATAGTGAGGCAGATTCGTTAAGTATTCGCTATGATGGATATGCAGAATATTCATCAAGCAGCAAATTCATGAAAGGTTGGGGACTCGGAATTGATTTTGATGTGCGACTACCAGTTCAAATAAAACCAGAAGAGACTTCTTACATACAGATTTTGGTTAAAAATGTAGGAGTAGCCTTTTTACCTGATGTTAAACGTTACGAAGCAGATTCAAGTTTTACTTACGAAGGATTGTCATTTTCGCAATTATTTGGTGATGCTGCTATAGTAGGTGATTCTTTTTCGTTTTTGGATACATTGAATGTGAGAGAAATGACATACAATAAAATTGCATTGCTTCCAGGTTTTTTGCAAATAGGTAAAATAGTTGATAATCAAAGTTCTAAAAAAGTGCAAAGTTTTTTCGGTGTTCGAATGTATCCTTCGCTGAGTTTGATACCGATGATTTATGCTGGTGCGAATTACAAACCAATTAAATGGTTGCAAGTAGGGGCAAATGTAAGTTATGGCGGATATTCCAAATTGCGATTTGGTTTCTATTCTTCTTTCAATTATAAACAGTTTGATATTGGTTTGGCTACGGAAGAAGTTGTTGGTGCGATTTCAGGAAAGGGAATGGGCGAGTCAGTTGTTTTTCGTTTAAGATGGAAAGTATGAGAAAGATATTTAGTTTGATGGTATTTACTTGTTTCTGCTCATTCTTTTCAATGAGTCAAATCAAGTTTTTCAAGGTGTTTGCCGATAACGGTTATGATTTCGGTCAAGGAATTGTTGAATTGGCAGATAGTTCATACCTCGTTACTGGTAGTTCAAGTAGTTTTATTGATGCACCTGCACAAGCCTTTATGCTAAAAATCGATAAGAATGGAAATCACCTTTGGGCAAAACATTTTGGTGGTTCAGAAGCCGATTTAGGAAGAAGAATTTTAAATTGGAATGACTCTGTTTTTTTTATTACTGGATATAGTAATTCGTTTAGTGCGGGAGACTTTGATTTTTATCTATGGAAAGTAAACAAAACTGGTGAACTGATTTCAGAAAATTCCTATGGTGATAATGGTTGGGAAAAATTGAATGATGCCTTGATTACACCTGATTCATCAATTGTTATGGTGGGACAAACAAGTAGTACTTCTAATAGTAATGGGAATTTTTATATTGTTAAGACGGATCACAACGGAGATACGTTGTGGACACGTAATTTTGGTTCAATAGGTGAGGATGTATTGAATTCAGTAAAACAATTAAACGACACAACGTTTTATGCGGTTGGTTCACAATACAATGCCGATTCAACATTGAATAAAGGAGTAGTTGTGCGATTTTATGCCGATGGTGTGATTGATTGGGTGAAAGAATATGGGAATTATGGCGCTTATGAATTGAATGATTTTTATTTCATCTATGACATGATGTATTGTGCTGGTTCAAGAATCCATCCGATTGATGGAGATAAAGACGAGTACATCCTGCGTATGGAAAATAATGGGGTTTTTGAAAGTGAAGAAACACCGCATGCTGAAGGGGATAAGGTTGTGAAAGGAGTTGCAAAATATGGAAGTGCAGGAATGGCTTATGTGGCGGCAGAATTCAAGGATCAATATTCAGCAGCATATAGCACAGATGTTATTTATAACCGCTATTACGAATCACTTTATTGGGATAATAATTTTGTCGTTGTACCTTTTCCGCTTGAAGAAACGCATGGTGAATTGATAAAAACACTGGATGGTGGCGCAATTGCCACCGGTTCTATTGCCTCAGGAGATTTTGGAGGTAGCGCTCTTTATGTCATTAAAATTGGTCCAAATGACGATTATCCAGTTGTAAACTTATCGAATACTGGAAGTTTGGTCTTTTTGAATGAAACTGAGGTAGATAATAATTTTTCCATCTTCCCTAATCCAACGATAAGTCAGTTTACGGTTTCAGTTTCTGAAAAAGTCACTGTTCGAATTATGGATGTGAATGGTCGAGAATTAACGACTGAAATTGTTCAGCAAACGAAAGAATACAATGTCTCTAGTTGGGATGCAGGTATTTACTTTGTGTCAGTAGAAAGGGAAAATGGAACGATATCAACTAAAAAATTGATCGTTCAATAAATTACCACTCAAAAGCTTCTTTCGAAAACCACTTGTCTTGCACGCGCATTGTTTGTTCAATTATATCACGAACACAGTTCTGCCCACCTTTATATGGCGATTGATAATGTGAAATGTCTTTAATTTCCACTGCAGCATCTTGTGGACAAGCAGCTAATCCAGCAGTTGCCATTACTTGGTAATCTGGAATGTCGTCACCCATGTATATAATCTCTTCATCTTTCAAATTATGGCGTTTTTTAATATCCTCATAAACAGCCAGCTTATTATAAGAAGAGAGATGTACTTCTTTAACTCCAAGTCCTAATAATCTTTCTTTTACATCGGGAGAATTTCCACCAGTAACTATAAAAATTGAATAACCCATTTTTGAAGCATATTGAAGCGAATAACCATCTTTTGCATTCAAAGTACGAACGACTTCTCCTTGAAACAAGAGGACTTCACCATTCGTCAATACGCCATCTACATCAAACATAAACGTTGTGATGTTATTCATTCGTTCTTTATAACTAATCATTTTTTGTAAATGTCAATTATGCTCTTGGTGAGCAATGTATATATTTCCTTTTGTGTTCCACTCAACATTTCTTCATGTTGATGAATGATAGATTGGTCATTTCTGCGAGCTGGTCCAGTCTGCGCATCGTAAGGATTCATTGAATCTAATTTGTTAACTGTTTCTTTTAAAAGAGGAAGTAAGAATTCCCAATTTAAAGACTCCTTATCAAGAATTTCCTTGGACTGATAAATTAAGTGATTGGTGAAATTATTCATCCAAACAGCGGCCAAATGATATACTTTGCGTTCTGAAGAACTTGCAAAGGAAACTTTTCGGCTAATTTGCCAAGCTAAATCAAATAATTCGTGTGCAAATTCAATTGTATTGGCTTCAATAAGAAAAGGGACTTCAAATAGTTCTATTTTACGATCTTTTGAAAACGATTGTAAGGGATATAAAACGCCAACGTTCTTGCGTTGTGAAAACTGCTGTAATTCAACAGAACCGGAAGTGTATGCAATTTTGGATGCTGTCGGAAGTTGTGCAAGAACAGATTCGATTGCGTCATCACTGACACATATTAGAATTAAATCACCTTCTATATTTTCTAATGAAGGACAAAGTTCAGCTTGTAAAAGATTAGCAAGTTCACTTGCCTTTTCGGTATTACGACCAAAAATTGATTTGATTTGAATTCCACGTTCTAAAAAGGCACTTCCGAGATGAAAAGCCACATTGCCAGTTCCAATAATTGAAATTGTTTGTATGCCTTTCATCTCAAAAAAGTGTGTTAATTATTTACCGTGACATTGTTTAAACTTTTTACCACTTCCACATGGACAAGCATCGTTTCGACCAACTTTAGGATCAACTGTTACAGGTTGTTGTTTTTCAACTTGTCTACCTGAATTTTCGATTGCAGAATCATATCCTTCACTTCCTTGAAAGCGGGGAGGAGTTGTACTTGAACTGCTTGGAGATACATTCTCTTTTGCCTTCTCGTAATGATTCTGATTTGCTTCCTTGTTCGTACTTTGGATTTCCTGTTCGACAGCAATATCCATGGTCATCAACAATTCAGTCGCTTCACCGTTCAATCGTCCAAGCATTGCTTTAAACAATTCGAAAGATTCTAATTTATAGACTAAAAGTGGATCCTTTTGTTCGTATTGTGCATTATTTACAGCTGAACGAAGATCATCCATTTCACGTAAATGCTCCTTCCATTCATTGTCAATCATTCCAAGAATTACATTCTTTTCTAATGAGGTAACAATTCCTTTTCCTTCTGTCTTATATGCTTCTTCAAGATTAACAACCAATTGCATAACACGTCTTCCATCTGTTAATGGGAAAACGATGTTCTTGTAACGATCAGCCATTGTTTCATGCACATGCTTTATTTGAGGTAAAGCCTTTACAATGATTTTGCTGTTTTTACGCTCGTATTGCTCAGACATAGCAGTGTATACTTTCTCTACTAGTCTTTGCTGATCAATAGTTTTGTATTCATTTTCATCAACTGGTGAATCAATTCCAATTAAACGAATCAAATCCAATTCAAAACTTTCGAAATCATTCTTCGTGTGTGCAAATACTGTTGACTCACACATATCGTAGAACATGTTGTCGATATCTAAATCCAAACGATCACCAAACAAGGCATTTCTACGTTTTTTGTAGATTGCTTTACGTTGAGCATTCATCACATCATCATACTCCAACAAACGTTTACGGATACCGAAGTTATTCTCCTCAACTTTCTTCTGTGCTCGTTCAATAGATTTTGAAACCATTCCATGTGTAATGACTTCACCTTCTTTCAAGCCCATTCTGTCCATTAATTTCGCGATACGATCAGAACCGAACTTACGCATCAAATCATCTTCCAAAGAAACGAAGAACTGTGATGAACCTGGATCTCCTTGACGACCTGAACGTCCTCTTAACTGACGGTCAACACGACGTGAATCGTGACGCTCTGTACCAATGATAGCTAGTCCACCAGCCTCCTTAACACCTTCACCAAGTTTGATATCCGTTCCACGACCAGCCATGTTGGTTGCAATCGTTACCGAGCCAGCTTTACCAGCATCTGCAACAATTTCCGCTTCCTTTTGGTGATGTTTCGCATTCAATACTTTGTGATTGATGTTTTTCATTTGCAACAATCGACTTAAGAATTCAGAGATCTCAACAGTCGTCGTACCAACCAATACAGGTCTTCCTTCAGCAACTAATTTTTCAATTTCTATAATGACAGCATTGTATTTCTCACGTGCAGTTTTAAACACAAGGTCATTTTGATCTTTACGAATTGCAGGTCTATGTGTTGGAATTGCAATAACTTCTAGTTTATAAATATCCCAGAATTCTTTTGCTTCCGTTTCAGCTGTTCCTGTCATACCACACAATTTGTGGTACATTCTGAAATAGTTTTGAAGTGTAATTGTAGCATACGTTTGTGTAGCAGCTTCAACAGTAACATTTTCCTTCGCTTCAATCGCTTGATGTAAACCGTCAGAATAACGACGGCCTTCCATGATACGACCCGTTTGCTCATCTACAATTTTAACTTTACCATCCAAAATAACATACTCAACTTCTTTTTCGAATAATGAATATGCTTTTAATAATTGACTGATAGAGTGAATACGTTCTGATTTAATACTGTATTCACGAACAAGAGCATCTTTTTGAGAAAGGTAATCTTCTTTTGGTAGATTCTGCTTTTGCAATTTAGCAATTTCAGAACCGATATCTGGCATCACGAAGAAATCACGGTCGTCTTGACCTGAAATCAAATCAATACCCTTATCTGTTAATTCTACTGTATTATTTTTTTCATCTATAACAAAGAATAATTCCTTGTCAATTTTTTTCATTTGCTTACTTTGATCTTGCATGTAGAAGTTCTCCGTTTTTTGCAAATGCGCTCTAATTCCTGGTTCTGATAAGAATTTGATTAAGGCTTTATTTTTAGGTAGACCTCTAAATGCTCTCAACAAGGCGATTCCACCTTCTTCCAACATTTTTTTAGGATCACCACCATTTTCAGGTGCACCATTAATAACAACTAATAATTTTTTTGCCTCAGCTAAACACTGTGTAACATAGTTTTTTTGTGCATTTAAAACACTTTCTACACGCGGTTTCAATTGATGAAATTCATGTTCTTCACCACGTGGTGTTGGACCAGAAATAATCAATGGTGTACGAGCATCATCAATTAAAACTGAATCGACTTCATCGACAATAGCAAAATGATGTTTTTGTTGAACAAGATCTTCTACAGAACCTGCCATGTTGTCACGCAAGTAATCAAAACCAAATTCGTTATTGGTTCCAAAAGTGATATCTGCAAGGTAGGCTTGACGTCTTTCTGGTGAATTTGGTTTGTGCTTATCAATACAATCTACTTTTAAGCCATGGAACTGGTACAAAGGTCCCATCCATTCTGAATCTCGTTTTGCCAAGTAGTCATTTACCGTTACAATGTGAACACCTTTTCCAGAAAGTGCATTTAAGTATACTGGTAGGGTCGCGACCAAGGTTTTACCTTCACCTGTTTGCATTTCGGCAATGTTTCCTCTGTGAAGTACAGCACCACCCATTAATTGAACATCATAATGAATCATGTTCCATTGAACATCAGCGCCTGCTGCGGTCCACTTGTTGTGCCAAATTGCTTTGTCTCCTTCAATTGTAATTCCATCTTTCACGACAGATAGGTCACGATCAAATTGCTGAGCTGTAACCGTTAAATTGCCATTTTCAGACCATCTGCGAGCAGTTTCTTTTACAACCGCAAATGCTTCCGGCATAATTTCAACTAAAACCTCTTCGATTTTGTCATCAATCAACTTTGCATGCTTGTCAATTTTCTCAAACAAAGCCTCTTTTTCATGAATAGGCGTAGAAATGTCGCTCGCAACCTTGTTTAATTCAGCTAATTCATCCTCTAAAGGTTGAATATATTGCTTTACTTTATTTTGAAAAAAGACAGTACGAGCACGTAATTCATCATCACTTATTGATTTAAATGAATTAAAAAATTCGTTTGATTTATCTATAATTGGCTGATATTCTTTGCGTTCCTTCGCTGTTTTGTCACCAAAAATCTTCTTTAATAGTCCAGATATCATTTGTATAAAACGTTTTGAAAAGCTCCAAAAATAAACATTTTTAGGAGTTTTCGGGTCAAACAATTCATTAAAATTTCGATCGATTTGTCACAAACCATTCCAAAGGGTTGTGGTGTGTCAAATTGGCGCAAATTGTCGGATAAAAAGTTACTTGCCTTTATTTTGACTTATAAAGAATTCATCGTTGATAGAATGCTGAAAACTCGCTCGAAGATCGATTTTATTTCACAAATTCTTTGGTATCTTTGCGGCATGCATGAAATGATTTTAATTTTAGATTTTGGCTCCCAGTATACACAGCTGATTGCCAGAAGAGTAAGAGAGATGAATGTTTATTGTGAAATTCATCCATGGAATAAATGTCCGGAAATTACACCTAATATAAAAGGAGTGATTTTATCAGGAAGTCCTTTTTCTGTTAGAGAAGAATCTTCTCCCAAACCAGATTTAACGAATATTAAAGGAAAACTTCCTTTGTTGGGGGTTTGCTTTGGTGCGCAGTTTTTAGCTCATAATTACGGAGGTGAAGTATTACCATCTTCAATTAGAGAATATGGTAGAGCACATTTATCATATGTGAATAAAGAACATCGATTGACCAAAGATTTGACCGATGGGTCACAAGTTTGGATGTCTCATGGTGATACAATTAAAGTCATTCCTACACATTATAGTGTTATAGCATCAACTGTTGATGTTGATATTGCAGGTTACGAAATTGAAGGTGAAGATACTTTTGGAATTCAATTCCATCCTGAAGTTTACCATTCATTCGAAGGAGCTATTCTTTTGAAGAATTTTATCGTTGGGATTTGTGGTTGTAAGCAAGATTGGACACCTGAGTCTTTTGTGGACGAAACGGTTTCTCGTCTGCAAGCTCAATTAGGAAATGATAAAGTTATTCTAGGTTTATCAGGAGGAGTAGATTCATCTGTTGCTGCGGTCTTATTGCATAAGGCGATTGGAGCAAATCTTCACTGTATTTTTGTGGATAACGGATTATTGCGTAAAAATGAATTCAGCGCTGTATTAGATTCGTATAAAGGAATGGGCTTGAATGTGAAAGGTGTGGATGCATCTGGAAAATTTTATGAGGCATTGTCAGGTTTAACAGATCCCGAATTAAAGCGAAAAGCAATCGGAAAAGTATTTATCGATGTTTTTGATGAAGAATCAAAATTGGTTGAAGATGCTAAATGGTTGGGACAAGGGACTATTTATCCAGATGTGATTGAATCAGTTTCTGTAAATGGTGGACCGTCACAAACGATTAAGTCTCACCACAATGTCGGCGGTTTACCTGATTACATGAAATTATCTGTTGTTGAGCCATTACGCTTACTTTTTAAAGATGAAGTGCGCAGAATTGGACGCTCTTTAGAAATTGATGAAAAAATATTACAACGTCATCCTTTCCCTGGTCCAGGTTTAGGAATTCGAATTCTTGGAGAAGTTACAGCTGAGAAGGTACGTATTTTACAAGAAGTAGATTCCATTTTTATCGAAGGATTAAAAGAAGATGGTTTATACAATGATGTTTGGCAAGCGGGAGCAATCTTTTTACCTGTTCAATCGGTTGGAGTAATGGGTGATGAACGAACGTATGAAAATGCCGTTGCGTTGAGAGCAGTTTCTTCTACGGATGGTATGACTGCTGATTGGTGTCATTTAC
>Ga0075012_10001890_pt1 | contig 20865 bp, 17 predicted proteins | sample All_14_2_FD_71474 | JGI IMG/M metagenome (GOLD analysis project Ga0075012, IMG submission 71474) | Freshwater microbial communities in response to fracking from Pennsylvania, USA - Allegheny Zone_MetaG_DW_15 | ecosystem: Environmental > Aquatic > Deep subsurface > Groundwater > Drilled... | reverse complement strand
GTGAAGGTGGCCGCGAGAGCCGCAACGCCCCCCCCTCCTTCTTCCAGAAGATCCTCGGATTCTTCGGCCTCGGCGCCAAGTCCAAGCCCAAGAGCCGCCCGCAGTCCGACCGCAGCAGCTCCGACCCGCGCTCCACGAATGACAATCCCCGCCCGCAGCGCGAGCCCCGCGTGCGCCGTGAGGCCCCTCCTGCCGTGAACCCGGCGGACATCACCACCGACCGCCTCTACGTGGGCAATCTGTCCTATGACGCCACCGAGAGCGATCTCTTTGAACTCTTCAACGGCGTCGGCGCTGTGAAGAACGCCGAAGTCGTCGTGAACAGCCGCACCCAGCGCTCCAAGGGCTTTGCCTTTGTGACCATGGGCAGCGTGGAAGAAGCACGCCGCGCCGTGGCAGAACTCAGCGGCAAGGACTTCATGGGCCGCCCGCTTCAGCTCAGCGGCGCGAAGCCAAACACGCGTGGCGACGACTCCGACTCCCCCTCCCGCGAGGAAGCGCACGCCGCCTGACAGGCCGCATCCCTTTGATTTCATTGCGCCCGCAGGTTCTCACACGGAGCCAGCGGGCTTTTTCTTGGCGGCCCTTTGAGAGAGGGAGTTCGCCGAAACTCAGTTCCCGTTTGGATATAGCATTTTGCGAAACTGATTTCCGGAAAGCGAGCGTGGAGACGCTCGGCGGCGGCTTGAGGACAAGCCGCCCTACCTCGCGCTGGGCGCTCGCATGCCCAGCGCTGGTAGGGCTGGTTGTCCTCAACCAGCCGCCGTCGAAGCCCATGATCCTCGATCATGAAACAGCCGCTAAATGGAAATGAGTTTTGCGAACAGCTATAACCTGGAGATGTTCGATTTGCCGCAGAGGGACAAAGGAGCAGAGGTGGCAGAGCTTTCATCCACAAGCCAGCGAACAGCGCCGCAGGCGTTTCGCTTACTGAAAATCAGCTTAGGAATTCATTAAATAATCCACATCGTGGTGAACAAAAGCACCGCTTCTGCCTTCCAAGATTAAACAACCAACCATGCCTGCCCCAACCCTTCTTGACCGGGAACCCGAACCCGGAACGGTGACGACCGGAGCCCCTGCGGCCAAGCCCTCCGTCACGCCCGTCTCTCCGGCAGAAATCCATGCCGACGAAAAATTCTGTAGCCAGCTGGAGGATCGCGCGCTGCTCGGCGGCCCGAACCGACGGCTGCGGGATCTGCAACTGCTCTACAGCGTGGCGAAGGATTTCATGCTCGGCTTCCGTGGGCTGCATTTCGTGGGCCCGTGCATCACGGTGTTTGGCTCCGCCCGCTTCGCGGAGGACCACCCTTATTACCAGCTCGCGCGGGACATGGGCGCGGCGATTGCGAAGATGGGCTTCACCGTTCTCACGGGCGGCGGCCCCGGGATCATGGAAGCTGCGAATCGTGGCGCAAAAGATGCTGGAGGACGCAGCGTCGGCTGCAACATCCGGCTGCCCTTTGAACAAAGCCACAATCCTTACCTCGACCGCTGGGTGACCATGGAGCATTTCTTCGTGCGCAAGACGCTGCTCATCAAGTACAGCTACGGCTTCATCATCATGCCGGGCGGCTTTGGCACCATGGACGAGATGTTTGAGGCGCTCACGCTGATCCAGACGCGCAAGCTCAAGAGCTTTCCCATCGTCATCATGGGCACGGATTTCTGGCCGGAGATGCGCCAGTTCATGGAGCACATGCTCAAAGGCGCCACCATCAGCCCGGAAGACCTGGACCTGATCAAGTGGACGGATTCCGTGGACGAGGCGGTGGCGCACCTGCAGGACAAGGCCGTGAAACAGTTCGGCCTGCGCCGTCATCACATCCCGCAGAGCAGCTCGCTGCTGGGAGAAAAGGCGCTTGAAGGCGTGCATTGAAACACCACACTCACGCCCCCCCCATTCACCCCTGCATGTCAGACCACACCTTCACCCTCTCCAACGGCCTCAAGCTGGGGTATTGCGAGTACGGTGATCCACGCGGGGAGGTGGCCTTCTACTTCCACGGCTGGCCCTCCTCACGCGTGCAGGGCTGCCTCTTCCATGAGCATGCCAAAAAGCACGGCATGCGCCTCATCTGCCCGGACCGCCCCGGCATCGGGCTGTCGGATTTCCAGCAAGGCCGCACCCTGCTCCAGTGGCCGGACACGCTGGAGCAACTCGCGAAGCATGTGGGTGCGGACAACTACCACGTCATCGGCTGGTCTGGTGGCGGGCCGTATGTGCTCGTCACCGCGCTGAAGCTGCACCGCCGGCTGCTCTCCGCCTCCATCATCTGCGGTGCGCCGCCGCTCACGTTTCTGGGGGACCGGCAGATGTTCTGGCTCTACCGCTTCATGATTCAGTTGAGGCATTTTTTTCCCACCATCCTCGGCCTCGTGCTGCGCCTGGGCGGAATGGCGGCAAAGGGCAGCCCGCAGAAAGCACCGCTGCGCTGGCTCATGAAACTGCTGGGCGAGGAAGACCGCCGCGTGCTGCTGCTGCCCGGCATCTACGACGTGGTGCGGGATGCCACGCTGGGCGCGCTGGATCGCGGCCCGCGCAGCGTCATCGCGGATGCAGACATCTACCTCAGCGAATGGGGCTTTGAAGTCAGCCAGATCAATTTTCCCATCCGCTTCTGGCACGGCAAGCAGGACCGCAACATCGCGTGGACGTACACGCAGCAGATCGCCCAGCTCATCCCGCAGGCGGAGACGCACTGGTCAGAGCTCGACGGGCATTACTCCCTGCCCATCACGCATGCGGAGCAGATCATTGTGGCGGCGCTGCAGAAAGAAGACCCTGTGGTGAATCGCGTTTAGGGATATTCCATTGAGCAGACGGAAGCCACTGCCAACGCCGGCCCATATGGACTGCGGTCGCGGAGGGAGGAACGACCGCAGCTACCGCTTTCGATGGCCGGGTGATGCCTGAATGCCCCACAGCCTTCGATAGGCGTGAGCTGGTGGGCTTTCGCTGGCAGGCCGGGTATCCGATTGCGGCGAGACTCACGAAAGCGGCAGCTTCGCGTGCCGCAATCCAAATTCCCGCTGGATGCTCACGCGCCGGAATGTACTTCAGCCGCCAAGATGACTTCGCGCCGCCAGTTCCTACCTCGGCAGCAAGATCGGAATCCCGTTATCAATCACAAACACCCGCGTGCCGTCTTCAGTCGCCAGGGCGGCGTCCACTTTGTTCGCGGCGCACTCCTCCGGCGTCGCGCGGCGCAGGGGCTGGTGCGTGTCCGGGCAACGCATCAGCGGGAGAAAATCTTCAAGCCATTGGGTTTCGTTTTGCATCAGTATTCAGCCATGGAGGGGTCAATTTCACGCGCCCAGGCGATGATGCCGCCGGAGATGTTCCAGACGTTTTCAAAGCCCTTGTCGCGCAGGAGGCTCACGGCACGCGCGCTGCGGCCGCCGCTCTTGCAATGCACCAGAATGCGCCGGTCGCGCGGGAGTTCGGCGCTGCGGGTTTCGAGCTCGCCCAGGGGAATGAGCACCGCGCCTGCGATGCGCGAGATGGTCTGCTCGTGCGGCTCGCGCACATCGAGCAGGAAATGGTTGTCTCCGGCTTCGCGGAGTTCTTTGAGTTCGTGAACGGTCATGGTGGGAACATCTGGAGGGGCGGCCTGCACGGCGGGAATGCCGCAGAAGCCCTGGTAGTCGATGGGTTCGGTGATGGTCGGTTGGTCGCCGCACACGGGGCAAGCGGAGTCGCGGCGCAGGGTCAGGGTGCGGAAGCGCATGCTCAGCGTGTCCACGTGCATCAATTTGCCCAGCAGCGGCTGGCCGATGCCGGTGATGAGCTTGATGGCCTCCAGCGCCTGCATCGTTCCAATGAGCCCCGGCAGCACGCCCAAGACGCCGCCTTCCGCGCAGGAGGGCACCATGCCCGGCGGCGGGGGCTGCGGGCACATGCAGCGGTAGCAGGGCGCGCCGAGGTGCGGGGCGAAGACGCCCACCTGCCCGTCAAAGCGCAGGATGCTGCCGTACACGTTCGGCTTGCGCAGCCACACGGCCACATCGTTGCTGAGGTAGCGCGTGGGGAAATTGTCCGTGCCATCAATGATGACATCGTAATCCGCCGCGATCTTCATCGCGTTCGACGCCGTGAAAAGCTCGGGATAAACCTGGATGTCCACATGCGGATTGATGTCCGCCAGGCGGTCGCGTGCGGCGTCCAGCTTTTTGCGCCCGAGGTCCTTCTGTCCGAAGAGGATCTGCCGCTGGAGGTTGGTGATCTCCACCACATCCGGGTCCACCAGGCCAAGGCCGCCGATGCCTGCGGCCGCGAGATACATCGTGATGGGCGAGCCAAGCCCCCCTGCCCCGATGCACAGCACGCGTGCCGCCTTCAGCTTGCGCTGACCTTCGATCCCGAATTCGGGGATGGCCAGATGCCGCGCGTAGCGGCTCAGTTCATGGGGGGTGAGGTCGGACATTGAAGGGCCCACAGTTAAGCACGCTGCGGGAGCGTGACAAGTGATGCGGGCACTCCTGCCCGCAACGAATGTCCCAAGACGCCCGGACTGCGGCCAAGAGTGGCCACATCACTTGTGCGTCCCAAGACGCCCGGACTGCGGCCAAGAGTGGCCGCATCACTTGTGCGTCGCCGCAGACTTCAGCGGTTGCGAGCGGGCCTTGCGTGCCTACATTCTTATCATGCCTGATTGGACACCCCCAACCCAAGTCAATCTGGTCGATCTGGGCTTCATGGACTCGCGTTCGAAGCTCATCGACCTCGCCGCCTTTCTCGACCGCGTGCAGCGTGCCGGGCAGGAAGGCGACTTCCGCGTGCAGGCCCTGAAAAACGCCATCGCCCTGCTCTCCCAGGACCAGCCCCAGCGTGCGCGCGATGTGCTGCTGAGTTTCAGCGATCCGAGTGTGGAACCCGTGGAGAAAGCGGCAATGCAGGGCGCGATTGGAGCGTATAAGGGGTAGACGTTGACGATGGTTTACCATTGTTGACGGTGGTTGACGATTGTTTTCCCAATCCTCTCCAGACCGCCAAGCCTCTCCATCGCCATCCACCGTCAACAATCGTAAACAACTGTCAACCACCGTCAACTTCCCCTCATGAATTACATTGAGCCCCACGGCCACATGGTCAGCCGCACCACGGATGACTATGAGCGCATGGCCATCGCTGGCTGCCAGGCGATCTGCGAGCCTGCGTTCTGGGCCGGCTACGACCGCGCCAGCGCCGAAGGCTTCTACGACTACTTCCGCCAGATCACCGACTATGAGCCCAGGCGCGCGGCGAAGTTCGGCATCCAGCACTACTGCTGGCTGTGCATCAATCCGAAGGAAGCTGAGGATTTGCAACTGGCGGACGACGTCATCGCGCTGATCCCGCAGTTCATCGACAAACCGGGCGTGCTCGGCATTGGCGAGATCGGCCTGAACAAGAACAGCCGCAACGAGCTGAAAATTTTCGAGCAGCATGTGCAGGTGGCGCAGGATTATGATGCGCTGGTGCTCATCCACACGCCTCACTTGGAAGACAAGCTCAAGGGCACGCGGCTGATCGTGGAGGCGCTGAAGAATTTCCCGAAGATCAAACCGGAGCGTGTGATCATCGACCACGTGGAAGAGCACACCATTGACCATGTGCTCGATCACGGCTTCTGGGCGGGCATCACGCTGTATCCTGAAAGCAAGTGCACCCCGAACCGCGCCATCGACATGCTGGAGCAGCGCCACGCCGAACAAATCTGGATGAACAGCGCCTGCGACTGGGGCGTCTCCGATCCCCTCGCCGTGCCGAAGACCATGCAGGCCATGCGGCAGCGCGGGTGGACGACTGAGATGATTCAGCGGGTGGCGTGGGATAATCCGAGGAAGTTTATGGGACAGTGTGAGAAGTTTATGCTGTGACCATCTGCGCGGTTGTTGCGACAGCACGTATCAGCGTCTATCCTATCATGTCCGCGAATGTACCAGACCACCGCCAGCCAGCCGCCAGTGATACCTCTGCTCACACAAGAGCAGATGGCGCGAATCTTATCCTCGCGGCGCTCGATTACCTCCGAGGAATTCAACCGGCAAATAGAGGTGTTCCTGGGTCGCCCTCTCTCACCCGCCAGAAAGAAGGTTTGCGTGAATGGGCAGGAAGTCTGGGTCTGCTGCTAGACGCCGCACTTCACCTCCCTCGCATTCAAAAAGGAGGGCAGGAACATGATTTTTACCGCGATGGGCAGCGCATCTTCAAAATGACCCGTGATGGCATCTTTGGCCTGTCACCTGGCATTGACCTTGCCCTGGTGTCTTCAGACATGGACGCTCGGCGTTTTCATCTGTGGGAGGCGTCGCCGATGGAGTATCTGGAGCGTCTGCACCTGCAAAACGAGCTCGTGCCGGACTTGAACCACTTGGAAGGTATTATCATTCAGGGAGACGACATGGCGATCGTGACCTCACAGCCACGATTTGAACTGGAGCCGGTGTCTCAATCTGAAATCGACGCTTGGTTTGAATCCCAAGGCTTCGAGAAGGTCACCCGCTGTGGTTACTACCGTGCAGCAGACAACCTCGGCGTGTTTGACGCCCATGCGAAAAACCTGGTTCGTTTCGAAAACACCTTGATCCCTTTCGACGTCATCCCCTGCCGACCCGGAGGTGGGTTCCTGCAGTTCATTGCGGACACCCTGGCCACCGGCCACCACGTGAAGGAAGTTCGCACGGTCTCCACCTCACCTCGGGGCTCATAACCGTTGAACATCCGCACGCCTGCGTCCAAAGTCAGCGCCCTGACTGAATGACCACGCCCAGCCTCGACACCATCGCCCTCATTGCCGGAAACGGCATCTATCCGGAAACCTTTGTGGCTGCGGCGCGGAAGGCCGGGGTGAAGAAGCTGGTGGCTGCGGCCTTTACCAATGAGACGAAGCCGGAGCTGGCGGGCATGGTGGATGCCATCGAATGGTTCCGTGTGGGGCAGCTCGGGAAGATGATCTCCTTTTTCAAAAAGCAGGGCGTCACGCAGACGGTGATGGTGGGGCAGATCGCGCCGAAGAACCTCTTCGATCTGCGGCCGGACTTCCGCACGCTGATCATGATGGCGAAGCTGAAGCAGCGGAATGCGGAGACGCTGTTTGGCGGCATCGCCAATGAGCTGGCGAAGGACGGCATCACGCTGCTGCCAGCGACGACGTTTCTCGAAGACCTCATGCCGAAGGCGGGGCATGTGGCCGGGCCGCAGATCAAGAAGCGGCGGCAGGAGGATGCGGAGTACGGATTCAAAATTGCCAAGGAAAGCAGCCGGCTGGACATCGGCCAGACGGTGGTGGTGAAGAACGGCACGGTGCTGGCGGTGGAGGCGTTTGAGGGCACCAATGAAGCGGTGAAACGCGGCGGTTCTCTGGGCCGTGGCGGCGCGACGATGGTGAAGGTTTCGAAGCCGAAGCAGGACATGCGCTTTGATGTGCCCGTGGTGGGACCGGAGACGATCCGCACGGCGGCGGCCGCCGGGGTGGACTTGATCGCCGTGGAGGCGGGAATGACCCTGCTGCTGGGGCGGGAGGAGGTCTTCCGCCTCTGCCAGGAGCTCAAGGTGACCCTCCTGGCCCTGGCTTGAAGTTCCTACATGCGCCTGCCGCCATGTGGTGAGCAGCACAATTCTTAGCTCGTATTTCAACCACGCTTAAGTCTAAATGAGGCGGATAGCGGAATATTCCGTTTTTCAAATCACCTCATCCCCCCATCAACTTACGCATCCCATGAAAACGAAACGCAACCACGCTTTTACTCTGATCGAGCTGCTGGTGGTGATCACTATCACCGCCATTCTCGCGAGCCTGGCCGTGCCCGCCTTCACCCGCATGACCCAGATTCAGGAAAACCAGATGAAAGGGGTCAACAACTGCAAGCAAATCATCCTCTCCCTGAAGATGTTCGCCGCAGACAACCGCAGCCAATATTCTGACTCGGTGCAGAACCCGCTGACAGGCGCCCTGGCGCAGAACGCCAATGACGCCTTCCGCTTCTTGATCCAGGAGCTGATCGCGGCAGACATCATGGCAGATGAGCGCACCTTTGGCTGCCCCGCCGGCTACAATCCGGACAACAACATTGGCAAGGCTCCTGACTACCGCAATGCGCTGATGCCCGGAGAAAACCACTGGGCGATGACGTCCGGACAGACGGACACCACGACGGGCAGCATGCCCCTTGTGTTTGAAAACCCCGTCACGAACAGCTGGCCTCCGGTCTGGAATGCGGGCGTGGCAGGCCAGATCCAGCCCGGCCGCACCTGGCCGGGCAGCCAGATCATCATCGGCCGCAACGACGGCAGCGTCGCGGTCGAAACTCTGGCTGGCAAGAAAGGCAAGGCCCGCCCCAAAATCCTGGCCGATGGCAACGACCTCTTCACGCAGGCTTCCCGAGGCATCCCCCAGCGCGTCCTGCAGGTGGTTTATAAAAAGTAGGCGACCCACATGGTTGCAGATAATCGACGCCGCCGGATGCAGCCATCCGGCGGCTTTTTTGTGCTTGTGTCCCAGGCCAGTGCATTCACAACGGCACAGGCCTGAGTTTTACCCCTACGCCTGCCACCACGTCACGGACGGCACAATTCTTGTCTCGTATTTCAGCCCGCCTTTGGGTCTAATGGCGGTGGATAGCGGAATATTCCGTTATTCACATAACATAATAAAACAAGATAGATAAACAAACGCATAACATGAAAACGAAACGAAACCACGCCTTCACTCTGATCGAGTTGTTGGTGGTGATCACAATCATCGCGATTCTCGCGGGATTGGCGGTCCCCGCCTACACCATCGTTCAGAGGATCGCCAATCAGAACAAAGGCGTCAGCAACGCCAGGCAGGTCATCCTCGCGATGAAACTGTTCGCCAAGGACCACAGCAGCCAGTATCCCGACTCCGTGCCCAATCCGGTGACCGGGAGTCTGGCCCAGAACGCGAATGACGCGTTCCGTTACATGATCCAGGAAAAGTGCGCCCCGGATGAGCGCATCTTTGGCTGCCCCGCCGGTTACAATCCGGATGGCACCATCGGCCTGAGCCCCAACTATGGCAATGCCTTGATGCCCGGTGAAAATCACTGGGCGATGACGGCGGGCCAGACGGACACCACGGTGGGCAACATGCCCCTCGTGTTTGAAAACCCAGCCTCCCCAAGCTGGCCTCCGCTCTGGAATGCCGACATGGCAGGCAAGATCGCTCCGGGCCGCACCTGGGCCGATGGCAAGATCATCATTGGGCGCAACGACGGCAGCGTCGCGCTCGAAGCGCTGGCAGACACCAAAGGCATGGTCGGACCCAAAGTCATGGCCGGTAACTTGAACCTGTTTACCCAGGCTTCAGACGGCATTCCCCAGAAGGTCCTGTCGGTGGTTTATGGCAATGTCGGACCTACTCCTCCGGTAATAACGCCCATCTCCGTCCCGCCTCTCGCTTCTGCGCCCCTCCCTCCCGATGGAGCGCCCGGCGTTCCGCAGGTTCCCGCGAGCCTGCCGCCCACAGGACTGTGAACAGTCATAAAATCTAGAGACACTCCACGCCGCCGGATGCACGCCATCCGGCGGCTTTTTTGTGCCTTTGCCTGCAGTCAGCCCCTGCCCCTTTTGTAGCATTTTCAGCCACTCTGCGCACGCGCTGCGGATCGCATGATTTTTTTCTCGCATTTCCCCTCCCGGTTGGGTCTAATCCACGGGTGCCGAATTAATTCCGGTGTCCTAATAACATCATAACCAACCAAAAACATACCCAGACAATGAAAATGAAATCGAAAAGAAACCAAGCCTTCACGCTCATCGAGCTGCTGGTGGTGATCACGATCATCGCGATTCTCGCGAGCTTGGCCGTGCCCGCCTTCACGATGGTCCAGACCCAGGGCAATCAGATGAAAGGCGTCAACAACTGCAAGCAGATCATCCTCGCGCTCAAGCAGTTCTCCAAAGACAACAACAGCCAGTATCCCGACTCCGTGGCCAATCCGCTGACGGGCAGCATGGCCCAGAGCGCCAACGACGCCTACCGTTACATGATCCAGGAGCAGATCGTGACCGACGAGCGCATCTTCGGCTGCCCTGCGGGCTACAACCCGGACAACAACATCGGCCAGGCCCCCAACTACGGCAATGCGCTGATGCCCGGTGAAAACCACTGGGCCATGACCGGCAACCAGACGGACACCACCGTGGGCAACATGCCCATCGTCTTTGAAAACCCCACTTCCATCAGCTGGCCTCCCCTTTGGAACGCCGACGTGGCAGGTCAGATCGCCCCCGGCCGCACCTGGCCTGGTGGCAAGATCATCATCGGTCGCAACGACGGCAGCGTCGCCGTTGAAGCACTGGCAGGCAAAAGAGGCTCCATCGGTCCTAAAATCATGGCAGGCGGCCTCAACCTCTTCACCCAGGCCTCACAGGGCATCCCACAGCGCATCCTGCAGGTGGTCTATGGCAACAACAGCATGAACACCAATTCCGGCATGGGCGGTCAGGGCCAGATGCCCGGCGGCCTTCCGCCGACCGGCCTTGGCTCCCCCCTTGGTGGTGGAATGCCCGGCGGCGCCCCTCCGGCTCCTCTTGGTGCTCCTGGCGGCGCCCCTGGTGGCCTGCCCCCTTCCCCCCTGGGCCAGTAATCTGCCCTGGTGTTAGAATCCACGCCGCCGGATGTGCCCCATCCGGCGGTTTTTTTCTGCCTTGTGGCAAAGGTTTGCAGGCAAACCACTTGACCCTTTCCCGCCATCTTCGATTACTGTACCCCAGATGAGCTTGCAGGCTTGTTCATGCGAAACCTGCCATGCTCTCACCACCCCCTTCACATGCCGACTTTCCCCTCCTCTCGCCATGCTTTGAACCGCCTGCTCAAAGGCTCCTGCTGGGTTGCGCTGACGGTGTTGATGCTGATGAGTCAGGCTCACGCCTTTGACACCGTCATTCTCGATCCAGGCCACGGCGCGCACGACCGGGGCGCGGCCATCGGCTACGTCTATGAAAAGCATCTGGCCCTGGACACCGCCCGCCGGGTGGAGCAGCTGCTCAAAAAGGAAGGGCTCAAGGTCATCATGTCGCGCAGCCGGGACGTGTTCATTCCCCTGCAGGACCGCTCCGCGCTGGGCAACAGCAAGGGCAACGCCATCTTCGTCAGCATCCATTACAACTACAACCGTGGCGGCAGCGGCGCCGGCGCGGAGACCTACTACCACTTTTCCTCCAGCTACATGCTGGCGGCCTACATTCAGGCCTACCTGGTGCAGCGCACCGGCATGATCAATCGCGGCGTGAAGAGCGCCGGCTTTCACGTCATCCGCGCCACCACGAAAAACCCCGCCGTCCTCGTCGAATGCGGCTTTGTCAGCAACCCCACCGAACGCGCCCGCATGCTCACCGGCGAGTATCGCGCCAAAATCGCCGAAGGCATTGCCCAGGGCATCATCGCCTTCCGGAAGTCAAAGTAAGCGGCCTGCGGCGGGTGGAGTGACCCTGTGACCAGGGGGGCACGTGTGATTGCGGCGGGGTGGCACCCAGAGCCTCTTTGCTGGGAGCGCCGATATTTTATCGGGCGTTCCTGTGCTTTCACCATGGTACGAAGCTGACTGGAAGAGCGGCGCTGACTCCTGCGGCGGAGAGGCACCCAGAGCCGGTTAAAACCGGCGCTCCAGGACAGAAAAGAATGAGGCGGGTGATCAGGCCTTCACGGCCGCACACTCAATGCGCCGGGGACTCCTTCAAATCAGCCTCCACTTCAGCTTCCACCTTGAGCGTCTTGACCCGACGTTCCCGCAAGGCCAGAAACACGCCGTAGCCGAGCAGCACCAGCTGGCTGAACCAGTAGCCGTAAATCTTTGGCCATATGCCATGGGTGAAGCCGTAGGCATGCAGGCCCACGCCGAGCTGGTTCACGCCGAACCAGGAGAAGATCACGATGCAGCCGAGGATGAGATTGCAGCAGTGCAGGCCGATCTCGCGGATGTAGCCGCCGAGGCGTGCATGCAGAATGACGAGGCACATCAGCACGATCATGAGCGCGCCGTTTTCCTTCGGGTCCCAGCCCCAGAAACGGCCCCAGCTATAGTTCGCCCAGATGCCGCCCAGCACGGTGCCCACCAGTGAAAGGAACAGACCGGCGGCGATAAACCCATAGGCGACGCGGGTCATCAGACGCGCATCCTCTGCGCCTGTGTTGAACACGCCAAAGAGGCGTTGGATGAAATAGATCATCGAAATCAAGGCGGCCACCATGCAGGCGGCGTAGCCCAGATTGATCATCGGCACATGGGTCGAAAGCCAGAAGTTCGTAATAAGCACGGCCTGAAGCTGTTGAAACGTATCGACGGCTTCGGAGGCCTCGAACTGGATGGCCAGGAACATGCACGCCGTGCCGCCGATGGCCGTCACGAGAAGACCCAGACCGCGTTTCGTGATCGCTTCGGCGATCAAGCCCAGCAGTGCGCAGGCGGAACCGATGAAGAGAATGGTCTCAAACAAGGTCGTGATCGGCGGGCGCTGCATGATGATGCAGCGAACCACCACACCGGTCACAGCCAGAGCGGTGGCGCTTCCCAGCAGCAGCCACGCGGCCAGCCTGGCCCCCTTTTCAAAGCGCGAGCCGGGAGAAACCCACGTGAGTGCCACAGCGATGAAGCCGGTGAGGAAAATCCACTGCGCATAGAAAAAGTAAGCTGCATGATTGTATTGCAGTTCCAGTCCAATGGACTCCCCTTCTCCACGCGCTTTGGCTGCATCCTGAATTTTGTTCAGCATAGTCTTGGAAGCCGCCTTGAACTTGGCCGCATCCGGCAGGGCCAGGTAAACGTCTTCGTACAGCGCCAGCCAGGCGAGCTGTTCAGCCGTCACATCTTTGTCGCCGTTGATCGCGGTGAAGATCATTACTCCGGGACCGTCCCAGACTTTGCCCTCACCGGGAGCGGGTGGGAAGATGCGATATTGCTGCTCGCGATTGCCGCTCATCATGGCACCAAGCGCAGCTTTGGCGAACTCTCGGAACCACGGAATTTGCATTGGCGGACCGTCGTTGGCTCGAATGGCTGCAATGAGTGTGTTGAGGCTTTTGGACAGGCGCACCGGCGGGCTAATTCCCTCTGGAAGACCTTCCGGTTTTTTGCCCAGAGGCTCACGGATGAAATCGAAATGCCCCATGATCATTTCGTAATCGAGGAAGTTGGCTGCGAGCTGCACGATCATGCGCTGCTCGGGCGTCTGCTTTGAAGGAGGAATCCCGCGATACTCATCCATCTTCTTCATCAAAATCTGCCGTGCAGGCTCGATTTCGGCAAAGGTGTACTGGTCACGCTTGGCCTTGGCCTCCAAGCCCAGTTCAGTGATGGCGGAGGAGTTGTCCACTTTGAACAGCGGCACCGTCCGGCCAATGTCAGGGCGGAACCAGCTCATCAGCATCCATTCCACGGCATTGAGCTTCACCGGCTTGGGCTTTTCGGGAGTGCCGCCTTCTTTCTCGATCGGCTTTTGAGTCGCAGGATCGATGAGAGGCTTGCCGGACATCTCACCGGTGTCAGTGAGCCAGATGCTCTCCCTGGATCGCATGGCTTTGAGACGATAATTCGCCATCGTTTCGAGAGGCTTGATGCGTCCGGCTTCCTGAAGCGGGATGGAGGCGAAGGTCTCAACGACCTCCTTGTCTCGGAACAGGTCGAGTGGCGGCAGTTCAGCAGCAGCAGCAGCAAAGCCGCTGACCGTGAACAGCGCGAGAAGGACAGAACGAAGAGTTTTCATGCAGATAAATACGTGGGCCGGAGGGCGGTTAGAGCAGCTTCCACATTGCGAGAGCGAAGGCCGCATTGAAGGCGGCGATGAGGCTGAGGGAGAACTTCCAAGGATTCACCTTGAGGAAGCGGGCGAGCATCATGAGGAAGTGCAGGAGCAGGCCTTCCGCCACGATGATGCAGGAGATGAGCGGCCAGTGGTCGGCGGGGTTTTCGACAATCATGAAGCCGGAGCTTTTCACGCCGGTGCCTTCCTTTTCGCCTGAACTGAAGGTGCTCTGGAACACGGCGTAGCCTTCGCTGCGCACCGGTTCGTTCATGGTGATGTAACGCTTCTCCTCATGATCTCCGGTGATTTTGGTGACCTTGCTGCTGAAGAGGCTTGCACGTTCGGTGCCGGGATGTTTTTCCTCCTTGGTCTCGTCCAGACGCACCGCGAACGGCAGCTTGTAGGACCGATGCACGAGCGAGATAAGGTATTTGTCTTCACCGACGGTGACGGTCCATGGCGCAGCGGCAAACTCCCACAAGATGCCCGTCTGCTTTTCATCCCCCTTCTTCATTTTCGCGATGGCCACGCAGGCGCTGGCAAGCTGCTCATCCGCCATTGCCGCGCCGGATTCGTCCAACTGGGGCATCTCCTGAATGAAATAGCCGTCCACAGCGTCCGTGCGGCTGCCTTCCGTGTCGCGCTTGGGCTGGGCGTTCTTTTTCCAGCCTGTGATCATGAGATCAAAGGGCAGGCTCTCGCTGGTGAAGGTGCGCCCCCTGCCTGCGGTGAGATCCTGGAACTTGGACTCGTCGATCACCAACACGCTGCGTTTGGCCTTGGGATCCGTCTGCAATTTTTCGATTTCGATGACCCGGTCGTGGAAGCTTTGGAATTCATCGCCCGTCTGGCCTTCGCGCAGGTTCAAGTTGCCCTCGATGGCGTAGTGATGCGTCACCGCGCCAGCGGCGATCATGAACAGAATGGCGAAGTGGGAAATGATGACGCCGATGGTCTTGGGCGACTTGCGGATGCGCATGATGCCTCCGAACAGCAGGTTCACAAACAGCAGCGCCATGAGCGTGTACCCGCCGGGAACGATGTAGAGTGGCAGAGTCACATTGCCGATGTCCCCGAATGCATGGAAGCCCAGTGCGCGCCAGCAGGCACCGATGTCGATGCGGTCAATGAAGGCGGATTCAAAGTAGCGCGCCTGACTGGCGACGAGGCCGTGCTCAGCCTGCTCCAGTGTGCCGAGGAAGGTGAGCACCAGCAGCATGACCAGCACCGAGGTGGCGAGGCCGAAGCTGGAGAGGAAGGCGAAGACTTTCGCAGGGAGAGATTTGGAGGAGGCGGACACGACGGAGGTGCGGGGGCTGGGGGAATGACGAAATCAAAAACAAGGAACGACGGGCGCAGGCGCTGCAGCCGAGCCTATTCCTGCTTGGGCAGGTTCGGCTTGATCGACTGGCTGAAGGCGTCAAAGGCGGCGGCGTTTTGCTCCACCAGCGCCTTGGGGCCGGTGAGCTTGACAAAGATGGTGGCCTGATCAGCAGAATGAATGAGGCCGAGCATGCGGTAGCCGGTTTTGGCCGCTTCAGCGCCGAAGCCTTTGAAGTCGCCATCGAAGGCCACGTACGTCGCATCGCGGTTGAAGAAGGGCTTCGTCGGCAGCTTGGCGATTTCATCCGCCGTGTAGGGCGGCTGCCCCATCTGCGTGCGCCAGCGGTTCACGTTGGCCTCCAGACCACCCGCAGGTCCGGGCATGAGGGAGATGTAGCATTCGCCCTCCTGATTCGGGCCGAATCTCAGGTCGAGCAGACGCATGCCCATGGGATCTGGAGTGGTGGATTCACTCCAGCCTTCAGGGACGGTCCAGGTGAGCAGCTCACGGAAACTCGGCCGCTGCTGGGGCTGCTCTTTAGCGTCGTCGTAGAAGCGTGTGGAACTGGGGATGTCCGCATGCGGCTTCGGAGCATAGCTGGAGATCTCACGCGATTCGGTGATGGCTTCACGCTCCTGCAAGCGGTCGCAGGAAGTGATGAGAAGACTGCACGCAAGCAACGCGCAGGATGGTTGGGGGATTGTCATCGACAGGAAACGCATGAGGGGGCGGAATGATTAGCAGCATCCTCTGCGAATGCCACGAAGATGCGACGGAGCGCGGAGATATACTGGCGGGGATGTACGGTGGTGCTTGATGGAGGGCATTGCCCGCAGATTTGGAAGTCTGAAATCATACGAGCCGTGCGTGAGTTTTGGAACCTGCGACCGCGCGCCAGCGTCGTGGAGTGCGGTGGCAGAGATGCACGGCGCAACCCTGCATCGGCGACACCGCTTTCGCGGGGTGAAGCACGATCTTCGTCTTGAGCACACCGTCCGGCCCGCGAAAGCGGCGTCGCGCCGAGGCCTGCCGCGGCACTCCAAGACGCTTCTCGTATTCGTGAGCGGTGGTCCAGGCGTTCTCGATACGCGGCAGGAACAGCGCGGTGCTGAAGGCGCACGCGGAGTGCTGTGGAATCAATTCCGCGCTCCATGAGACACGGCTCACGCGCCCTTGTGGTCGGTGTGGCAGGCTTTGCAGTTCACCGCGGCCTTGTAAGCAGCGGCACCGGCGGGATCTTTGGCCTGAACTTTTTTCACGGCACCGATGAGCGCCTGGCATTTGGTGACCCATGCTGCTTTGTCGCCCTTCGGCGGCGTGGCGGCGCACATGTCCTGATAAGCCTTGAGCAGCGTGGCTAGTTCTGCATCCGTGGCGGTGGTGCCCACTTTTTTGCAGAGGGCGTCATCGCCTTTGTGGTACTGCTTCATCACTGTCTTGATGACGTCGCTGCCGGCGGCAGGTGTCGCTGGAGCGGCGGCAGGCTTTGCGGCTGCGGGCGGCGCAGGAGGCGGCGCGGTGAGCTTGGCGATCTCTTCCGCCGTAAGGCCAACGTTCACCTTGAGTCCGGGCACCTTGCCTTCCAGCGCCTTGGCTCCGGCCTGCGTGACGCCGGTTTCCCAGACGTACAGCTTTTTCAAGCCTTTGGCCGAAGCAAGCTGGGCGATGCCGCCGTCCGTGGTTTTGGTGCCGTAGAGATTGAGGTATTCGAGATTTTTCAGCGCGCCGAGCTTGGCGAGGCTGGCATCGGTGATCTTGGTGTTCTCCAGATGGAGGCGTTCGAGGTTGGTCATCTTCGCGAGCGTTTCAGCGGCGGCATCGGTGACCTGGCTGCGGGAGAGATCGACCCAGAGAATCTGCGTGGCTATGGGTGCCAGCAGCGCGAGTTCCTTGTCGCCAAATTTGTCAGCGGCATTGATCACGCCAAGGCGGAGCTGCTCGGTGTCCTGCGCCAGCGGCATGAGCGAGGCGTTGAGGGCCTGCATCTTGGCGGAAATTTCCGCGATCTGCTTCTTTTCGGCATCCGTGAGAGGCTTGGCCTTCGGCTTGGTCACCTTGGCAACGGCTTCCGTTTTGGGAAGTCCTTTGGCAAGAAGCACGGCCAGAGCGCCTTCGACCTCGGCAGGAGCTTTGACAGAAGCCACGGTGGCGGTTTCGGAGGCCCCGGTTTCGATCCACCATGTGAGCACGGCGAGCTCTTCCTTGGTGAGCTGCGGCTCATCGCTCGGCGGCATATGGTCGTCATCATCCTTCGGCAGATTGGCGCGGACAAGCAGAAGGCTGTCCTTGGTGTTCTTCGGGATGACGGTGGTCGCGCCATCGCTGCCGCCCTTGAGCATGGCGGCGAAGTCATGGAGCTGAAGCTTGCCCTTCTTCTTTTCCACGCCGTGGCATGAGGTGCACTTCGCGCTCATGATAGTAGCGACGACATCTTTGTAGATCACCGCCTTGGCGGCGATGGCTGGGTCCAGCTTGCCACCGGCGGCAGGCGCGGGTGCCGCCGCAGGAGCAGCGGGCTTGGCGGGGGCAGGTGCCGGAGTGGCGGCAGGTTTCGCGGGGGCGGGCGCAGCAGCAGGTGCGGCTGCGACGACGGCGGTGGGCTTGGCATCGTCCTCGGCGCTCCAGCCGGTGTTGATGTGGGCCTTGGGCAGCTTGGCGCGCAGCGCGGCCACACCGGCCTTGGTGACGCCGGTCTGCCAGAGGTAGATGGCGTTGAGCTTGCCGAGGCCCGCGAGCTTGCCCATCCCGGCATCGGTGACCTTGGTGTTGTACAGGTTCAGGTATTCGAGCTCTGCCAGGCCTTTGAGCTGATCCAGCCCCGCATCCGTGATGCCGGTGCCTTCGAGGTGCAGCTCCTTGAGGTTCTTCATCCCGGCCAACGCCTTGAGGCCGGCATCCGTCACCTTGCTGCGCGCGATGTCGAGCGAGGCGATCTTGTCGGCGATGGGCACAAGGGGCTCAAGCCCGGCGTCCCCGAACTCCTTGGCCACATTGAGCGCGGTGAAGCGGAAGGTCTTGGCATCGGCCGCGATGGGCATCAGCGAAGCACCGCTGGCGTTCACTTTCTGCATCGCGGCGGCGACGGCAGGATCAGCGGCGGCTTTGTCATCGGCGGCATGCGCGGTGAAGGCGAGTGCCAGGGCGAAGAGGAGGGAGGTTGGTTTCATGAATGAGACAAAATTTAACAGGAATGGTACAGGCAACAAAAGGCGTGAATTGGACTAGCCTTTCAGAATTCCATCAACGGTGGCCTGAAGCTCTGCAGGGAATTTCGCTTCCTTGACCTTCTGCGTGCCGCTGGCCCCCTGCTCCACCCACCACTTCAGGAGGGCGATTTCCTCCGGTGTGAGCTGATCCTTGCCCTCCGGCGGCATGTGCTCGTCATCGCTGTCCGGCAGCAGGATGCGGATGATGCTGAGGCTCTCGTCCAGCTTGCCTGCCACGAAGTTCTTGCCGCTTTCGCCGCCCTGGATGGCCATCTCATACGTGTCCATGCGCAGGTCACCTTTGGACTTCTCCTCGCAGTGGCACTTGTTGCACTTGGCGGTGAGGACGGGGAGAATGACGTCCTGAAAGACCCGTTTTTCATCGCCACCAGGGGCGGGCGGTGGAGTCGTGGGGAGGTTGTCCATCACCACAGGTTTGACCTCGGGCTTCACTTCCACGGGAGGTGCGGGTTTGACCTCTGGCATGGGCTCGATCGGAGGAGGGGCCTTTTCAATTTTCGGTTTTTCCACAAAACTGAGCATCCATTTTTCCATCGTCACCATCGGCCCTTTGACCGCTGTGGGCGCATGCTCGGTGAGGAATTTGTTCCCGTGGCTCATGTTGCCACCGAAGTGGGCGCCGAGGCCCATGATGCCAAAGCTGATGAAATACACCGCGCGGTAGGCATTCAGCAGCTCCATGCTGCCACGGGCCATGCCCATGAGCCGGATCGGCAGCGCGATCAAAACACCTGCGGTGCCGAGCAGCCCCATGGTCTGATGCAGGCTGAAATTTCCACCCACATACCCGCCTTCGCGTGAGAGCATGATGCCGGCAAACACCGCCAGCACCGAGCCCGCGGCGCCGAGGATGAGCATCAGCAGAGAGGCTTCGCCAAACTTATACTCCCCGCGCCGGGTGGAGCAGATCAGTTCGAAGAGGCACAGCAGCGCCAGAATGCCCACCGGCAGGTGCAGAAAGATGGGGTGGAAGCGTCCGATGAAGAGCACGGTGCTGGAGGCATCCCCCTTGGGCGCATCATAGAGCGGCGGAAAAATCAGCAGGCCGAGCACATACACCACGATGAGGAGAATCGTGGCGATCCAGGCGGCGGTTAAGGATTTCGGTTCGTCGGTGTCAGGCGAATTCGAAGACATGAGATCAGTTCAGGGGTTGGAGGGAGAGAGGGAATATGGCCCTTTTAGTAACGGCAGCTCAGTGAAATATTCATCATGAACCTGATGGCGGATGCTGCAAACATTCACATCACCCTTTGTCCGATCCTGACCGTATCTTGTGCCGCCCTCCCCCTTTTTTACATGCCCCGCACCGTACTCCACTGGTTTCGCCGCGATCTCCGCCTCACTGACAACACCGCGCTGCATCATGCCGCTCAGTCTGCAAGCCGGGTCATTCCCGTTTACATTCTCAGCGATTGGAAAGAGAAGCACGGGTGGACGGGCCCGAACCGCCAGCAGTTTCTCTGCGGCTGCCTTGAGTCCCTTTCCAAAAATCTGACCACCCTCGGCAGCCGCCTCATCCTGCGCTGCGGCCGGGCCGAGGTGGAACTCGAACGCCTCGTCCAAGAGACCGGTGCTGAAGCCCTGTATTTCAACCGCGACTACGACGTCTTTGGCAGCGCCATGGAGGCCAAGGTGCAGGCGCTGTGCACGCGCCTTGGCATCGAGTGCCACTCTCATCAGGACAGCGTGCTGCATGAGCCCGAGGCCGTGCTCACCGGCGGCGGGCAACCGTACCGTGTTTACACGCCTTACTCCAAGAACTGGCTCAATCTGCCCAAGGCGGAGCCCCAGGGCCGCATCACTTCTCTCGGGCCACCTGCGGACGCCGCCATCAGCAGCCTGCCGCCTCCCACGCTCGCGCATTGGGACCTGCCCCCCTGCACCGCGCAGATCCCCGCCGCTGGTGAACGCGCCGCACGCGAGCGCCTGAAGCTCTTCATCGAGTCCGGCATCCTCAACGGCTACGGCTCGCAGCGCAACATTCCTGCCGGCCAGACCACGTCCCTGCTCAGCCAGGACCTGCGCTTTGGCCTCCTCAGCATCCGCGAGATCTACCAGCGCTGCATGGCCTGCACCACCGCCGCGCAGCCCTCCGTGCAAACCTACGTCAAAGAGCTCGCCTGGCGTGAGTTCTACTTCGCCATCCTTTGGCATTATCCGCACGTTTTTGAGCAGGAATTTGCCCCCGACTGGCAGGGCCTCCCCTGGCCCGGCACCGAGGCTGATTTCCAGCGCTGGGCCACCGGCACCACCGGCTTTCCCATCGTCGATGCAGGGATGCGCCAGCTCCTCAAGACGGGCCTCATGCACAACCGACTCCGCATGATCACGGCCATGTTCCTCACCAAAGACCTGCACTGCGACTGGCGCATGGGCGAAGCCTTCTTCATGCAGCAGCTCGTCGACGGCGAAAACGCCAGCAACAACGGCGGCTGGCAGTGGTCCGCCGGCACCGGCGCTGATGCCGCCCCCTACTTCCGCATTCAAAATCCATGGCTGCAAAGCGTCCGCTTTGACCCCGAAGGCACCTACATCAAGCAATGGGTGCCAGAGCTCAAGAA
>Ga0075012_10001889_pt1 | contig 20868 bp, 22 predicted proteins | sample All_14_2_FD_71474 | JGI IMG/M metagenome (GOLD analysis project Ga0075012, IMG submission 71474) | Freshwater microbial communities in response to fracking from Pennsylvania, USA - Allegheny Zone_MetaG_DW_15 | ecosystem: Environmental > Aquatic > Deep subsurface > Groundwater > Drilled... | reverse complement strand
TCGCCGACGCGTTCGCGACGAGTGGCGGGGACACCGCCGGCACCGGTCGGGCGCTCATCGCGGTCGCGGTCGCGGCCGGGATTCCCGCCGTGCTCTTGGCGCTCGTTCCCGGTTCTCTCGCGAGTGCGGTCGCCGAACCACCGGAATAGAACGTAAGGTCTACTCATGGCGTGGGTGTTCGGGACTATTGCCGCGACACTCGGGGTGCTCCTGCTCTGGGGGCTCGTGGCGCCGCGCGGGCAGTGGCGAGTCCTTCGCGCGTGGAGTGTCGCGGATCCGCACCGGGACGAGCCCGGTGGTGCGGTCTTCGGCTGGTTGCGCCTGAGCGCGGGCATCGGGGTGGTCGGACTGGCCGTCGTCGGCATCGTCGGCGCGACCTCTGTCGTCTCGAACATGCCGAAGCCGCCGCCGCCGCGCACCCCGCTGCAGCTCATGTGGGGCTCGCCCGCGCCCCACCTGCTCGATCGCGTCTCCCTCAACCTGGGTGCGCCGCCGGAGGGTCTCGTCGAGATCCCCGTGCTGGGCTATCAGGACTTCGACGACGGCATCCCGAGCTACCTGCTCGAGTTGCGCGGCTACACCCTGCTCGGTGATCCCGAGCCGCCAGGCATCGAGGGTGCCGAACCGGAGGAGGGCACCTCGGCGCTCGGCGCCTCGAACCTGCTCGTGCACGTCCGCGGGCCGATCCTCTGCATTCCCCGGGAGATCGTGGTCATCGAGACCGAGACCGCAGTGCAGATCGGGGTGTACTACGGTGCGCCGGACGACCCAGCGGGGGCACCGGTCGACCACGCCGACTCCTGCCGCGTCGACGACCCGCTCACGGGCTCACTGCTGATTCCCGTGCAGCTCACCGGACCGGTGGGGGACCGCGAGGTGCAGGACCTCGCGGCCGAGCCCATCGACTACGTTCGCGTGCCGGGTTGATCCGGCCGGACCGACTCAGCCCGGGTGCGTCATCGACATGACGTCGAGAGCCGTGTCGAGCTGCTCGAGCGTCAATTCGCCGCGCTCGACGAAGCCGAGGTCGATCGCGGCATCCCGCACGGTCATCGACTTCGCCACCGAGTGCTTGGCGATCTTGGCCGCGTTCTCGTAGCCGATGAACTTGTTCAGCGGGGTGACGATCGACGGGGACGACTCCGCCAGCGCGAGTGCGCGCACGAGGTTGGCCTGCAGCCCGTCGATGGTCTTGTCGGCGAGCGCCACCGAAGAGTTGGCGAGCAGCCGGATCGACTCCAGCAGCGCGGTGCCCATCACCGGGATCGCAACGTTCAGCTCGAAGCTGCCCGAGGCCCCGGCCCACGCGATGGTGGCGTCATTGCCGATGACCTTGGCGCACACCATGAGCACGGCCTCGGGGATCACCGGGTTGACCTTGCCGGGCATGATCGACGACCCGGGCTGCAGGTCGGGGATGTGCAGCTCGCCGAGGCCGGCGTTCGGGCCCGATCCCATCCAGCGCAGGTCGTTGCAGATCTTCGTGAGGCTCACGGCGATCACGCGCAGTGCACCGGATGCCTCGACCAGCCCATCACGTGCGCCCTGCGCCTCGAAGTGGTCCAGCGCCTCGGTCACGGGCAGGCCGGAGTCCTTGGCGAGCTCGGCGATCACCTTCTGCGGAAAACCGAGCGGGGTGTTGATGCCGGTGCCGGTCGCGGTGCCGCCGAGCGGCACCTCAGCGACGCGGGGGATCGCGGACTGGATGCGCTCGATGCCGAGCCGCACCTGGCGGGCGTAGCCGGCGAACTCCTGGCCGAGCGTGACCGGAGTCGCATCCATCAGGTGGGTGCGACCGGCCTTCACCGCGTTCTTCCACAGTTCGGCCTTCGCCTCCAGGGCGACCGCGAGGTGCTCGAGGGCCGGGATCAGATCGTGCAGCAGTGCCGCGGTGACCGCGACGTGCACGGAGGTGGGGAACACGTCGTTGGAGGACTGCGAGGCGTTGACGTGGTCGTTGGGGTGCACGGTCGAACCGAGCGCGCTCGTGGCAAGGGTGGCGAGCACCTCGTTCATGTTCATGTTCGAGGAGGTGCCGGAGCCGGTCTGGTAGGTGTCGACCGGGAACTGGTCGTGGTGCTCGCCGGCGATGATGCGGTCCGCCGCCCCGACGATCGCCTTGGCGATGTCCTTGTCGAGGATGCCCATCTCGCCGTTGACCTTGGCGGCCGCGCGCTTGATGCGCGCGAGGGCGACGATCTGCGCGGGCTCGAGGCCGGCGCCGGAGATCGGGAAGTTCTCCACCGCGCGCTGGGTCTGCGCGGCGTAGAGGGCGCTCGCGGGCACGCGCACCTCGCCCATGGTGTCGTGCTCGATGCGGTATTCGGTCTCGGTGCTCACTGCGTCGTGGTCCTTCTGTTCTGGCGGCCGTAAGGAGTCAGTGGTGGAGTTCAGACCGCGCCCACGATCACGTCGGGTACCGCGCGGCCCTCGAGCAGGCGATAGTTCGCGCCCACAACAGCCAGCGTACCCGCGGCGACGGCGTCGCTGATCAGCTCAGACGACTCCAGCAGTTCGGCGATCGTGTCGCGCAGATGCTCGCGGCCGACGTCCTGGGCGTCGACGTCGCCGTTGGCGGCCTCGACCCGGCGCACGGCCGGCACGATCTTGGTGATCAGGTGGGCGATGTGGTGCGGCAGCACCGGCGCATCCGGTCCCACCGAGTCGATCGCCGCGAGCACGGCGCCGCACTCGTCGTGACCGAGCACGACGATCAGCGGCACCTCGAGCACGCCGACGGCGTACTCGAGCGAGCCGATCACGGAGTCCGAGATGATCTGTCCGGCGTTGCGCACCACGAAGAGGTCGCCGAGCCCCTTGTCGAAGATGATCTCGGCGGCCAGTCGGGAGTCGCTGCACCCGAAGAGGGCCGCGCTCGGGGTCTGCCTGGGAGCGACCTCAGTGCGCCGTTCCACGTCTTGGCGGGGATGCTGCGGCTCGCCGGCCACGAAGCGCTCATTGCCGCGCAGCATCTCCTGCCACGCCTTTGCCGGGGTGGGGCGCTCGGACATTACGAACCTCCGGTCTCGGCGGCAACCGCCTCGGCGAGCAGTGCGAACTCCGCGTCTGATGCCGTGCCGTGCAGCACGACGATGCCGCGATCGGTCTCCGCCGACATCGAGAATGCGTAATTGCCGGGGTCCTGGGCGTCGCGATCGTCGTAGACGCTCCACTCCAGTCCGCCGACGCGAGTCGATCCGGTCGCGGCGACGCCGTCGACCGCCTGGGCGAGCCAGGTCGGATTCGCATCCAGACCCTGCTCGAGCGCGATGAACTGGCCCTCCGGGGTCAGGAAACCGATCGACCAGGTGCGCACGCCGCCGACAGTCTCGAGCTCTGCGGCGTTCGCGGTCCAGGTGTCCGGCAGTCGCGGTGCGATCGCGGCGACGCCGGCCTCAGCGGCGATGGCCTGGTAGTCAACCGGTGGGCGCGGCGGAGCCGAGGGGCGCACGACGACGACGACCAGGAACAGCACGATCAACAGCGAGGCGGCGGTCGCGACGACGAGGTTGAAGACGGTCTGGTTGGAGCGGCGCCGCGCCGAGGCCTCGGCCTTGCGCAGGGCGGTCTCCTCGGGGGTCTCGGGTCGGCCAAGTTCGGCGACGACCGCGGGTTCGCGCGGGGCCATCACTCGGGCTCTGCGGCGGCACGTGCCGCCTCGAGTCGGGCGCGTGCGCCGACGAGCCATTCCTCGCAGCGCTGGGCGAGGGCCTCGCCGCGCTCCCACAGGGCCAGCGACTGCTCCAGGCTCGACGAACCCTGCTCCAGCTCGGCGACGACCTTGATCAGTTCGTCCCTGGCCGCTTCGTAGCTCAGTTCGCTCACATCGGTGGACACGGCTCGATCCTACCTAAGCGTCGTCGACGGTCGCCGCGAGCGTCCCCACCGCGACCGTGAGCTTCAATCGCGTGCCGGCCGGAGCCTGGGCGGCATCGCGCACCGCCGAGCCGTCGGGCAGTTGGGCGATCGCGTAGCCGCGTTCCAGGGTTCGTTGCGGTGAGAGCGCGCGCAATTGGCCGGTGAGTTCGGCGATGGAGGTGTGTGCGCGTTCGAGCGTGCGATCGACGAGTTCGCGACTGCGCGCCACCCAGCGGCCGAGCTCGTCGGCGCGGGAGTCGATCAGCCAATCCGGGTTGGCGAGCACTGGGCGGGTGCGCAGCGCCTCGATGCGGTCCACCTCCACCGCGATGCGCTGCGTGACGCGCGAACGGATGCCGGCGCGCGCCTGCTGCACGCGCGCGAGCTCCTCAGCGACATCCGGCACCACGCGCTTCGCCGCATCGGTTGGTGTGGATGCACGCAGGTCGGCGACCTCGTCGAGCAGCGGGCGGTCGGCTTCGTGGCCGATCGCCGAGACGAGCGGGGTGGTGCACGCGGCGGCGGCGCGCACGAGCGCCTCGTCGCTGAAGACGAGCAGGTTCTGGAAGTCGCCGCCGCCGCGCGCGACGATGATGACCTCGACCTCCGGGTCAGCGTCGAGGGTCGTGATCGCGCGAGTCACCTCGCCCGCGGCGCGGTCGCCCTGCACTGCGGTGTGCACGACGCGGAACTTCACGGCGGGCCAGCGCAACTGCGCGTTGCGCAGCACGTCTTTCTCAGCATCCGAGTCCTTGCCGGTGATCAGGCCGATGCAGCCCGGCAGGAACGGCAGGGGTCGCTTGCGATCGAAGAGGCCCTCGGCCTTGAGCTTCTGCCGCAGCCGTTCGAGCTTCTCGAGCAGGTCGCCGAGGCCCACGTGGCGCATCTCGAAGACCTGCATCGTGAGCGTGCCGCCCTTGAGCCAGTAGTTCGGCTTGACGAGCGCGATCACCCTGTCGCCCTGCTTGAGGTCGTCGGGCAGCTTGGCCTTGACCGACGACCAGATGTTGAACGAGATCGTCACGTCGTCGTCGAGGTCTTTGAGCTTGCCGTAGACGTTGCCGCCCGAGACACCCCACTGGGTGATCTCGCCCTCGACCCACGCCGTGCCGAGCCGCTCGATCCAGCCCTTGATCTTGCCCGCGAACAGCGCGACACCCCACGGGGCATCGACGGTCGGTGGCGGGGTCTCGATGGTCACCCCGTCAGGGTACGGGATGCTGCTGACCCCGGCACCGGGCCTCCCAGAGGTCTCGCTATTGATCTATTCCAACTAGAACAACTAGGCTTGTGCCATGCACGGTCCCACGATCACCATCGAACACCTCACGAAGAGCTTCGGGGAGGTGCTCGCCGTCTCAGACCTGAGTTTCACCGTCGAGCCCGGCCGGGTCACCGGCTTCCTCGGCCCGAACGGGGCAGGCAAGACCACGACGCTGCGCGCCCTACTGGGCCTCGTCGCGCCGAGCGCGGGCGCGGCCCTCATCGACGGGCGGCGGTACCGCGAGCTCGAGCGGCCGCTCGCGATGGTCGGGGCATCCCTGGAACCGACTGTCTTCCACCCTGGGCGCAGCGGCCGTGACCACCTGCTCGTGCAGGCGATCGCCGGCGGTATCGCGCGCGACCGGGTCGACGCCGTGCTCGAACGCGTCGGGCTCGCGGATGCCGCGCGCCGCCGTGTCGGCGGATACTCCCTCGGCATGCGCCAACGTCTCGGTCTCGCGAGCGCACTGCTCGGCGACCCAGGCGCCCTCGTGCTCGACGAACCGGTCAACGGACTCGACCCGGAGGGCATCCGCTGGATCCGCGGCCTGCTCGGCGAGCTCGCCGCCGAGGGGCGCACCGTGCTCGTCTCGTCGCACCTGCTCTCGGAGGTGCAGCAGACCGTCACGGACGTGGTGGTCATCGCGCACGGTCGTCTGGTGCACCAGGGTCCGCTCGAGTCGCTCGGCGGCGGTGCCCAGGTGATCGTCGACTCGCCGCAGCGCGATCGGCTCGCCTCGGCGCTCGAGGCCCACGCGAGCGTGCACCCCGACCCCCGGGGCCTGCTCGTGACCGGCATCACCGCCGCCGAGCTCGGCCACCTCGCGTTCTCGCAGGGCATCGAATTGAGCCAGCTCGCAACCGTGAACGAGGGGCTCGAGACGGTCTTCCTCGGGCTGGTCGGCGACGACACCGCGGCGGTGGCCTCATGACCGCCATCGCGCGGGCGACGCGGGCGGAGCTCGCCCGCACCTTCAGCGTGCGTTCGTGGTGGCTGCTCGCGCTCGTGCTCTTCGGCTACGTGGCGTTCACCGCGGCCATCCTCGCGCTGTTCGTCAGCGACCTCGGCGCGCTCATGGGCGGGACGCCCGTCGCGCTGGACTCGGCGGCATCCGCCATGCTCGTGTACACGACGGTGACCTCGATCGGGTACCTGTTCCCCGTGCTCATCGGCGCGCTCGCCGCGACCACGGAACTGCGGCACCGCACCATCACGCCGACGCTGCTCGCGGAGCCGCGCCGCGGCATCGTGCTGGCGGGCAAGGCGATCGCACTCGCGCTGGTCGGCGCGCTCTACGGGCTCGTCGGGCTCGCCGCGTCGGTCGGCACCGGCGCGGCCGTGATCGCGGCGACCGGCGGGGACCCGGCCCTCGACGACCCGAACGTGATCTCGGTGCTCGCGCGAATCGTGCTCGCGATGACGCTCTGGGCCGTGATCGGCGTCGGGCTCGGCAGCGTGGTCGGCAACCAGGTGATCGTGATCGTCATCGTGCTCGCCTTCACCCAGTTCGTGGAACCGATCCTGCGGCTCGTCGGCGGACTGTGGGAGGGCACCGCCCAGTTCGCCCGGTTCTTGCCGGGTGCGGCGACCGACGCGCTCGTCGGCGGGGGACTCTACGCGTCCCTCGGTGCGCTCGACCCGACGATGCCGAGCGCGACGACGCTGCTGGACTGGTGGCAGGGCGGACTCGTGCTCGCCGGCTTCGCCGCGGTGCTGCTCGCGGTCGGCTCGTTGACGAGCTGGCGTCGCGACGTCACGTGAGCTCCCAGCGGCCGACCGGTCGGGCCACGTAGAATCGCGGACGTGAGCACCATCTCGAACGGAGCCGCGACCGCCCTCGAGACCCCTCGAGTTCCGGCCGCGCGCGGGCGCCTCGAGAACCGACCGGTCGCGGGCGGCAAGCGAGTGCTGCTCGCCGCGCCCCGCGGCTACTGCGCGGGCGTCGACCGAGCGGTCGTCGCCGTCGAGAAGGCGCTCGAGAACTTCGGCGCTCCGGTCTACGTGCGCAAGCAGATCGTGCACAACATCCACGTGGTCTCCACGCTCGAACGCCGAGGGGCGATCTTCGTCGACGACGTCGGCGAGGTGCCGCCCGGCTCGCACATCGTGTTCAGCGCGCACGGCGTCTCGCCGGCCGTGGTGCAGGGCGCGGCGGACCGCGACCTGCAGGCCATCGACGCCACCTGCCCGCTCGTGACCAAGGTGCACCGGGAGGCGACGCGCTTCTCGAAGGCCGGCCGTCACATCCTGCTGATCGGACATGCCGGCCACGAGGAGGTCGAGGGCACCATGGGCCATGCCCCCGAGCAGACCACGCTCGTGGGGAGTCCGGACGAGGTCGACGGGCTCGAGGTCGACGATCCCGACAACCTGGTCTGGCTCTCGCAGACCACGCTGAGCGTCGACGAGACCATGGAGACCGTGCGACGCCTCCGCGAGCGCTTTCCGAACCTGCAGGACCCCCCGAGCGACGACATCTGCTACGCGACCCAGAACCGCCAGGTGGCGATCAAGAAGGTCGCCGAGCACGCCGACCTCGTGATCGTCGTCGGCAGCGCCAACAGCTCCAACACCGTTCGACTGGTGGATGTCGCACTCGAGTACGGCGCGAAGGCCGCGCACCGGGTGGACTACGCCAGCGAGATCCAGCAGGAGTGGCTCGACGGCGTCGCGACCGTCGGCGTGACCAGCGGTGCCTCCGTGCCGGAGGTGCTCGTGCAGGAGGTGCTTGCCGATCTCGCCGACGCCGGATACGGCGTGGTGGAGACGGTCGTCACCGCCGAAGAGGATCTGATGTTCTCGCTGCCGAAGGAACTGCGGGTCGACGCCCAGGGCAACCCCGACGAGCGCGGACTCGGTGGCCGCACCAAGCGACTGGACTGGCAGGGATGACCGACGAACGCCCGAGACCGCGCTACGGCGAATACGCCGACGTGCCTCCCGTTCCGACCCCGTCCCCGGCGCCCGCGCCGGAGCCGGCTCCGGAACCCGCGGCGGTCCCGGTCGTGCGGCGGCGCACCTGGGACGTCGTGCTCTCCACGGTGCTGCTGCTGTGGGGCGTCTTCGACGTGGTCACGGGACTCGCCGTGTTCGGCAACCTGGGCGTGGCGCTGCGCGCGGCCTCCGAGCAGCAGGGCATCGAGGGCTTCAGCTCGGTCGAGTACGCCGATCAGATCGGCGGCTGGCTCAACATCGCGCGGGTCGCGCTGCTGGTGCTCGCGATCGTCGTGACGCTGCTGCGTCTGGCCCGCAACCGCATCGCCTTCTGGGTGCCGCTCACCGCCGGCGCGGTCGCGGCGCTGCTCGTCGTGATCTGCGTCATGGTGATCTTCCTGGCCGATCCCGGATTCGCCCAGTACGTGGTGGAGCAGACCGCGCGCTAGTGCCGTGGCGGTCCGCCCCACGCGCGATCGCGGATGCGAGAATCGTTGCAGCCGCGCAGAGGGCGGCTCACCGAGGGGAGACCAGGCGTGCGCGTCGCGGTGCTACCGCGCGAGGTCGCGGCCCGCGTGATCACGAATGGCATCGCGCGCGGCGCCTGGGCGGTCAACGCGGTCAGTCTCAGCCTGACGATTCCGCTGCTGGTCGAGCACATGCTCGTGCGCGGACTCGGTGCCGACCTGCCCGGTCCCCTCGCGATCCTGATCGTGCTGCTGGCGTTCGTGATCGTCGCGGCGTTCCTGCCCAGGCCGCAGATCGTCGCGGCGTTCCTGCTCGTCGGGGCGGCGGGCGCCGTGCTCTACCAGGTGTGGCTCATTCAGGCCGATCCCGCGATCACCGAGCAGGCGTTGTTCGTGCTCAACCGGCCCGCGGTATCGCTCGTGCTGGTCGGGGTGCAGTCGGCGAGCGCCCTCGTCGGCGTCTCCTGGATCCTCGTGGGGTTCCTCATCTCGTCTGGCGTCAGTTTCGCCGTCGCAGGGATCACCGGTGTGCCGCTGACCACCGGGTCGGGCCCGGTGCTCATGCTGCTGCTCTATGTCACCGCCTATGCCGTGCTCGGCGCGATCCAGGCGCGGCAGCGACGCCTCGTGCCCAATTTCGAGGAGCTCGAGCGGGAGACCCGCAGACTCTCCCTCGAGGAGCACCTGCGCGACCGGGTCACCGCGGTCGTCCACGACACGCTGCTCAACGACCTCTCGATAGTGATGAACGCGCCGGACGAACTCGATGAGCGTGCCGTGCAGCGCCTGCGTGCGGATGTCGCGACCCTCACGAGCGCGGAATGGCTCGACGAGGCATCCGAGCTCGCCATCGTCGACGACCAGGACAGCGAACTGCGCAATCGCATCGTCATGATGATGAGTGACCTGCAGTGGCGCGGTCTGACGGTGCGCGTGACGGGCAGCGGCAGCGGCATATACCGCGTCGAGCCCGAGGTGGCCAACGCGCTCGTCGACGCCGTGCGCGCGAGCCTGGAGAACGTGCTGCGTCACTCCGGGGCATCCGTCGCCGAGGTCGACCTCGCCTACACGCCGACGGAGATCACCGTCATCGTCAGCGACCAGGGCCACGGCTTCGATCCGGATGCCGTGCCCGACGATCGGCTCGGCGTGCGCCAGTCCATCCAGGGCCGCATCCGCGCCGTCGGGGGATCCGTGCGCATCTGGTCGTCACCGGGTGCGGGTACTTCCGTCGTGATCCGGGTGCCGGTGCTCGAGGTCGTCACGGAGCACCGGGAGGCGTCGGATGCCGAATCGTAACGCCCGCAGCTTTGCGATGTCCGCTCAGCAGGTGGATCCGCTGAGCTGGTTCACCGGGCCGTTCGTGCCACTCGCCTTCACGGCGCTCGCTGTGGTCCACGGCACGATCCAGACGGCGCTCACGTGGCCGGTCGGCACCGTTCCGGTGCTGCAACCGGTCGCCATCGCCCTCGTCGCCGGGGCTGGGCTGTTCATGCACTTCGCCACCCGCCCCTTGCGTCGAGGCATCGGATGGCGGTCCGCGTCGGCCGCCCTCGCGGTGGTGATCGTCGCGGTGCTCGTCTCGGCGGCGGGTCATGCCGGCACCCAGTTCTCGCTCGAGCAGTGGTGGGCGCCGCCCGCGCTGGGCCTGATCATCGCGAGCCTCGGCCCCTACCTGCCGGTGCGTCAGCTCGTCGTGCTCGGCTGTTCATCCACGATCGTCGCGACCATCGCATCCTTCGTCATCGTCTACCCCGCCCAACCGGGATTCGGTGCCGTGGCTTCGGCGCTGCTGATCGCCTACTCGCCCATGCTCGCGACGGCGGCCACCGCCGTGTTCTCCTACACCGTGGTGAGCACCATGCTGCCGATGCTCGAGAGCCCGTCCCGGTTGCTGGTCGTCGGCAAGCAGGTGCGCGACGAGGTGGCCAGGCAGATGGAACGGGTGACGGTCGCCCGACTGACCGCTCGTGCCGCGCCGTTTCTCACCGGTATCGCCGACGCCGGCCGCATCACCCCGGCCGATCGCGCCCTCGCCGGCCAGCTCGCACGCCGCATGCGCGACGAACTCGTGACACAGTCGAATCTCAGCTGGCTGGATTCGATCGCCAGTCAATCCCGGCTCGTGGTTGTCGATCCCGACCGACGCGCGAGCAGCATGAATCATGCCCAACGCACCACGCTTCGGGCGATGCTGCGCGCGATCATGGAGACGCCCGGCACCGACACCGGCTCGCTCATGATCGAACTGCGCGCGGCACCGGATGGCGCAACCGCCGTCGGCGTGAGCCTCGACATCGCGCTGCCCGAGGGGCGCAAGATCATGCACCTCGCGCCGTACTATCTCACCCTGGGCACCGCGGTCGAGGACCTGACCTTCGACAGCCAAAAGCACCTGCGCATGTCGTTCCGGGTGCCTCCGGCCGAGGACTGAGCTACTGGCCGGAGTGCCCGGCCGAGCCCAACTGCTGCGTGGCCTCGACCACGCGCCGCGCCATGGCCGACTCGGCGAGTTTGCCCCACGCGCGCGGGTCGTAGATCTTCTTGTTGCCGACCTCGCCGTCGACCTTGAGCACGCCGTCGTAGTTCTTGAACATGGTGTCGGCGATGGAGCGGGTGAAGGCGTACTGGGTGTCGGTGTCGATGTTCATCTTCACGACGCCGTTCGCGACCGCAGTCGCGATCTCCTCCGCGGTGGAGCCGGAGCCGCCGTGGAAGACCAGGTCGAGCGGCTTCGGGCCGGTGCCGTACTTGGCCTCGATGCCGTCCTGGATCTCCTTGAGCAGTTCGGGCTTGAGCTTGACGTTGCCCGGCTTGTAGACGCCGTGCACATTGCCGAAGGTCAGCGCCGCCATGTACCGTCCCTGCTCGCCGAGGCCGATCGCCTCGACCATCGCGGTCACGTCGCCGAGCGTCGTGTAGAGCGCCTCGTTCGTGCCCTCGTGCTTGACGCCGTCCTCCTCGCCCCCGACGACACCGATCTCGACCTCGAGGATCGCGTTGATCGCGCGCATGCGCGGCAGGATCTCCTTGGCGATCGCGATGTTCTCCGCGAGCGGCACGGCCGAGCCATCCCACATGTGCGACTGGAAAATCGGGTTGCGGCCGGCCTTGACCTCGGCCTCCGATGCCGCGATCAGCGGGTAGACGAAACCGTCGAGCGCATCCTTCGGGCAGTGGTCGGTGTGCAGCGCGACCGTCACGGGGTAGTTCTTGGCGACCTCGGTCACGAAGGCGGCGAAGGCGAGCGCCCCGGATGCCCGTGCCTTCACACTCTGCCCGGCGAAGTAGTCCGCACCACCGGTGGTGACCTGGATGATCCCGTCGGATCCGGCCTCGGAGAGGCCCTGAAGCACGGCGTTGATCGTCGATGACGACGAGACGTTGATCGCCGGGTAGGCGAAGCCGCGGCTCTTGGCCTTGTCGAGCATCTCGGCGTACTGGTCGGGGGTGGCGACGGGCATGGAGATTCTCCTTCGGCGCGAACGGGGTTGCGCCTGAAAGTCTAGCGATGCCGTCGCGATAGGCTGTTGGCGCGTCGATCCCGGAGCGGGGATCCCACCACCGCGCGTGAAACGAACAGGACACCCTCGTGGCGACCGCTGAATCCGGAACGCTGTTCCAGCATCCCGACCGCAACTTGGCCATGGAACTGGTGCGTGCAACCGAGGCCGCCGCGATCCGCGCCGTGCCCTTCATCGGCAAGGGCGACAAGCTCGGCGCGGACGGTGCTGCCGTCGATGCCATGCGGAAGTTCCTCGGCACCGTCGAGTTCGACGGCGTCGTCGTGATCGGCGAGGGCGAGAAAGACAACGCGCCCATGCTCTTCAACGGCGAGCACGTCGGCCTCGGCGTCGGCCCGTCGTGCGACATCGCCGTCGACCCGATCGACGGCACCTCGCTGACCGCCGCCGGTCGGCAGAACGCGATCTCGATGATCGCCGTCTCCGACCGCGGCACGATGCTGGATGCCTCCAGCGTGTTCTACATGGACAAGCTCGTGGCCGGCGCCGAGGGCATCGGCGTGATCGACATCACGCAGCCGATCGGCGACAACATCCGCGAGTTCGCGAAGGCGAAGGGCAAGCCGGTCTCCGAGATCATCGTGGCGGTGCTCGACCGGCCGCGGCACGAGGGCCTCATCGACGAGATCCGCAGCGCGGGCGCAGGCACGCGTCTCATGCTCGACGGGGATGTCGCGGGCGGCATCAACGCGGCGATCTACGGCACGCGCATCGACCTGTGCGTCGGCGTCGGCGGCAGCCCGGAGGGCGTCGCGACGGCGTGCGCGATCAAGGCGCTCGGTGGCTTCATCCAGGGCCGACTCGCGCCGAAGACCGAGGAGGAGCGAGTCAAGGGCGCCGCCGCCGGGCTCAAGTTCGACTATGTCTACGAGGCGGACGAGCTGGTGCGCAGCGACAACACCTTCTTCGTCGCGACGGGCGTCACCGACGGCACGCTCGTCAACGGCGTGCGTCGCCTCGGCCCGATCATCCGCACCGAGAGCATCGTGCTGCGCTCGCGCTCGGGCACGATTCGCCGCGTGAACGCCGACCACCTCGCCGCGAAGTGGCTCGACTGAGCCGCGGCTAGGCCGTCTTCGGCTTCTTCGCTGCAGGCAGTTCGGGGATGTCGAGTTCGGGACGGGCGAGGCCGTCGATCCCGTCGAGGGGTCCCCGACCGACACCGAGCTCGTCGAGGGCCGCGAGCTCCATCTCGACCGCCGTGAGCTGCTTCGGCGCCTGTTCGATCGTCGCCGCGGTACCGATCACCTTGGACTCGTCGAGCATGTTGAGCTTGCGCGCCGTCACGAGCACGCGGGTCTCGAGCGAGTTCGCGAACTGGTTGTAGCTCGCGACGGTCGAGTCGATCGAACGACGCAGTCGGTCGGCGTGGTCCGCGAGCGTCGCGAGGCGTCCGTACAGCTCCTTGCTCAGGTCGAAGAGCGTCTTGGCCTCATCGGTGAGCACGTCCTGCTGCCACGAGAACGCCACCGTCTTCAACACCGACCAGAGCGTCACGGGGGAGGCGAGTGCGACGCGTTTGCCGAAGGCGTAGTCCATGATCGACGGGTCGGCCTCGAGCGCCGAGGAGACGAGCGATTCGCTCGGGATGAACGCGATCACGAGCTCCGGCGACGCCTCCAGCCCGGCCCAGTAGGTCTTGCTCGCGAGCGCATCGATGTGACTGCGCAGCACCTTGACGTGCTGCTTGATGAGCGACTCGCGGCGCGCGCCCTCCTCACCCGTCGCGGTCACCGGAATCTGGGTGGCCTCCAGGTAGGCGGCGAAGGGCACCTTCGCATCGACGGCGATGTTCTTGCCGCCGGGCAGGTGGATGACCATGTCCGGGCGGCCGGCGCCGGCGTCCGAGGTGATGCTCGACTGCACGTCGAAGTCGACCCGCTCGATCAGGCCGGCCGCCTGCACGACGTTGCGCAGCTGGGTCTCGCCCCACACCCCGCGCGTCGCGTTGCTGCGCAGCGCAGACGCCAGTGACTCGGTCGTCGCCCGGATCTGCTCGCCGGAGAGCTGCGTCTGCTTGAGCTGCTCGGCGATCGCGCCGTACTGCTGACTGCGCTGCTGCTCGAGGTCGGCGACCTTCTGCTGCATGGTGCGCAACGTCTCCTGCACCGGGGAGAGGGCCTGCAGCACCTTCGACTCGGCGCGTTCGCGTTCGGCCTGCTCGCGCTGCGCGCGCTCCAGCGCGACCAGCTGTTCGCGCAGCCCGTCGGCGGTGGCCTGGATCGCCGCGCGCTCGGCGATGAGTTGCGACTGCACGGCCTGCTCCTGCATGCGCAACTCGACGAGCGCGCTCTGGTGCCGGGCCTCCAGCACCGCGGGGTCGAATCCCGTGCGCCGGTTGCGGGCGACCAGCAGCGCGCCGACGGCGCCGAGCACGATGCCGACCACGAAGCCGAGAACGAGGGCGAGGATGGGGTCCATGCCCCCAGTGTGACAGCGGCATCGGACAATCCCGGCTGCGAACCGCGGCCCGCGCGCATCGTAGGGTGAACGCATGACGCCGGTGCCGCATCCCCTCGATGTGAGCACGGACGACCTGCGCTACCTGCTCGCGGTCGCCCGTGCCGGTCGACTGGTGTCGGCGGCGACGCTGCTCGGAGTCGACCACACGACGGTGCGTCGCCGCATCGACCGGCTCGAGACGGCCCTCGGCGTGCGGCTGCTCGATCGCGGCGCCGACGGCTGGGAGCTCACGTCGATCGGCCGTGCCGTCGCGGATCGGTCGGCGCCGCTCGAGCATCTGGTCGAAGAGGTGGTCGGCGCGGCCTCCGCGGAGGCCGAGGGCGTGCGCGGCACCGTGCGCATCGTGGCTCCCGAGGCGTTCGGCACGCTCTTCGTGGTGCCCGCGCTCGCGCGGGTGCACGCCGCGCACCCGGGAATCACCACGGAACTGGTCACCTCGACGCGCCCCCTGAGCCTGCGCGGTTCCGGCCACGACCTCGCGATCACGATCGGGTCGGCGACGAGCTCGCGGCTGACCTCCGAGCCGCTCGCGCCATACGCCCTGCGCCTGTACGCCTCGCCGGACTACCTGGCCGCCCACCCGCCGATCCGTTCGCTCGGCGATCTGGATGCGCATCCGCTCGTCTTCTACGTGGATGCGCTGCTGAGCGTGCGCGAGTTGGATCTCGCGCCGGTGCTCAGCGGCATGCGCGTCGCCTTCGGCTCCACGAACGTGTTCGCGCAGCTGGAAGCGACCCGGCGGGGCATCGGCATCGGCCTGCTGCACGCGTCGATGGCCGAGCGCGATCCGGCGCTGCGCCGCGTGCTGCCCGATGAGGTCGACTTCCGGCTGCAGTTCTCACTCTCGGTGCGCCGCGACAGCCTGCCGATCGAGGCCGTGGCGATCGTGCGCGGCGCGATCGCCGAAGAGGTGCGCGTGCGGGCCGGGGAACTGGTCCCCGCGTAGGGTGCGAAATCGCACATCCGCTGTGCGTGAACGGGGCTTGATCGCAGATCGTCGCGTCCGCACACTGGGACCATGACTGAGATCCTCACGCACTGGGTCGACGGCGCCGACTTCGCCGGCGAGTCCACCCGCATCGCCCCCGTCTACAACCCCGCGACGGGCACGGTGTCGCGCGAGGTGACGCTGGCGAGCACGAAGGATGTCGCGGCCGCCGTCGCCTCCGCCAAAGCCGCATTCCCGGCCTGGGCCGACACCTCGCTCGCGAAGCGGCAGTCGGTGCTGTTCAGCTTCCGCGAGCTGCTCAACGCCCGCAAGGAGGAGCTCGCCGCGATCCTCACCAACGAGCACGGCAAGGTGTTCTCCGACGCGCTCGGCGAGATCGCTCGCGGCATGGAGGTCGTCGAGTGGGCGACATCCATTCCGCACCTCGTGAAGGGCGAGATCTCGCAGAACGTCTCGACGGGCGTTGACGTCTACTCGGTGCACGAGCCGCTCGGGGTCGTCGGCATCATCAGCCCGTTCAACTTCCCGGCGATGGTGCCGCTGTGGTTCTTCCCGACCGCGATCGCCGCGGGCAACACCGTGATCCTCAAGCCGAGCGAGAAGGACCCGTCGGCGGCGCTCTGGCTCGCGCGCCTGCTCAAGGAGGCCGGGTTGCCGGACGGCGTGCTCAACGTCGTCAACGGCGACAAGGAGTCGGTGGATGCGATTCTCGAGCACCCCGACATCCAGGCGGTCTCCTTCGTCGGTTCGACCCCGATCGCCAAGTACATCTACGAGAACGCCGCCAAGGCGGGCAAGCGCGTGCAGGCACTCGGCGGTGCGAAGAACCACATGCTCGTGCTCCCGGACGCCGACCTCGACCTCGTCGCGGACTCCGCGGTCAACGCGGGCTTCGGTTCGGCGGGCGAGCGCTGCATGGCCATCTCGGTGGTCGTCGCGGTCGAGCCGATCGCCGACGACCTCATCGTGAAGATCACCGAGCGGATGTCGGGCCTCACCGTCGGGGACGGCACGCGCGGTTGCGACATGGGCCCGCTCATCACGCGGGAGCACCGTGACAAGGTCGCCGGCTACATCGACATCGCGATCGCGGACGGCGCCGACGTCGTCGTCGACGGCCGCGGCGTGGTTCCGGATGGCGCGGCCGACGGATTCTGGCTCGGGCCGACCCTCATCGACAAGGTGTCCACGTCATCCGACGTCTACCAGCACGAGATCTTCGGTCCGGTGCTCTCGGTCGTGCGCGTGAAGACCTACGAGGAGGGCGTGGCCATGATCAACGCCTCGCGCTACGGCAACGGCACCGCGATCTTCACGAACGACGGTGGCGCAGCGCGTCGCTTCCAGCGCGAGGTGACCGTGGGCATGGTCGGCATCAACGTGCCGATCCCCGTGCCGGTCGGCTACTTCTCGTTCGGCGGTTGGAAGGACTCGCTGTTCGGCGACACCAAGGCCTACGGCCCGCAGGCGGTGCACTTCTTCACGCGCGAGAAGGCGGTCACCTCGCGCTGGCTCGACCCCTCGCACGGCGGCATCAACCTCGGGTTCCCGCAGAACGGGTAAGCCCGACCGGCTCGGTGGTGCGGTACCGCCGGCGAGAGTTGCCTTCGCTTGGCGGGGGCAATCACGGATCCGGCGGGAGAAGCACACGGGTGGCGGGGCTTACAACTCCCGCCACCCTTCGCTTTCACCCGCCAGAGGCGAGGGGTGGGTGGGGGCTGCTCCCGCCAAGCGCCCGGCTCTCCCGCCGAGGGCAGCCCGAGCCGAACCTGGGCAAGCCGGGGGAGTCGATCAGGCCGAGTCGATCAGGCCGAGAGCTGCACGGGCTCGATCATCGGCGCGCCGAGCCGCTTGATGCGCGCGCCGGTGAGCTCGGAGAGCTCGCCGATGCTCGAGGCCCCGTGCCGCCCGGCCGCGTGCACGATGATCGCGGCGCACGCCTGCGCGTCGGCGAGCGCGTCGTGGTGCGCGAAGTCCTCGAAGCCCGCCGCCATCGCCGCTGACGGCAGTCGGTACGAGTCCAGGTGATAGGTCTTGCGGGCCACCTGCAGGCTGCACAGGTAGTCGTAGCTCGGGGTGGGGACGTACGACGCGGTGCAGGCGGCGGCGATCACGCCCATGTCGAATCCCGCGTTGTGCGCGACCAGGTGATCGTTCTCGGCGAAGGACTGCAGGTCGGGCAGCTGCTCGCTCCAGAGCATGGCGTCCGCGACATCCACCGCCATGATGCCGTGGATGCGCACGTTCCACTCGAGGAACTCGTCATGGCCGAGCGGCGGCTTGATCAGCCAGGATGCCGTGTCGACGACGCGCCCATCGCGCACCTTGACCAGGCCCACCGAGCACGCGCTCGCCGCCGAGTTGTTGGCGGTCTCGAAGTCGATCGCGGTGAAATCCAGTGGCACGAGACGATGTTCACACGGGGTACCGACGCCGGGGCGTCGGGCACGCCGCATACCCTGGAACCATGACCGAAGCCTTCGAGCCGCAGCGCCGCTACGACCACGCCCTGCACGGCATCAAGCCCGGATGGTGGCGCGGCGCTCTTGCGATCGTGTGCTTCCTGGTGTTGTTCTTCGGCATCTCGACCGTGCTCAGCGGCATCGCCCTCATCGTCGAGACGCTCTCGGGCGCGATCACGCCCGAGCAGCTCGCCGCTGGCGTCGTGCCGCTGACCCCGCTCGTGCTCCTGGCCACGAACGTCGGTCTCGCGCTGATGATCCCGGTCGCGATGGGCCTGCAGTGGGCGTTCTTCGGGGTGCGTCCGCGCTGGATCTGGTCGATCACCGGTCGGCTGCGGTGGGGATGGCTCGGCCGCCTCGCCCTCGTGATCGTGCCGTTCTGGGTGCTCTACGTGGCCGGCAGTTTCGCCCTGGCCCCGGAGGGCGGCTTCACCGTGGACGGCACCGTGATCGCCGTCGTCGCCGTCATCGTGCTCACCACCCCGCTGCAGGCCGCGGGGGAGGAGGTGGGCATGCGCGGGCTCGTGCAGCGCTCGGTCGGTTCCTGGTTCGCGTCGCCGCGCGCGGCTTTCCTGGTCTCGACAGCGGTCTCCGCCGCGGTCTTCGGCCTCGCGCACTTCGCGGGCGACCCGTGGCTCATCGCCTACTACGTGCTCTTCGGGGTGGCGATGTCGGTGGCCGCGCACGCGACGGGCGGGCTCGAGGCGCCCATCCTCATCCACACGGTCAACAACCTGCTACTGCTGCTGCTCGCGGCGTTCGCCGGTCAGCTCGGCGAGGGCATCGACCGCAGTGCGGGGTCGGGCGGTCCGTTCATCCTGCTGCCGATCGTGGTGGTGCTCGCCGGGGCTGGCATCGCCTGGTGGTGGGGTCGCCGCAACCGCGTGGTCGTGACCGCGCCGCCGCCGCCGAGCCACTACACGCCGGCCCAGCCCGTCGCGGCCGAGCCCGCGGGATGACCCTACCGATCCGCGCGCAGAGGTTGCCCGCCATGCGCCGGTACCCTTGAGCCTCGTGGCTCTCACTATTGCGATCGTCGGCCTGCCCAATGTCGGCAAGTCCACCCTGTTCAACGCGCTCACCCGCAACACCGTGCTCGCGGCGAACTACCCGTTCGCGACGATCGAGCCGAACGTCGGCGTGGTGAATCTGCCCGATCCGCGCCTTCAGGTGCTCGCGGGCATCTTCGGCAGCGAGCGCATCCTGCCGGCTCCCGTGTCGTTCGTCGACATCGCCGGCATCGTCAAGGGCGCGAGCGTCGGGGAGGGGCTCGGCAACAAGTTCCTCGCCAACATCCGCGAGGCCGACGCGATCGCCCAGGTCGTGCGTGGCTTCAGCGACCCGGATGTCGTGCACGTCGACGGCAAGGTGGATGCGGCATCCGACATGGAGACCATCAACACCGAGCTGATCCTCGCCGACCTGCAGACCCTCGAGAAGGCCGTCACGCGGTACGAGAAGGAGGTCAAGACCAAGCGGGTCGAGCCGATCGTGCTCGAGACGGCGCTCGCCGCGCAGAAGGCACTGGACGCCGGAACGCCGCTGTCGGCATCCGGCCTCGATCTCGAGCCGATCCGCGAACTCGGTCTGCTGACCGCAAAGCCCTTCATCTACGTGTTCAACGTCGACGAGGCGGTGCTGACGGATGCCGCGAAGAAAGCCGAACTCGCCGCCCTCGTCGCCCCCGCCAAGGCCGTCTTCCTCGACGCCAAGCTCGAGTCCGAGCTCATCGACCTCAACCCGGAGGACGCGGCGGAGCTGCTCGCGTCCACCGGCCAGACCGAGTCGGGCCTCGACCAGCTCGCGCGCATCGGCTTCGACACCCTCGGCCTGCAGACCTACCTCACCGCCGGCCCCAAGGAGTCGCGGGCCTGGACGATCGGCAAGGGCTGGAAGGCACCGCAAGCCGCGGGCGTCATCCACACCGACTTCGAAAAGGGCTTCATCAAGGCCGAGGTGATCGGCTTCGAGGATCTCGTGGAGACCGGCTCGATCGCCGAGGCCCGCGCGAAGGGCAAGGCCCGCATCGAGGGCAAGGACTACGTCATGCAGGACGGGGATGTGGTGGAGTTCCGGTTCAATGTCTGACGCACTGCCGGCATGCCCGCAGTGCCACGAGGCATTCACCTACGAGCAGGGTGCGCTGCTGGTGTGCCCGATGTGCGCTCACGAGTGGACCGCCGACTCGGCTCCGGATGAGAGCGCGTCCCGCTCGGCCGAGATCAAGGACGCCGTCGGCAACGTGCTCGCCGACGGCGACACGGTCACGATAATCAAGGACCTGAAGGTCAAGGGCGCTGGCGGCGGAGTCGTCAAGGTCGGTACCAAGGTGCGCGGCATCCGTCTCATCGACGACGGTGTGGGCGATCACGACCTCGACGCGACGGTGCCCGGATTCGGTCGGATGCAACTGAAGTCCGGCGTGGTGAAGAAGGTGCTCTGAGCGCACTCCTCAGACGGCGCAACCGTGCCTCTCCGCGGAGCGGGCGTCGATAGGGTGATGCCATGAGCGACTACCAGGTGCTGGAGATGGGCGGTCTCGACCAGTGGCGCGACCACTTCGGAGGCTTCCGCCCGACGACGTCACGGGATGGTCGTCGGGTCGTTGACCATGACATCGCCATGCAGTACATCGGCATGACCGCCAACTCCTTCGAGCCGGGGGAGGAGGCGGGGTACTGGCATACGCACTCGCGGATCGAGGAGCTCTACGTCTTCCTCGAGGGCCGCGGGCAGATGGGACTCGACGACGACATCGTTGATGTCGGGCCGGGAACCGTCATCCGGGTCGGTCAGGGCGTATGGCGCACCTGGCGTTGCCTGCCGCAGAGCGCCGAAGGGCTGCGCTGGCTGTGCATCCGTGCCGGAGGCGGCGAACTGCCGCGCCTTCCCGACGATGCGGAGCGCGACGAGGATCGCCCCTCGCCCTGGTGACCGAGTCAGTGCC
>Ga0075012_10001886_pt1 | contig 20879 bp, 16 predicted proteins | sample All_14_2_FD_71474 | JGI IMG/M metagenome (GOLD analysis project Ga0075012, IMG submission 71474) | Freshwater microbial communities in response to fracking from Pennsylvania, USA - Allegheny Zone_MetaG_DW_15 | ecosystem: Environmental > Aquatic > Deep subsurface > Groundwater > Drilled... | reverse complement strand
CGGTGTTGCTGGTCGGGGTCGCGATCTATGTCCTGCTGTCGCCGCGCGCCGGCGATATCGAAGCCCATCGCCGGGTGCCTGCCGGTTTCTTCATCGGCGCGGTGGCCCCGCTGATCGGCGCCTATGACGGGTTTTTCGGGCCAGGCACCGGGTCCTTCTTCGCCATCGCCTTTGTCGCCCTGCTGGGCTTTTCCCTGCGCCGGGCGACCGCCCATGCCAAGGTGCTGAACTTCACCTCGAATATCGCGTCGCTGGCGATCTTCATCGCCGGCGGCCAGGTGGTCTGGGTGGTGGGCGGCGCTATGGCGCTGGGCCAGGTGATCGGCGCCCATGTCGGCGCCCATCTGGTGGTGAAGGTCGGGGCGCGGATCGTGCGCCCCGTCCTGGTCGTGATGTCGGTGGCCCTGGCCTTGAAGCTGCTGATCTGGGGTTGATCAACCCTTGGACAGGGCCTGTTTCACCGCCTGATAATCCGTCTTGCCCGAGCCGAGCAGGGGCAGTTCGGCCACCTGGACGATGGTTTTCGGCAGCATGAGTTCGGTCAGGCCGCGTTCCTGCAGATGTTTGGCCAGGATGCTGCGTTCGGCATCCGGGCAGGTGGTCATCATCGCCAGACGCTCGCCCTTGGCGGGGTCGGGCAGATTGACCACCGCATGGGCGAATTCGGGCCAGAGATCGCTTGCCTCGTGTTCGACAGCGGCGAGGCTGACCATTTCCCCGGCGATCTTGGCGAAGCGCTTGGCCCGGCCGAGGATGGTGATGAAGCCGAGGTCGTCGATCTCGACGATATCGCCGGTGTCGTACCATTTGTCTTCCGGCGGCTCCAGTTCCGCCGGCCGGTCCGGGCGGTAATAGCCGAGCATGATGTTCGGCCCGCGCACCACCAGCCGGCCGCCCCGCTCGATCCCCTCGACCGGTTCCAGCCGGGCACGCATGGCGGGCAGCAGGCGGCCGACGGAGCCGGGCTTGAACTGCATCGCCGTATTCACCGCGACCACGGGCGAACATTCGGTGGTGCCATAGCCTTCGAGGATGCGGACGCCGAATTTCTCGCCATAGATCCGCCGGGTCTCGTCCTTCACCCGCTCCGCGCCCGCGAAAATATAGCGGGTGGAGTAGAAGTCGTAAGGGTGGGCCGCCCGGGCATAGCCGTTCAGGAAGGTGTCGGTCCCGAACATCATGGTCGAGCCGGTCTCATAGACCAGTTCCGGGATCGCCCGGTAATGCAGCGGCGAGGGGTAGAGGAAGGTTTTCACCCCCTGCAGCAGGGGCAGCAGCAGGCCGCCCAGCAGGCCGAAGGAATGGAAGACCGGCAGCGGGTTCAGCACCTTGTCCTGGCCGCTGAGATCGACGATGGACGAGACCTGCAACTGATTGGCATTCAGGTTGCGATGGCTGAGCACCACGCCCTTGGGCAGGCCCTCGCTGCCCGAGGTGAAAAGGACCACCGCCGGATCGTCCGGCCCGGAGGTCGCCTCGCCGTGGAAGAAGCGCGGCGCCCGGGCGGCGGCCAGGCCCCAGAGCTTGTCGCCGAGGGAAAGCTTCCCCCGGATATCCTCGAGATAGACGATGTCCGCCACCTCGCCGATCGCCTTCACCGCATCCTCGAGCTTGGCCAGCAGCACGAAGCGCTTGGAGGTGAGCACGGTCTTCACTTTCGCCGTCTTGCAGGCCGACGCCATGGTCGAGGGCCCGGCCGAGAAATTCAGCATCGCGGGCACCCGGCCGAAAGCGGTCAGGGCGAAGAAGGTGACGGCAACCCCCGCGGAATTGGGCAGCAGCACGCCGACCACCTCCCGCTCGCTGGTCAGGCGCGATAGGGCCCGGCCCAGCACGAAACTGCCCATGACCAGACGGTTGTAGGTCAGGGGCTTGCGGTCCTGATCCTCGACGATCAGGCTGGCACCGCCGTGATTGGTGCGCGCCGCCAGCAGCGCCTGCCACAGGTTGACGTTCAGATCGGCCGATTCGAACATCATCTCGACCATGACGTCATAGAGCTTGTTGCCCACCACCTGGCGCCGGCGCCGGCCCGTGATGTCGGGCGAAACCTCGAAGCGGCGGGGTTCCTGGATGTGGATCGTCACCTTGGGGAAGAGGCGGCGGTGGGTCTTGCCGCCGAGGCGGGAGAACAGGGAATACTGCGGCCCTTCGATGCGGATGGGCAGGATCACCGCGCCCGCGCGGTCGGCCACCATGCCCGGGCCTTCATAGATCTTCATCAGGCTGCCGGTCACGGTGGGCCGTCCCTCGGGGAAGATCACCATGGGGGTGCCGGCCTCAACCGCATTGATCAGCGCCTTGACCGCCACCGGCTTCGAGGTATCGACCGGGTGCAGCTTGATCAGTTTCGCCATCAGGCGCGCGGCCAGGGTCTGGCTGACATCGGCACTGGCGGCGAAATGCGGCGCGCCGGGCAGGAAGGCGGCCAGCAGCGGCGCGTCGAGATGCGAGACGTGGTTGGAGACGATCACCACCCGGGTGCCGGCCGGCGGGATATGCTGCTCGCCCGTCACCTCGACCCGGAACAGGAAGCGCAGGAGGCGGGCCGCCGCCTGTTTGAACAGATGGTCGGGCCAGAGCCGGATGGCGAGCGGTGCCGCCGCCAGGGTCGCCAGTGCCACCACCAGCACGAGGCCGGACAGGCCGATGCCAAGGCCATAGAGCGCCATGGCCGCCACCAGCATGGTCAGACCGCCGAGGCCGACCAGCATGCCGAGGATGGCATAATGATGCGCCGTGGCCCGCTCGTCCGCCGGATCGGCCGCCAGCACGAGGAGGGGGATCGAAAGCAGGCCGCCGCCCGCCGCGAAGAAGAAAACATCAAGGCCGAGACGGATCGTGCCTTCGGCGGCAAGGGCGGCGAAGATCGAGCGCGCGGCAGCATCGGTAGCGCCGGCCGGCAGGCCGAGGCTGACGCCATAGGCATCAAAGGCCGCGAAGATCATCACGAGAAGGGCCAGCGGGGTCCAGGCCGGGCTGGCTTCTCCCCGGTTCAGGCGAAGGGCGATATAGGCGCCGAAGCTGACGCCGAGGCCGAGCAGGCCGATCAGGCTGTATTCGACCAGGGCATCGCCGCGCAGGAATTGCCGCGCCAGCGCCGGCAGATAGGCCAGCAGCACGATGGTCAGGCCGGTGAACCAGGCGATGCCGAGGGCGGCGGCCCAGGGCAATTGCCCGGCCCGCATGCGGTCGATGGCCTGGATCACGCCGCCCCGGGCGAGCACGGCCAGATCCGCCTCGTCATCGGCGGGCGGTGCGCCCACCGTGCCTGCGGCCAGGCGCCGGGTGAGCCACCAGGCGGCCCCGGCGATGACCACCAGCGCCAGCGCCAGCAGGGTCCCGCCCCCGGGCAGGGCCAACAGGACATGGGCAAGGCCGATGCCGATGCCGGCGCCGAGGAAGACGGAAGAAAGCGCTAAGGCCAGGGCCGGCAGGCGCGCCGCCGGCGCCAGCCGCCGGTAAAGGGCGGAGAGGACCAGAGGGCCGAGCAGGGCGCCGACGATGCCGTCGAGCCCGAGCGCTACCCAGATTGCCAGCCCTTCGCGCGCGGCAATGCCGCCGGCCGCGATCACCGCCGCCAGCAGGTTCACCGCCATGCACCAGGTCACCAGCGGCTGGCCCCGGCCCCGGGTGGCTATGGCGGCTGCAAGGCGCGGCAGCAGAATGGAGGGAACGAGCAGGAGGGCGGCCGCCAGTAACCCGCGCAGGCCTGGCGTCCGGTCGGCAGCGGCCAGGGCATCAGCAGCCAGGCCGCCGGGGCCGAGCAGGGCGATGAAGATCGCCGCAACCGAGAGGGCAAAGGCAAAGACCGCGATCACCAGACGCGGCGCCGGCCCCCGGCCGAGGCGGGCCAGCAGGCCCCGGCTTTCGGGGTTAGGGGCATCATTCGAGGGCTGGAGATCCGGGGTGGGCTGTGCCTCGGCGTTGTCGCTCATTCCGCGTCCCATTCGTCGCTAGGAGGGCCGGGCAAGCCACAGGTCCCGGTCCTTGCTGATTAACGCAATATTACCCCCAACCGGAAGGGGGCTTGGCGGGTTCGTTCTCAATTCCGTGGAAATTCACATTGTCCCGGCCAGGGGAAAGATGATCTAGAATGCCCCCGGATTTGGGATTTCCGGTCGATGGCCATTGACCTGCTCGTACCAATATTGTCCGGTGTGATCTAAATCACAGACGCAGAAGGTCCGCAGGCTGTCCGTATATGTGCATTCACGTCTGGCATTTTCGGCGGGTCTCCATGCAGTTCAAACGCCACTTCCGACAGCCATCTTCGCCCGACGGCCGAATTCCGGGCTGAACGGGGCATCACAGCGGCCATGACCAAGACGTTGCAGGAAATCGCCGGCCCCCTTGGCATCGACCTCTCCGTCGAGCCCTTTGCCCTGGGCGAGGGGCGGACCGCGCGGCGCGCGGCACGGTCGATGATCACGGCCTATCTGGCGCTGGAGGCTGCGCCGGAACCGAAGCTTGGCCCGGCAGCCGATTGGGTGCTCGCCTCCTATGGCTTTGGACCGGCGCATCCCTATCGGAAAGCTGCTGCCCCGATTGCTGCCGCCATCGAAGGGCGGGATACGCCGGTGCCGGTCAACCCCTACCACAACGCCCATCACACGCTGGAAGTCCTGCTGAACGCCCATTACCTGGCGATCCGCAATGACCGGGTGGCGACCCATATCCACCTGACCGACCGGGAGCGGGCGCTGCTCTGCCTGGCCGCCCTGATCCATGATTACGAGCATGACGGCACGATGAACGGGCCGAAGCGCTTCCGCCTCGAATCCCTGGCCTTCGAAACCGCCCTGCCGCAGTTCCGCGCCGCCGGCATGGCGGACGGGGATTGTGCCGCGATCCAGGCCATCGTGCTGGCGACCGATCCGGCCGGCCCCAATCTCTACATGAAGGCGCTGCATAGCGCCGCCTTCTATGGCGGTCCGACCCCGACCGAAGACATGGCCTTTGCCGAACTGAAGCCGCTGGCCGACGACCGCCGCCTGCTGCGCATGGCGGGCCTGCTGAATGACGCCGATCTTCTGTCGTCTGCCGGCCTCAGCAGCGAATATTCCGATCGCCAGTCGGCGAAGCTCGGGGCCGAAGGCGGCCGCAAGCTCGATTGCGCGGATATGCTGCGTTTCCTGCAGCATATCGTGGGCGGCAGTTTCACCACCCGCGCCGGGCGCTTCTTCAACCTGAATATGTTCCTGATCAAATCCTTCGCCGAGATGGATGTCCATGTCTCGAACGATGGTGTGAACGCCCCCCTGGTCAGACCTTAAGTCCGTATCAGGCGATGGTTGCGCCGTCGCCGAGGCTGATGGTGCCGCCGGCGATCACCCGGCAAGTGACGCCGCCCCGCCACTCCGGGGTCAGGGCCCGGGTCAGGCCGGGCAGTTGGGCATCCATGCGCGAACAGGGATCGGTTTCGCCTGTCACTTCAAGGACGACCGGGCCGATGGTCACCCGTGCCCCGGCGACCCGGGGCAGGACCAGACCTTCAACGAGAAGGTTGGCACGGCGCAATGTCCAGGGCGCCTCGGCCGGGGGCGGGGTGATCTCGGCGATGGCAGCGGCGAAATCCTCGATGGCGAGGATCGTCACCTGACGCTTGCCGGGCTTGCCCCGGCAATCGCCATCGACGCCGGCGTCGATGCTGATGGCGACCTTGTCGAGGGTTTCCATCGCCGCCCGGGGCTTTGCCCGGCGGGCGATACCGATCAGACGTCCGGTCATTTCCAGCACTCCACGAGAACCGTATAGCGGCGGGCCAATTCGCCGACATCGGCGGCCGACAGCGGGGCGATGCTGTCTTCGGCAATGGGCGAGACCTGGGACCGGTTCAGGAAGGCGGCAACGACCCGCCCCTTGATCGCGAAATTCACATTCTGCGGGATATCGCCATAGGCATCGACCACTTCGAGCGCATCGAGCTTGGCCGAGACAACGCCGACCACATGGCCCGAGCGGTCGAGCAGCGGCCCGCCGGAATTGCCTGGCTGTACCGGGGCGGAGATCTGGAAATAATCCGGATCGTCGCGCAGCCCCGCATTGGCGCTGATCGTGCCGGTGGTGACATTGGCTTCCGACGACAGCAGGCCACGCAGGGGATAGCCGATGGCGACGATATCGTCGCCCGGGCGGACATCCTTGCCCATGCGGAACACGGCATGGGCGGGCGGCGTCGCGCTGGTGCGCAGCAGGGCGAGATCATGGGCGGCATCGCTGGCGATGACCGTGGCGGTGCCGATGGCTTCCCGTCCCAGGCGCAGCTTCAGGTCGCCGCAGGTGGCGATCACATGGTGATTGGTCAGCACCAGGCCGCTCTGGGAGATGAAAAAGCCCGAACCGGTCGAATCCAGCTCGGTCCGGCTGCGTTCCGGCGGCGGCTGGTCGGTGGGGCCGGTGCTGGCGACGCGGGGCGCCGCGCTGCCCGGCCCGGCCCGCCGCAGCCAGTCGTCGGCCCGGCGGCGGGCTTCCTTGATTTCGGTCCGCTCCATGCGCTCGCCGAGGTCGCTGCGCTCTTCAAGGGCGGCCTCCCGGTCGGGGCCGGAGCCCATGGATTCGACGGCGATGCTCAGCCACTTATAGGCTTCGACCAGATCCTGGGGCACGCCCTGGCCATCCCGGTGCAGGGCCGCCAGATTGCGCATGGCGCTGGTATTGCCGCGCTGGGCGGCCTGTTCGTACCAATAGGCGGCGTCTTCGGGGGCACGGGGAATGCCGTCGCCGGAATCGAGCAGGACACCCAGGTTGTTCTGGGCGGCGGCATTGCCCTGTTCAGCCGCCTTCCGGTACCAGAGGGCCGCCTCGGCCTTGTTGGACTGGATGCCTTCGCCGGCATCGAGCATCAGGGCGAGATTGAACTGGGCCTCGACATCGCCCTGTTCGGCGGCCTTGCGGTACCATTTCGCGGCTTCCGCATCGTCGAGCGGCACGCCGGTGCCGAAATCGAACATGACGCCCAGATTGAACTGGGCGCGGGCAAAGCCCTGCTCGGCGGCGGCGGCATACCAGCGGGCGGCCTCGGCCTTGTCTTCGGCGACGCCGATCCCCTTGTCATAGAGGACGCCCAGGTTGTTCTGGGCCTTGGCGTGGCCCTGTTCGGCCGCCTTGCGGTACCATTGGGCGGCCGCAATCGGATCGCGCAGGACCCCGTCGCCATTCTCGAGCATGAGGCCGAGATTATATTGCGCGCCGACATGGCCGGTCAGCGCCGCTTTCCGGTACCAGAAGGCGGCTTCTTCCTTGTTCACCTGCACGCCCTTGCCCGAGTCATAGAGCAGGGCCAGGTTGAACTGGGCATCCGGATTGCCGCGCTCGGCGGCCAGCCGATACCATTTGGCGGCTTCGGCATCGTTTTCGGCCAGGCCCTGGCCATTGTCGAGCATGACGCCGACCCCGAATTGGGCATCGGAATCGCCGGCCTCCGCCAGCGGCAGCCAAAGCGTATAGGCCTTGGCATAATCGCCCTGCTCGTAAGCCGTAAAGCCTTCCTGATAGGTTGCGGCCAAGGCAGGCAAGCCCGGCGCCACCAGGGCGAGGGCACTGAACAGGGCAATCGCACCGGCAGCGGACAAGGAGCTGCGGCGGCCAATAGGCGTCATGGCAGAGGCACCAAAGCGGAAGATGCGGTGCAGTCGGGCCAAAGTCTGGGTGGGGCCTGTGTCTCGACTGTAGTCATACCATATCTAGCTTAGTCCCCCTGTTTCCGAGTCGCGACCTTTTTGCAAGCGCGAGATGCGTTTCCTTGGCAGGTGTGGTAACCGGATCGCGCTTTCATGCTATGTCTTGGCCCATGCAGGATTGGGATGATCTGAAGATCGCGCTGGCGATCGCCCGTCACGGCACGCTGACCGCGGCCGGCCGTGCCCTTGGCCTCAACCAGTCGACCATGGGGCGGCGGCTGTCGGCGCTCGAGGCCGGGGTCGGCCAGCCGCTGTTCGAGCGCCAGGGGACAAGTCTCGTCGCGACCGAGGTGGGCGCCCGCGTGGTCGCGGCCGCCGAACATATGGCCGGCACGGTGGCCGAGCTTTCGGTCGAACTGGCGGGCGGGCCCATGCCGCTCGAAGGCGTGCTGCGGGTTTCGGCGCCGGAATTGCTGATCGCGCCGTTCCTGGCGCCCCGGCTTGCGCCCTTCGTCTCCAGCCATCCGGGCCTTGCCCTTGAACTGGTCTCGGACGAGCGGCCGCCGGTGCTGGCCCGGCGCGACAGCGATATTGCGTTGCGCTTCGCCCTGCCCGACCAGGCGGAACTCTTCGTGCGCCGGGTGGCCTTCGTTGCCTTCGCGGTCTATGCCGCACCCCGCTACGTGCTTGCCGCCGGCCTCGACCCGGAGGAGCGGCGCGCGCCGGCGGCAGGCACCTTCGCCGGCTGCGACGCCATCGGCCCGCCGCCCGAATTATCCGGTGCGGCGGATGCCCAATGGTTTGCCCAGGTGGCGCGCGGCGCCCGGCCGGCGCTGCGGGTCGATGGCACGCCGGCCCAACTGGCAGCGGTCAAGGCCGGCCTCGGCCTTGCCCTGCTGCCCTGTTTCATCGGCGATGACGAGGGCCTGACGCGCTTGACCGCGCCGGGCGCCTGTCCCTTGCGGGAAGTCTGGCTGGCGGTACATCGCGACCTGCGTCATGCCCCGCGCCTGCGCGCCACCATCGACCAGATCAGCGCCATCATGAAGCGCGATCGTCCCGCCCTGATGGGGGCGCCGCGTCCCTGACCGGCGCCCTCAGCGGCCGCCTCAGGCCTTGGCAAAGACCTCGCGGAGGCGGGCCGCGCCCTCGACCAGGGCCTGGCGCCCCTCGGCGATCACCCCGCCCATGGAGCAGAAGCCATGGATCTGGCCGGGGAATTCCGCCAGCGTGACATCGCCGCCCGCCGCTTCCAGCGCCCGGGCATAGGCGATCCCCTCGTCGCGCAGCGGATCGAAGCCGGCGACAATGACATGGGCCGCCGGCAGCCGGGTGAGATCGGCGTGGCGCAGCGGCGAGAAGCGCGGGTCCGCCAGATCGGTGCTGCCATCGCCGATATATTGGTGGAAGAACCAGGTCATCAATTCCTGGTCCAGCATATAGCCCTCGGCATTGGCGGTGCGCGACACGCCCTCGTGCAGGGCATCGGTCGCCGGATAGATCAGCAATTGGAAGACGATCTTCGGCCCGCCATTGTCGCGCAATTGCTGGGTCACCACGGCCGAGAGATTGCCGCCGGCAGAATCGCCGCCGACCGCGATCCGCGTGGCGTCGATGCCGAGCACCGGGGCATTGCGCGCCACCCAATGGACAGCGGCCAGGCAATCCTCGACCGCAGCCGGGAAACGATGTTCCGGCGCCAGCCGGTAATCGACCGCGACCACCATGCATTTCGCCTCATTGGCCAGCAGGCGGCAGCCGCCGTCGTGGGTGTCGAGGCTGCCGATCACGAAACCGCCGCCGTGGAAGAACACCAGGACCGGCAGGGGGCCGGGCGGCGGCGCCACCGGCGTATAGATGCGCAACCCGATATCGCCGCCGGGGCCGGGCATGGTGCGGTCCTCGACCTTGCCGATCGGCTGATCCTTGATGTCCGTCAGCTTGCAGGTCATCTCGAACATCTGGCGCGCGATACTGGCCGGCACCTGATGCATCTTCGGCAGCGGCGAGCGTGCGATCTGATCGAGGATGGCCTTGGCCTGGGGGTCGAGGGTCATGGATTTCTTTCCGTTTTTCTGTTCGGGACCTCGGGCGCTTCAGCTCTCCCCGCCGGCTCGAGGCCGGGGAAGGCTATCGTCATGCCCCCGGCCTGTCATGGGAAACATGGCTGCGCATGGGGAAACATCGCTGCGCCGGGAAGCGGTCATGTCGGGAAGACGATGGCCAGACAAGACGGTGACTGGGAAAAATGGCCGGGATGTGACTTGCTCCCATTCAGGAAGAATTAGCCATTTATGCCCATATTGGTTGCATATGGATCGGGTGAGCCACATGCAACGGAAATCGAAAACCCTGGTGATCGCGCGGAAGGCTGGGCCGGACGTCTACGGCCTGTCCCTGCTGGCGGCCGGCCTCCTGCTGGCGGCGGCGGTGGCCTATGTCCTGGCCGGTCTGCCGGCACTGATCATGGGGCCGGGGCCCCGGGTGATCAGCGGTTATGCCTCTGTCGTCGATGGCGAGACCATCGACCTGATGGGCGAACGGATCCGCCTTGCCGGCATCGATGCCCCCGCCCTCGGCCAGGATTGCCTGCGCCGCGGGACCCGGCAGGACTGCGGCCGCGAGGCGGCTTTGGCGCTGCGCCGGCTGGTCGGCTGGCAGCGCATCGCCTGCGTCGAGCGCGGCCAGGATGGCATCGGCCGCACCCTCGCCACCTGTTCCTATGGCCAGCATGATGTGGCCGGCAGCCTGATCAGCCTCGGCCATGCGGTCAAGGAAGCCTCGATCAGCCGCATCGTTGCCGACAGCATGGGTCTTGCCCCCGCCCTCAGCCTGACCGTATCGCGCTGAGTTGGGAAAATTACGATTTTACACATTCGGTATTTCTGTATAGCCTGACCCTCAGGAAACGCAGCCCGGTCCGGGCGACCGCCAAACGCGGCATCAGGGCGAGGGGGGAAGGCATGACAATCCAGGCATCCATGCAGGTGGGCGGCGGCGCCAGGCCGCCGATGGTGAAAGGCGGCCTGCCCTGGATCGGCCATATGTTCGCCTTTGCCGGCAATCCGTTCAAATTCGTCGAGCGGGCGGCGCGGGAGGCGGGCGATGTCGCCGCCTTCAAGATGCTCGGCCAGCGTATCGTCCTGCTGACCGGCGACGAGGCCAGCGAAGCCTTCTACCGCGCTTCCGACGAACAGCTCGACCAATCCGCCGCCTATAAGCTGATGACGCCGATCTTCGGCGAGGGCCTGGTCTTCGACGCGCCCATCGCCCGGAAGAACGAGCAATTGCGCATGCTGATGCCCGCCCTCCGGGTCGAGGCGATGCGCGATCATTCCCGGAAGATCGTGCAGGAGGTCGAGGACATCATCGCAACCTGGGGCGACAGCGGCGAGGTGGAACTGGTCGAGTTCATGAAGCAACTGACCATCAATACCGCCAGCCATTGCCTGCTCGGCCGGGAATTCCGCTATGAACTGAGCCGCGAATTCGCCGAGATCTATCACGACCTCGAACAGGGCGTGCATCCGCTCGCCTATCATTTTCCCGATCTGCCGATCCCGAAATTCCGCCGCCGCGACAAGGCGCGGAAGCGCCTGCGCGAACTTGTCGGCGGCATCGTGCGGAAACGTGCCTCCCAGGCGGAAAAGCCCAGCGACATGTTCCAGTCGCTTATCGACATGACCTATGAGGACGGCACCCGCCTGACCGAGGATGAGATCACCGGCCTTCTGGTCGGCGCCATTTTCGCCGGTCACCACACCAGTTCCGGCACGGCCGCCTGGGTGCTGCTGGAATTGCTGAAACACCCGACGATCCTGCGCGAGACCCGCCAGGAACTGGACGGCCTGCTGGGCCGGAAAGGCGACGTCAGTTTCCAGAGCCTGCGCGACATGCCGATCCTCGAGAATGTCCTGAAGGAAGTGCTGCGCCTGCACCCGCCCCTGATCATCCTGATGCGCCAGGTCTCGGAAGACCTGCATGTCAAGGGTTACACGGTGAAGGCGGGCGACATGGTCTGGGCTTCGCCCCCGGTGACGCACCGCCTGTCGCGGCTGTTCACCAATCCTGCCGTCTTCGATCCCGACCGCTTCTCGCCCGAGCGGCGCGAGGACCGCAACCTCATGGCCTATCAGCCCTTCGGCGGCGGCAAGCACAAATGTTCCGGCAATGCCTTTGCCATGTTCCAGATCAAGGCGATCTTCGCGGTGCTCCTGCGCCGCTATGATTTCGAACTGGTCGACGCGCCCGAGACTTATGTCGATAATTACAGCGATATGATCGTGCAGCCGAAATCGCCCTGCCGGGTGCGCTATCGGCGGCGGGCGGCAGCGAGTTTCGCCTCCGATTACGGTAGGGGCGAGGCCCCCGCCGCCACCGGTTGCCCGGTCGAGCACAGGGGGCCGGCGAAGGCGCCAACGAAGGCGGCGATGACGGTCGCGGTCGATCGCGGCCTTTGCCAGGGCCATGCCATGTGCATGGGCGAGGCCCCGGGCCATTTCCAGGTGGGCGACGACGGCGTGCTGCGCATCGTCAAGGAAACCGTGACCGAAGCCGAGAGGCAGGCGGTGCAATCCGCCGTCAATTATTGTCCGAATGCGGCCTTGCGCCTGGAACGGCCCTGAGTTCCGGCGATGAAGATCTTCGTGACGGGGGCGACCGGCTTTGTCGGCGCCCATACCGCGCGGGCCCTGCTCGACGCCGGCCATGACCTGCGCCTGCTGGCGCGCGATCCGGCGGCGCTGAAGGCCTATTTCGCCCGCTTCGGCCATCGCATCGACGATATCGTCGCGGGGGATATGCGCGATGCCCCCCTGATGGAACGGGCGATCCTGGGGTGCGACGCGGTATTTCACGCCGCCGCCCTGGTTTCCGTCGATCCCAAGCGGGCGGCGGAAATCTACCGCAACAATATCGCCGGGATCGACGCCGTGCTCGGCACGGCCTGCCGCCTCGGCATCGGGCGGATCGTCTATGTCTCCAGCCTTTCCGTCCTGTTCCAGAAGGGGGTGACCCGGATCGACGAGGCAACCCCCCTGGGCACGCCGAGCAATGCCTACGCCCGCTCCAAGCGCGATTGCGACGAGCATGTGCGGCGTCTGCAGGCCGAGGGCCAGCCGATCCAGATGACCTATCCCGCCGGCATTTTCGGGCCGGACGATCCGAAGCTGTCCGAGGCCAATCATGGTGTAACCGCCTTTGTCAAGGTGGTGCCGCGTACTTCGACCGGGCTGCAGGCCATCGACGTGCGCGATCTGGCGCTTGCCCATCGCCACCTGCTGGAACAGCCGGCCGAGGGGGATTACACCGCCGCCCGCTTCATCGTCGGCGGCCGCTATTACCCCTGGGCGCAGTTCCACCGCCTGCTGCAGGACCTGACCGGGCGGCGCATCATGGCGCCCGTGATGCCGGGGGCGCTGATGCGGGCCATGGGCACGGCGACCGACCTGCTGCGCCGGGCGGTGCCCTTCGAGACCCAGGTCTCGGCCGAAGCCATGGCCTATGTCACCCGCTGGGCGGAAGCCTCCTCGGCCCGCATCCAGGGCCGCAGCGGCCTGCTGTTCCGCAGCGGGGAGGAGACATTCGGCGACACGATCCGCTGGCTGGTCGCCGCCGGCCATCTCCAGCCGCGATATGCAGGGCGTCTCGCCGATTGAACGATAACAGGGAGGAGAATGACATGTCCGACAAGCGCGTGGCCTCGATCGTGCCTGCCAACAAAGCCTATCCCCGTGCGGAGCTGGAGGAAATGGTGGAGCGCTGGCTGCAAGGCAATGTCGATTGCGAGAGGGCGGGCGACTGGACCGGTCTTGGCCAGTTCTATACCGAAGGCGCGGTCTATTCCTGGAACATCGGCCCGAACGAGGAATTCGTCGCCAATGGCCGGCGCGAGATCATCGATGTCGCGGTCGGTTACCAGATGAAGGGTTTCGAGGAATGGGAATATCCCTATCACGATATCGTGATCGACGAGAGGCGCGGCACGGTGATCGGCTTCTGGAAGCAGCGTGCGCCCTATAAGCGCGCGGATGGCAGCTATTACGAGATCGAAGGCATCGGCGGCTCCTGGTTCGAATACGGCGGCAATTTCCAATGGCAGTGGCAGCGGGATTTCTTCGATCTCGGCAATGCCAAGGATTGCTTCTTCCAACTGGCCGGCGCCGGGGTTCTGTCGCCGGTCGTGAAGGAAAAGATCCATCTGCAAGCCAAGGGCAAGCTGCTGCCCGGCCATCGCCGCCTGCACCCGGAACTCTCCACCTTCCAGAAGATCCGCAACACCATGGCGATCGCCAAGATCGCCCTGCTCGGCCGGTGAGGATACCATGAGCATGTCAGGCAGCATGGCGCGCAGCACCGCCCTCGGTGCCGGCCGGGCGCGCTGGTTCTCGGCCAATCCGGACAAGGCCTGGGTGGAGAAATTCTTCCTGCTCTATTCCCCGGTCTGGATGGCCTCCATGGCCATGATGATGTTCACCGGCTGGGACAAGAGCTGGGGCGACAGTGCCCTGCTCTGGCACGGGGCCCTGACGGCGGCGCCGGTACTGCTCGGGCCGGCACTCCTGTCGTCGCGCTTCGGCACCACGACCTGGGTGAATTCATACTGGCTGAAGGCGAACCTCTATCTCTTCGTCTTCGGCTTTTTCGGTAACTATTTCGGTTCCGAATATTTCTTCGACGTGCTGGGCATGGTCTATATCTATCCCCATGCGACGACGACGCTGGATGCGGCCCTGGTCGGCAAGGGCGGGCAGACGGTGCCGGTGATCATGTATCTCTACACCCATGTCTATTTCATGACCTATCACGCGACGGCGAATATCGTGCTGCGCCGCCTGCGGACATCGGGCCTGCCGGCCATGGGTGTGCTGTTCCCGGTTTTCGTCTTCGTCATCGGCTATGCCTGGGCCTTCATGGAAACCAAAGCCATGGCCAATCCGATGATGGCGTCCAGCTTCTATTACGAAAAGCTCGACATCATGCTGGCCTATGGCTCGGCAATCTATGCGACCTATTTCATCGCCAGTTTCCCGATTTATTACTTCATCGACGAGGACCAGAACCGGCGCTGGAGTCTGACCCAGGTGGTGGCGGGCGGGCTTTCCGCCTCCATGCTCACCTTCTTCATGCTCGACGCTGCTGCCCATTGGGTGGGCACGCTCTGAGCGCGCCTTGAGGATGCGGGCGCGGGGCAGGCACCCCGCGCCTGCACGTCAGTGGTGGTTGATCCGGAGGGATGGTTGGCGTTTCACCAGCTCGCCGACCGTCAGGCGGATGCCCTCGGCCAGGGTGATCCTGGGGCTCCAGCCGAGGTCGCGCTTCGCCTTGGCGATGTTGTAATAGTGATGCGTCACCATGTAACGCACGGAAAAGCGGGTCAGGCCATTCTCGGCATTCAATGTGCCGCCTTTCAGCGTGTCCAGCGCCTCGGCCGCGGCGGCGACGCCATAGGCCAGCCAATAGGGCACCTTGCCCCGGATCGGCGGATAGCCGAGTTCGAGGATCAGCTTCTCGATGAAATCGAAGAAGGCCATGGGTTCGCCATTGGTGATGAAATAGGCCTGGCCGCCGGCGGGTGATCCGGGCACCAGCTTTTCTTCGGCGGCGACCACCGCATCGACCAGATTGTCGATATAGGTGAAGTCCGACAGTTTGTCGCGATTACCGACAGCACGCTTCAGCTTGCCGGCCCTGGCCTTGTCGAGGATCGCCGGAATGAAGCGGTTGTCCCCGGCGCCGAAGATCACATGGGGGCGAATGGCGCAGGCCAGTGTCGGCCCCGTGCCGGAGAAGGCGAGGGCCAGTTTCTCCGCCGCGATCTTGCTGTCGGCATAGGGGGCCTGGGAGATCGAGGAATAGGGCAGGCTTTCGTCGCCATTCTCGATGTCCCGGCCCTCATAGACCGCGCTGGCGGAACTGATATAGACGAGGCGGGGAATCCTGTGGGCGGTGCAGGCGGCCAGGATATTCTCGGTCCCGGTCAGATTCACGGCCCAGACATCCTCCACCCGGTTGTGCTTCGTATGCACGAGGGAGGCATTGTGGATCACGCTGTCGGCGCCCGCGAGGGCCGCATGAACCCCGGCCTTGTCGCGGATATCCAGCTTGATGAAACGGACATCATTACGGAAGGGCCGGTCGTTCACATCGGCGCAGGTGACGGCAAAGCCGAGATCGGCGAAGCGATCGACCAGGGCCCGTCCGACGAAGCCCTGTCCCCCGGTGATCAGGATATTCTTGGTCATGGTCGCGGTCTCACTTGTCGGTGCCGAAGGCCTGGTCCCAGAACGGGAAGATCGAGGCGTAGTTGTAGGTCATGCGGAAGTGATGGGTGTCGTGCTTCGTGGTCCAGAAGTTGAACAGGCGGAAGGCCGGATGCGGGAACACGAAATTGGTGTGCACAAGGACATTCACGATCGAATAGATGAACCAGACGATGATGAAGGATGTGGCCGACACCGGCCCGAACAGGCTGACCGCCAGCAGGAGCAGGCCGATGCCGGCGAAATTCTCTGCCGGATGCAGGTAGATGCTTTCGGGCGCGGTCGGGAAGCGGATCAGGTGATGGGTGCGATGGACATGGCGCAGCACCAGCTTGTTGTGCATGAAGCGGTGCAGGAAATAATACATGAAGTCGTAGAGCAGCAGGACGCCCAGCGTCTCGCCGACGAAGGCCGCAAAGCTGGGGGGCAGGCCGGCGACAATCACCCTGTTGCCGAAGACATAGAGGAAGGCGAAGAGCAGCGCGGTCGAGAACAGCCCGTTCAGGCTGACGTTCAGCCATTTCCGCAGGGGCGGGATCTGCGGGCTCTTCGGGATGCGGATGCGGTATTTGTCGAAACGCGCGGTGTTCGACATCCAGTTGAACACGGCCATGATCAGGCCGTTCAGGGCAAAGGATGCCCCGAGCGCGACGAAGAATGCGGTATCCATGGTCAGACCTCGCAAGGGGCGATCAGCGCAGCATTCCGGCCAGCGCGCCCAGTCTGGCGCCGATGCCGCGTGCATAGAGGAAACGGATGGTGTGCCGGGCCTTGGCATAGGCCCTGGGCGTGACGGGGAAGAGTTTCGGCGGCACGGCGAAGGGCAGGCGGTCGGTCAGCACCGCCTTGGCATTGGTGTAGGAACGCAGGCCATCCCGCCCGTTCATGCGGCCGAAGCCGGAATATTTCACCCCGCCGAAGGGCAGGTCCTGGTTGAGGTAGCAGAGGCCGAAATCATTGACGCAGGTCGCCCCGGCATCGAGCGCCGCCGCGATCCGCTCGCCCCGCGTCCGGTTACGGGTGAAGACCGAGGAATGCAGGCCGAAATCTGTGCCATTGGCAATGGCGATGGCTTCGGCATCGTCGCGCGCGCGGAAGATCAGGGCGACCGGGCCGAAGATTTCCTCCCGGGCGATGCGCATGTCGGGCGTTACCCCGGCCAGCACGGTCGGGGGATAGAATTGGCCCGGCCCCGCCGGCAGATGGCCGCCGCACAGGGGCCGGGCGCCCCGGGCGATGGCGTCGCGCACCAGGTCGTCGATCACCTGGATTTGCTGGCGGGTATTGATGGCGCCGACATCGAAAGTGCCGGGGGCCTTCGGGGCCCCCTGGCGCAGGGCGCCGGCCCGTTCGGCAAAGGCCGCGACGAAACGGTCGTGGATGCCATCCAGCACGATGATGCGTTCCGACGCGATGCAGTTTTGCCCGAGATTGATGAAGCAGCCGCCCAGGGCCGAATGCACCGCATGATCGAGATCGGCATCGTCGCAGATGATCATCGGGTCCTTGCCGCCCAGTTCCATCACCGTCGGGGTGAGGTGGACGGCGCTGCCCTCGATGATCCGCCGGCCATTGCCGACCGAGCCGATGAAGAGAATCTTCTGTACCCGGGCGCGCACCAGGGCCGCGCCGGTTTCGCCGAACCCGTTGATGATCCGCACGGTATCGGGTGAAAAGCCTTCGCGGCGGAAGGCCTCGTCGATCAGGGTCTGGAACAGGCCGGTCGACCAGGCGACCGCTTCGGATGCCTTGATCACCACGGCATTGCCGGCCATCAGGGGGGCGATGAAAGAGCCGAAGATGTTCTGGAACGGGTAGTTCCAGGGCACGATGCAGGCAACGACGCCGAGCGGCAGATATTCGATCCGCCCCTTCTTGTGCAGCAGCAGGCCGGAGGGGACCTTCTCCGGCCGCAGGTGTTTCTCGCCATAGCGGATCAGCCAGCGGATCTTGTTGCAGACCGGCATGATTTCGCCGAGCAGGGCATTCTCGAAGGTCTTGCCGCTGTCCGCCACCACGGCGGCACAGATATCGTCCATCCGCTCGACGATGAGATCCATCAGGTGGCGGAGCACGGCGCGGCGCTGGGTGAAACTGCTGCGACCCCAGGCGATCTGGGCGATGCGGGCGCGTTCGACCGTGGCATGAACCTCGTCCGGCCCGGTGACCGGGATTTCCCCCAGGGTCTCGCCGGTTGCCGGATTGATGCAATGGATCGTGCTGGCCGAGGACAGCGGGCCGACATTGGCACTGGTCGGGGCGAGGGGGGCAAGGCTCATGCCGGGTCTCCTGCGAGAATAAAGTCGGCGGCGCGATAGGCGATCATCATGCTCGGGGCGTTCAGGGCCGAAACAGGGATTTCCGGCACGGCCGAGGCATCGGCGACCCGGACATTGGCCAGGCCCTTCACCCGAAGGGCGAGGTCGACCGGGCTGTCGTCATCGGGGCCCAGGCGGCAGGAACCGCAGAAATGGAAGGTGGTCATGGTCGCGCCATGGATCCAGCGCCAGAGTTTCCGGCCGGACACCGGCCTTGCCCCGGCCGACAGGGGCCTTGCCCCGGCCGCCACCATGGGCGCCTTGGCGGCTAGGGCGCGGGCCCGCTCGATCCCGGCGACCATGGTGGCGCGGTCGCTATCGGTTGCATAATAGGCAAGATCGATGGCGGCGGGCCGGTCCGGGTCTGCGCTGGTCAGGGTGATGGTGCCGCGCGAAGTCGGCTTGCCCAGAATGACGACAATGCCGAAAAGCCGGCCGACAAAGCTGCGGACGCCGGGCAGGCGGAAGCCGAGATCGACCAGGCCCCGGAACAGGCGGCGTAACATGGCGAGACCGTAGAGCTTTCCCGGCAGGGCCAGGACCGGTACCATCCGCTGCATCGACTGCTGCAGGGAGGCGGGGGCGGCGTAACAGACGTAACAGGTATCGGGCGGCTGTCCTGCCTGCGTGCCTTCGGGCGCCCGGGCCCGGTCGAAGCCATAGACCTGGGGATACTGGAAATCGATGGGCGCGGCGGCCCGATAGAACAGGCAAACATTGGGGTGATCCTGCAGGTTCCGGCCGACGCCCGGCGCATCCTGCACCACCGGAATCCCCAGGGCTTCGAGGTCGCGGCGCGGCCCGACACCGGAGAGCAGCAACAGGCGCGGGGTTTCCAGCGCGCCGGCGCAGAGCACCACGTCGCCGCCGGCGCGGACCTGCCGGCGCTGGCCCTGCCAATCATATTCGACCGCCACGGCCCGCCGGCCCTCGAAGATCAGGCGCCGGACGCGAGCCCCGGTGCGGACGGTCAGCCCCGGCAGGTCGGCGCCATGAAGAAAGGCGCGGTAGGAACTGCGGCGATGCTCGCCCGCGTAATTCATGTCGTTGCACCCGGCCACCCCGCCGAGATCGCCGTCATTCATGCCGTCCTTGCGGACAAAGCCGGCATCGACCGCCGCTTCGAGGAAAGCCTCGGCAAAGGCGGTCGACGGCCGCGGGCGGATGCCCAGCCGTGCTTCCAGCGCCTGGAACGCGGGCACGATGTCATCCCAGCGCCAGCCCTCGGGCCAGGCCGCGAAATCGCGCCGGTCGCCCCGGGTATAGACCATGCCGTTGACGGCGCCGCTGCCGCCCAATACCCGGCCGGTACCGGCCCAGATCCCCCGTCCGCCGCATCCGGCCTGGGGCACCGATTGCCGGTGCCACATCAGGCCATCCTTGGCGAAGGCATATTTGAAGCCATCGGCGGATTGGGTTTCCGGATGGGCCAGGGCATCGTCGCCCGCTTCAAGCAGCAGAACCCGCCGCCCCGCCGCCAGTCTGGCCGCGACGATGCAGCCGGCGGAACCGCCGCCCACCACCACATGGTCGAATGACTCGCCTTCCATTTTGCCCTGGTCCGTTTCCCCGGTTCGGCTTTCTCGGTTCTGTTACCCCGCCGGGTGAGCCCCGGTCTGGCCGTGTCGGTAATGTTGCTTGCATAACAGGTAATTTCAATTACTATCTTGGAAAGATTGGTTCTAGTTGTCAATGATGGCGGTGACCGACACGACCGAATGGCGCAGCGATCCGATGAAGGCAGACCCGAAACCCGCGACCGAGATCACCCCGGCCCTCCGCAGCCCTGGCCGCCCGCGCAACAAGGCGGCGGAGGCGCTGCGCGCGGCCAAGGACGCCCTGTCACGCGATCACATCACCGAGGTGGCGGAGCGGGTCTTTGCCGATCGCGGCTTCGTCAATGCCCGGATGCAGGATGTGGCGCGGGAGGCCGGGGTATCGCTGGCGACCCTCTATCAGTTCTATCCGGGCAAGAAGGAGTTACATCGGGGCGTCCTGATCGAGCGTCACCGCCAGATGGTGGCGGCGGTGATCGATCAGATACAGGGCGTGCTGGCGCGGCCTAAGTCGGTGCCGCAATTGCTCTGGGTCATGAAGGCGCATCTTGGCTTCATGCTGGAACACCCCAATTACCTGCGCCTGATCCTGCAGGAAGGTTACGCCTGGTATCACGCCGCCGCCCAGCCGACGAGCGATGAGAAAGCACTCTGGGAACAGGGGATCGACGTCATGGTCCAGGTGCTCGGCTGGGGGGTGACGGAGGGCTATCTGGTGCCGGGCCATGCGGTCGATCAGGCACGCATGATGCTGACCCTGCAGCAGACGAGGCTGGCCAATTGGGTGGCGGACGGCATGCGCGAAGGCCATGCCGTGGTGATCGCTCATGTCATGGCGGATTTCGTGCGGCAATTCTGCCGGCCGGCGGTGGCTGCGGCCCTGCTCACCGAGGATGGCGTCGCCCTGCGCCCGGAAACGGCGGCCGAGATCGAGGGCATGGATGCGGTCGGGGCGGGGCGACCGTCCAACAGCATATAGAAGAAAAGGGCAGGCGGGTGACGGAGAGGAAAGGCATGGAACAGCGGCAGTTTCCCGATGGGGTGGCGCTGATTTTCGGCGGCAGCGGCGGTATCGGTCAGGCGGTGGCGCGCTGCTTTGCCGAGGCGGGCACGGATGTCGCC